>Ga0163148_10006910_pt1 | contig 10850 bp, 4 predicted proteins | sample OliLakLV19MP7P2_FD_148606 | JGI IMG/M metagenome (GOLD analysis project Ga0163148, IMG submission 148606) | Freshwater microbial mat bacterial communities from Lake Vanda, McMurdo Dry Valleys, Antarctica- Oligotrophic Lake LV.19.MP7.P2 | ecosystem: Environmental > Aquatic > Freshwater > Lake >... | reverse complement strand
CTAGTATATGGATAACCCAGTTGAGTAGGAAAACTCATTTCGCGACGAGGACAGAGATATCGAAGTGACTTTTACACATCAAAAGTAACCGAAAAAAGTCAGGTGGTTGCGCTAGAGCGCAGAGACAAGAAAGCAGGGAAGCAGGGAGAGACAGCACCTTTCAATGTACTAGTACCAAAAGGCGAGCGAAGAACATTCGACGTAATTAATACAAGTACGGGTGGCATAATATTCATTTTGGAAACAATTTAAAACAAAATTACTGTACTTTTCTTAAATTTCCCCTCCGGGAAATATCGCGTGGCGAGATCTCCAACGATAGAGTGTTTGAAATAACCCGCACCAAATTATTGCTTTGACAACTTCCATCTAATTTAGGTCAAGGCGTTGCACATACTGAATCCACTTAAACTTGCACCGAGGCCGACGCCCATGGTGATTTCCTGGAACAGAAAGGCAGGGTCCTGCACCAAACAAACTCCAATGGCATACCCGAAAGACATTCCGATGGCAAAATCCACATCATAGACAGATGCCAAACATTCAATCTCGTCCGGATCGCCTGTCTCGGCCGTAGCCGTCATAAAGTTGATGGCTCCTCCAGCCTGCAATCCAACACCAAGACAGTATCGCACATACATTTTACCGAACGAAGAAGGCTCGCCTCTTATAGGAGAATCAATAACTTGCCAAATAAAGCTTACGGACCCGTCAAAGCCAACACCACCTTCCAATTGTACTCCTACGTAGTCGGTTCGCGTGGGCTGGAGAGTAGGAGACTGCGTAGGAGTAGCAGTAGGAACAGGAGCAGCCGTAGGAGCAATGATAACAGGTTGATCAAATTTCACTCTTTGTGTGCTGAAGAAAAGGCCACCACTGGGTGGAGCTTGATGCACATATCTCGTGACGTAATTTTCGTAGTTTGCATTCTGCATGTCTTTGAATATCTGCGTTGCCGACGGTGTTTTTGCAGCAACTGTTGAGAACAGGACCGTGCCAGTAAACTCCATCGACACGGGGAAATCTGCTTCTGATGAGACAAATCTAAAAATGGGCCCTGTCACGGTGAAATTGACAAAAGAAGTTGGATAGGTCGCCTTGAGGACATCTGTGTAGAACTTTTGTGTCTGGTTTACTAGACCACTTCTTTCTTGTACTGTTGGCTGCCGAGCCACTGTTCCCGCGAAGAAGCCATAACTCAGGCGAGATGGAACTCTGCGAGTTGTGTTCGTACTAGGAGTTTGTTCGTTGGTAGTTGTGGTATCTGTGGTAAGCTTTCTCAAATATCTATCGGGAACCGGAAGGGAACAATTTCGAACAATGTCTCCAATCTGATCAAAAGGACCAGGATTGGCCTGCATCGTCTCAATGAAAGAGCCGATAGCATTGTTTTGGAGGAGAGCGTCTTTTGTTTTAAGATCCTTTGTCGCACCAACAACTTCCGATTCAGTCACCCCAGCTTTATCGAGAAGCATTTGTTTGTAGGCATCCGTATCAAAGTTTTCTTGAAAGGCTTTCATCTCGAGTGCCATGCAGTCCTGGCGGGGAATGCATCGCTTGTACAACCCAATTCGAACACAGTCGAGGCCTGCTGAACAGGCATTCCTATCTCCACAGCGACGAAGTTCCGTACGGCCTTCCTCTTTTTCTGTCAGGTAACGGCCTTTCAGATCTTTGGCAACATGTGAGATTTCATTCTCTTCCAAGTGGTTGGCATTTGCCAGGGCCAAGATGGATACCAGCAGCAATACTGCCACTCGTTTCAACATGGTGATATCGAAAGTTTGAAACGGCTGGTGGTTGCAGATGGTACTGTGATATTGAAGTCCTTCCGTGCTGGCTGGAGGTTGACAGAGACGTGTGCTGCATCAATCACAACACGGTTTGAGTCGATGATATTGCAAATAACAAATATCCGGTACTATTAGCTAGCTAGTACAATGTATGTTGTCACTTACTACACGTAGTTCACACCGTACTCTATCAAGTACTACTACTACTAGTAGCTTAGTACCTTGCAGTGTGGAACCAGTCCGATGAATCAAATGCTTCTACACTGACTGTAAGTGTTGTGGAATGAAGTTTGGCTCTTAATGTTGAAATCGCTTGATTTTACGAATCTTCGATTAAACGGTTAAGACCTACCTATATGTAAATAAGGTTAGAGCCGATCTGTGGGCAAGATGTGCGACCAAAAAGATCTTGAAAATCCGATTCTTATTGCCACACATGCCGGGCGCGCACTCGATCGAATGTGAGATTCCGCTGCAACTTTTCGTCACGTTCACATAAACGTGGCTCAAATTCATTGATTCTTTAAAGTCAACCTATCAAACTACCCCAGCACCAAGAAAAATAAAAGATCAATCCGACATGAACAGTCCTAAAGCCGAACAACCCAGTGCTGCCAAGGAAGGTGAGCTTGTGGAGGACGAAAAGAAGGAAGACGAAAGCCGTTCCGACTGATGTCAGAATCGGCGCGGAAAGTATTGTCAGCAACAGCTGTTCGCCTCAACGAGCCTCTCGCCCCAAGCGAAAGGTTCCTAGCCTTGCCGATGGTAATTTGCGCGACGGGGTCTGCGTCCGTCACGATAAGTTTTCTTTTCGAGAACGACGGCAGGATCTACGGTCTCACCGCTGGCCATCTTGCGGATGTGGGTGATATGTAATCGGTGTTTGCGGAAAGCACGCGTGACGAGCAGGGAGAATATCCGACGGTTCACTTTGGTATCGTTGTGGATAAGGACGTGGAGACAGACTCTCTCATTTTTGAGGTTCTGTATCCGTTCGTCAAGGATCGAGTGGATCTCATGAAGATTTCTACGAATGCTGGTCTGGATGACGGTACCATACAATTGCCCCAGCCCAATGAAAACCCTACGCCTCAACAGCAGGAACTGAGGTCGTGATTTATGGCGCTGCAAGCCGTGGAGCTCGCGGTGTTGTCGCTATTGAACAAAGCAGTGTTCGTGGGTGCCATTCTAAGGTCGGCGATGTCGGGTTCACATCCGAGACCAGTAATGGTGCCCCCATCTCGTATGGAGGCGAAAGTCTGACGGAGAATGGTGATGGCGGGGCGCTTTATTTGGAAACCGCTGGAGGCTCTCCCGTTGCCATGCGCCACTGCTTGCAAAACCTGGACCCGAATCTCGGATGCGCGCGGGTATATTTCATTCGGGATCCCTCTTGCGAAAATCTTGTGCACCCTCCTTGGGGTTCGCTCAAGCCATGTGACTCAGGAACAGCAACCTTTCTCCCCTTCTGTTTCCTCCAAGCTACAGAACCGCGGCACTGCAACCTTCAAAGCCAAGCATTCTACAAAGATTCCACCATTTGCAGGGCTCCCCACGGGGCCGCGAGAGAGTCCCAACATCGCAAAGTTCAAGATCCACCATATCTCCCTTGATGCGAACGGTAACGTTGTCTCTTCCACACCAGACCAGCAATAGTAATAACTGCGACTATAAAGCAACACGCTTTCGTGCCCAGTCGACGGGCAAGCTATGACCAAGCAACATTTGAAAACCCAGTTCTTATTTCTGCCTCCAGATACAGATACGATGAGCTAGTACTAATAGCTAGATAGTAGTATACAGCTTGTAGCTCTAGTAGGTAGTAGTAGTAGCCACAAGCTAGCTAGCTACGACGAGAGTTGCAGGCACATGATGGGTCGCTGGAAGTGCCGTATGCTCGCCCCTATACTAATCCCCGGGTTGTGGAAGTAAGTAACAAGTTCTTTCCGGCTAGTAATTTAGCAAGCGACTTCTGAAAAGCATTCGATAACTTCCGACAAACGCCGCATCCCAAAGACACTCAGCTCTACCCAAACTGCCCTTAAGCCCATTGAGCAAGCCTGGCATCCACTAACACACTTATTTTCCATATGGCACCCCACAATCATTCTTCCCTGAGCAGGCCATGATTACATATGTTCGAGGATAGGCGGTCCTGCTCGCCTAACCCCTAAACCCTAAGCATACCACCCAGACGACACAGCCGGTCTGCAGGCTAAATCCAGCTTACGGGGGTCGAAGGTTGCCCTGATTATTCCTTGAAGTCTAGGGAACCAGAGATGCGCCCCTCGGAACCTCTCGCTTTCTTATAGCCCAAGCAAGACAGCCGTCACCACTAACCAACTGATGTATACAAGAAAACTCTTGTTCATTTCACCTGTTCCGCCACTTGTAGTGTTAGTAATGTTGGCGGGAGGAGCCTCCACTACCTCAACTTCATCAGCCCTACCGTACACGATCATCCGCCACTGAATCAACATTCCTACATCAGGCGGCAAAATGCCTCCACCACAAACACAGCAGGCGTCTACTGGTGATATTTGCCGCACATAATCAACAAGAAGCCCAACATCTGGGTTCGAGAATGTGCCATCGGCACATGTCTTTGTTCTTCGAATGGAGCTACAAGTAACTTTGGCTCCATCGGGAGCTTCTGGCGATGCGGGGAGTATATAACTGTAGGGCCTGTTCACACAGTCGTCTCTTAAATCACCAGGACGTTCATCCTGAATGGATAAAATCCAATTTCCAGCCGGATCCTCTCCCCAAGCTTTGACAGTCATGGATTGCCAAAAGGCTTCGTCATCGATTTGCGAATTTTCCGGCCTTGGACCGAGAAACAATATCGATTCCGTTCCTTGTGGCGAAGTCACGCGAACCGTCAAATCTCCACGAGAAGGGTGCATAATCCTCACGTGAACTTCCACCGACTCGGTGGTGAAGGTAAGATTCCCTGGTCTAATGGTTAGGGCCGATAGCGTTGGTTCACCTGTCGGCCCGGTGTCCCAGATAGGCATATTCACCATGTCCGATTGTGCCGTCAAATACGCTTCTGGGGCCCACAACTCCCACGTTTTGGCAGCTTCCACGGCTGCATGGGCATCCACAAGGCCAAAGCCAAATTGTCTCGAATGACTGAAATTAGCGGCATTGGTGATCCATGTCGGATCCTCTGGGTTGATCTTTTGCGAAGTCGAAGCCAGAATTCCTTGCACATCTCTCCATGTCAATTCGGGGCGTGCTTGGAGCAAAAGGGCGACAACGCCTCCTACCACGGGTGCACTGAAGGATGTTCCTGGACCAATATCATGACACCCCCCACCCACTTTGGCCACATGAAGGTTGGACAAATGCTTCAAATCCCCACCCGGTCCAGTCACAAACAAGGAGGATCCAGGGTTGCTATACGACGAGTGAGCTACACCTTTGTCGACTGCCCCCACGCTGATGGTGTACCGCGTCAGAACATATTTTTGCCCATTGGTGGAACCACCGTACACATATTGATTCCCAGAACTCATCACGTAAATGATTCCCTTTCCATCTCGACCTTGTTGTGTCGCAATTTCCATGGCGGCCTGTTCTTCTTGTGACAATACAGTGTCGTATTCACATTCGGCATAGACGGATAAATAGTCCGTACAAACTTCCATATCTAGTTCAAATCGATTGGTACAATAAAACATGATGGCTTGTCGACATTCGGGAGTCAATGCGGCTAGATCTGCATTGTTGACGGCAGTATTCGCGGCCGTAATGGAAGTGGCACATGCCGCACACGGCGAGTCGGAAAATGCTTGAGAAAAGGGACAGGTGCCTGCTGCTGCTGCTTCTTGGAGATTTCGTCGTCGCCGACGCTCTCGTCGTTTGCGTCTTTGTTGTTCCGCCAGGACGCATGCGTCCAAGGACCATGCATTGATGGAAATATCCATGGCCTCCAAATTGATAATCAACGTGGTAGCATAGACAAAGGGATTTCCTTTGGGTGGCAAGATACAAGCACTCAAAATGGCCTCGGGTGCAATTCCCACGGCACAGGAATTACTATTGCCACCCCCGACGGCCAAGGAGGCTACCGCGGTTCCATGTTGATCTTTTTCTTCTTCCATCTCCACCAAAGCCTCTCCTACGGATACGTTGCCCGTGGTGCCTTGCATGGGAGTGGGACTGACAATGGTGGGTGGTTTATATTGCTCGCAGGAATGGGCAAAATCAAATCGATTGGCAAATTCGACGTGCACGCCATCGACACCTCCAATATCATTGACACGCACACGAACGCCCTTGCCGCGAATCCCTTCTTCCCAAACGGGTGCCACATTGATCATATCGTACAACCATCTCATGGAATCATAGAGGGGGTCATTAAAGACATACGATGTGGATGCTGTTGCTGTGGCTGTTGCGTTGGTACCAGCCGCTGGAGCTGCGACAGCTGGTGTGGTAACGTCACAAGTGGTGGATTTCCAATCTTCCAAAGCCCTACAGGAAGGCTGCAGTTCCGTTCCAATTTCGGATTCCGTTTCCAGAGCCGTCCATTGTTCACCTGCAATGGCAAAACTCGAACACAAGGCATCGCCAGGACACCAATAGCAGGTGACGCCAATTGTGGCGGCCGTCAAGCACGCGTTGCAATCTTGAAAATCACGACAAGGATCACAATCCAGACAATCGGTACACGCGCCGTCTTCCAGGCGGTAGGGTTCGCATTTCTTGTCGAGTTGCCAGGGACGTGCCACCGGACAGGAGGCATCCGTCGTAGGACCTCTCAAGATGTTGCACGTATAGGGCGTTCCAGCCACATCTCCAAACCCAGCCGCAGCAGCCGTGGTGGTAGGATCCTGCTGCTGGGACTGTACTTGTGGAATCAGATATCCCACAATGGCAAGAAGGGTCCACACTTGGGTGGTGGAAAATATCGACAAATGGATCAAATCAGTCATAATCATCTCTTTATTTTTTTTTGGATTTTGTTGTTGTTCTTTTGCCAGAAAATCTGATTCGCTTGGCTCGCTACTGCTCGTCGTTATGTAGCTATGGCTCGTTAGATAGCTGAAATTAGGTGTTGATGCGGGAGAAGACTGCCTCCTAGCTAGCTAGTAGCCTGTAGGTAATGAAGCAAGCTTTGAATGTCTTCTGTTATTATTACGGATATTATTATTATGGTACAATTACTACAGTTGAGTGTACTAATCGTATCAAATAAAATGAGGATGCTTGAGTGCGAGAAAAGACCGATGTTTGTTTGAATTGTGGCATCAGGGACACAAATGACTGTCGTCGAGATGTGCATACTACTGTACCATCCACGTACGTCGTACTTGTATACTACTACTGTAGAACGGGCGAAAATGGTTGCGAGCTCGGAAAATCAATCGAATGGTTGTAGCCGCGCGAGTGAGTGTACGTCTTAAGTGAGTCAGTCATTCTTCAAGGGTTGGCCCACAGAAGGGTTCACGGTGCGGCCTATCTAAGACTTTTGTCCTATTTGGTTGGACCCCGTAGCAAAATAGGTATATCTAGCTAGTAGTGGAATGCAATGTAGCCCTGATAGATCTGGCTAGCACCTAACTACATGGGATTTCCAATAACCAAAATCTACTGTAGTTGCATACTGTATTGTACTAACTATTTAAGTTGATTGGCCAGCAATGAAATTTTTATTCTAATAGATAACTAAGGCTTGGGTGTCTTCAAGAACCACCATTCGAGCTGCTCTAGAATAAACAGCGTTTTCTTCCATCTGAGTCTTCCAATAGTACAACCAGCATTCCTCATTCATTCTTACATGTAGTTCATATTGTAGGAACATCGCCAACGTCGTCGTCATCACCGCGGCCACTGCCATTTGAAGACATGGATTGACGCAGAGTCTGGATAATTCGTTTCTTGTGTTCGTCCGACAGCTTTTCCAACAAGGAACTAATATCTATTTGGGAAAAATCGGTGTCTTCTGCTGCGTCTTCTACGGCTGCATTACGTCCATAGACACGGGCACTCTCTCCCGTACGCCTGACTTTGTTAAGAGCCGCAAGCATATCATCTTTGTTGATTGGTCGAATAGCAACACTTTCATCATCGTCGGCGTCATCGTCATCGTCATCGTCGCTGTTATTAGCAGCATCGTCATTTTTTCCATTCGCATCATCAGGCGATGTGGTCGGGTCCCAGTACAAGCTCAATTTCGTGTAGATTGGTTTTGGTTCCACGTTCTTGGCGCCATTCTTCTTCTTGTTGCGGCGTAACGGAGCTTCACCCATGACAGCCCTTCGTGATTCTTCCGCGGTCACTTCTCGAATGGGTTCCATGGCAGCTGCTTGACAGAGCTCTTTCAAATCACTTCCCGAGTATCCTTTGGTATATCCCTTGGACAAATCTGGAATGAAGTTGCGAAGGGAATCATCAATATCGGCATCTTCAAAGAGAATTTCAAAAATCTGTTTTCGACCGGCGGCATCGGGAAGTGGAATTTGAAACGAACGTGGCATACGTCGCAAGATGGCAGGATCGATCAAATGAGGACGATTTGTGGCCCCCAATACCAATACGTTTTCTTTTTGTCGATGTGTCGCAATGCCTTCCCATTCCATCAAAAATTCTGCCTTGAGACTTTCCATGCTCTTGGATGCAGACGGGTCGACGGTATCGCTCAGAAAGGTATCCAATTCATCAATAAAAATAATAGAAGGAGCAACTTTGCGTGCCAAACTAAACGTTGCATGGACGAGCTTGTTGGATTCTCCCACCCATTTATTCAGAATTTTGGAAAGCTTGATAGGAATAAAGACAGCATCACCTTCCTTCGCAATGGCTTTTGCTAGAAGGGTCTTGCCACATCCCGGTCGACCATACAACAATATTCCTAGTGGTTGTTGTACAAGCTTGGATCGTCCTCGAAACAAATCGGGCCGTTGCAATGGAAGAACGGCCAATTCATACAATTCTTTTTTCATATCATCCAATCCACCAATATCCTTGAAAGATTCGTCAATATCGTCGGGATCCACAATATCCTCAGCAATATGCGTCTCATGCGTCGTCAATCGGAGTGGTCCTTTCAAGACACGGCCTCGTCGTTTCAATCCATCGACCAAACGCCTTTCCACTCCTGGTCTGGCGCGGTCCACTTCGGTCGCACTGTAATTGTCTCCACCGCCGCCGGCAATGGTCAGATACATGGAATACATGCCTCTTCCCAGAACAAAGACCACAACGGAAGAGAGAATGGTGGCAAAAATTTCAATGAGCACCGCCTCCAAAGTGTCCTTGCCTTTTTGGGACTCTCTGCTAGAAACATCTGTTGACCCCGTACTGTTGTTGTTCGGAGGAGGAGAAGAACTGCTGTCCCGACGAGTCAAAATCACACTACCATTGCTACTGCTGTTGCTGATAGAGGGACTGTTTCGACTGCTAGCGTCGCGGTGAAGCACAACCGCCTTGGAAAGAAGAGCCGATGCATAGGGTGTTGCCGAAAACGACATTTTCAAAAAATTGGGGCAAGGATTTGGAACATAAAATGAATGGTCTCGGCAGTCCAAGAAGGCAGTCTCTTTCCGCCTAGCTAGTAGTCGATGTTACAGCAATGTACCAACAGACTCTTGGGGAGGAGCAATGGTCTCGAACTATTAGAAAAAGTATTGGTGCTCCACGGCTACTCGAAAAGAACGAAGAGCAAAAAGGGATTGTGGGCATCGAACACCTCATCTAATGAATGATGCAAAACGACTTGCTTTATTTGCATGGTGGGGACCGCAGGTCCCAGATACGACTAAAACTCGGGTTTTTCCCGAATAGGGTGCAGGTTTCTTGACATCCTCACTCCCTAGAGTTTGATTTTCAAACAATTGCAAGCTCGCCTACCCTTTACTTTCAAGGATAGCGCTCGAGATTTGTCAAGAAAACTATCCAAAGACGGGATGAATAACTCAACAGCTGTTTCCGCTGTTGCCAGTTTCACACACATAGGTGTATCCCTACATCTACAGCACTAGTTGTAGTTACAGTAGCTAGAACTAGCTAGACAACTGCGGATGTGACGGCAATGCCTAGCTAGCAACTGCTGTACCAATGACCAGCGGAGTTACGGTATCTAGTAGTAGTCAGGAGGCTGCTAGTGAAAGGTAGGCAGCAGCTAACTAGCCGGCCACCAGCAATTTGTGCACTTGTAGCACTATAGTAGGTTTGGCAATGAGTCGTGCTGCTTTGAACTGAATGAATGAGTACTATTATCCTTCATCATCTGAGGCGATGTGATGTTCTTGGAAGCTCACGAGACAAGCTGCTCCTTCTTGTGAGAGCGGCTGAGTGGTGCGCAAAGTTGAGATGATTGCTACACGACATAAATGACAGGCGGGCCCACTCAGAGATCACCAGCAAAGGGTGCAGTGGCCTTCCTGCCTGCCACGGTACGATATTCGTTTCCGGTAGCTCCAAAAAGGGCAAGATTGGTTGCATTGGACAGGCCAACTGCAATTCCTTCCATATTGGAAAGTGTTGTGGGGCATCAGCGGACGGGCTGTTCCTGGTTGCCCTAATGCATTGACACGTGCCATGTCTGTCCTCCGACTCGAGGTTTCGACCTTGGTATCGCCTGGTTCGATCCCATTGGATTCCTTCATTGCATCTGCAGATGTTTCTTGGGTACCCATAGAGATATACTGCGCTGACTAAGTCATTGTTTTAGAGAGTGCCATACCCGCCTTGAACTGGCATATCCTGCTCTATTAGAAAAGTTGCCCTAAATGCCATTCTAGTAGAACTGTATCTACCAAAGATGAAAAAACCTTTCGTAATAATGCTATTGTTACATTACATGGTTACTCCCAAACCTATGAGTTTGTGATGGTGTGGCCTCTCCAACGTCAGAACGCAGTGCCTTTTGGATTGGAATCTTTTCCTACATCATGCTGTCCTTGCTACAGCTTCTTTCATGGCAGCCTTTTGATTGGATGGAACTGCGGAAAGTCGCCTGGAACACTTGCTGTGACGACGAGAATCGGCTGTACTGAGATAGCGATCCAGCAATTGTTTGTTGGTCTCGTTGTCGCAACTGCTACT
>Ga0163148_10006903_pt1 | contig 10855 bp, 11 predicted proteins | sample OliLakLV19MP7P2_FD_148606 | JGI IMG/M metagenome (GOLD analysis project Ga0163148, IMG submission 148606) | Freshwater microbial mat bacterial communities from Lake Vanda, McMurdo Dry Valleys, Antarctica- Oligotrophic Lake LV.19.MP7.P2 | ecosystem: Environmental > Aquatic > Freshwater > Lake >... | reverse complement strand
TCCTGACTCGTAAGCTGAGGAACGCAACGGCCGACCTCTTTACTGTTGGAAAGACAAACGTGATGGAGTTTCGACGCCTGCAGTGGACGACCCATCAGAACCTTGACCTTTGGTTTTCAACGTTCAAGAGGACCCTAATTGACTTAGGTTTTGGGCGCGAGGCAACAACAGAAGACCATGTCGAGGGTGAGATCTTTTTCTTTGAAGGGCAATTGCATCGAATAGTGAACCTTGACGAGACAGATGGGTCACTGGATAACACCACCGGCAATAAGGGTGGTCGACCGCCAGTTGCATTTTGCAATCCCGATCTTCCAAATGGTGCTGTAGCTGCCAACAAGAGTGGATGCTCTTCTACAGTGATTTGCGGCTCCAATGCTGCCGGTGAGGCGCTCCCTCCACACTTCCAATTGAGAACTCTTTCACAGAGCGATGCGACCCAAAAGATATCAGTTGATTGGTTTATTCACGCGGTTGATGTTGTAGGCAAATTCGGTTTCGAATCAGAGCGTGTGCTTCCCACAACGTTTGGCATGAATGACAAAGGTGGAATGAATGCCATTGAGCTTGACAAATACATAAAGAAGGGTACACTACCATTATGTCCGGATTCTTCAGACATCCCGGGCAAATGAGTGTTGTTGAAGCTTGATAGTGGCCCCGGCCGAATGAACCTTGACATGCTCGCGAGTCTCAGACTTCAAGGGGTGCATGTCATACCTGGCGTGCCAAACACCACACATGTCACACAAGAGACTGATCAAAACTTTGGACTGCACAAAAGCATTTACAGGGCTAATCTCGAACAGCTTTCCGTGGCACGACAACGAAGACAGAAGACGTTAACTGTGAGCAACCTTCCACTGCTTGTCTTTGGAGGATTTGACTATGTGACGAAAGCTGTACTTACAAATGCGTTTGAAAGGGCCTTCTCTCAGAGCAGAAACCTAAGTTGTTGGAAGAAATGCGGGGCAGTTCCATTGACAAGACTGCCGCTACAGTCAACCACTGCACGGCATCACTTGGCTGTCAATGGTTCACCGGAAACACAAGAGGCCCATCGCCTTAAAGAGATTGAGGTTCTCAATCATTTTCACTGTGATTTGTTGACTGCCAATGGATTCTTAGGAGGGGTACTCAAGACTTGGGCGCCAAGGCAGAGAAAGAAGCTTCCAGCTGTCACGGTTCCCAAATCAAAAGAACGCATCCTCGCAATCAAAAATGCGAAGCGTGCAGGCCAAATGTTGTTTGCTACAGGAGAGCAACATCTGAACTCGGATGAGTTCTTTCAGGCTCGTGAGCATGCCAAGCGGTTAGAGGATGCTAAAAAGGTTCAAGAAATGAAAGAGAAGCGACTTCTTCTTCAGAAATCCGAAGTGGAAGCTCGTGTTCTTCTAACTACAAAAGGGCCTTTGAATGAAGAAACATACAAAAATTTCAGCGTCAAAGAAATCAAACTTTTGTGTAAGTGGAAACGCTGCAAAATTGACAATCTCAGCAGGAAAAAGCAATATTTCGATGCATACCTAGAAGCCCCAGAGCCGCCGAATCCGGATCCGTGGACCGAAGACGAAGAATCCGCCCTCCTGGAGCTCATGAGACCTGACATGCCATTGCAAGAAACTCATCTTGGTGTGGCTGCAAAGCAGATGGCTGTTGCCACAGCCAACAACATGGGACGTTTGGATGAAGAAATACGCCACAAACTGCTCCAATCTCTAGCCGCTTTCGACCGTGATCAACCCAATGCTCCCTGACGACATTGTAGATGCTTTAAAACCACTGTTATTAGCAGCAACAGGTCTAAATCTTGCCCATTGTCAACTTTTTTGATTATTCTATTAGAAGATTTTGATTCAAACTGCTTAACCCCTCGTTTGCTGTAAATATTTAGGGATTTTACACACACCTCCACCGGCTACGGTGGGTTTTGAGCCAACCCTCCCGTAGAAACCTGGTACTGCTCTACGGTAAAACTCAAAACCCTCCTTAAACTAGTATACTACTATATTACTACTACTAGCTAGCTACTAGCTAGAGATACTCGTCCTGGAGGTCCCAGAATTAGATTGGTCTACGGGAGTAAAAGAAGATAATCGAGGGAAGGAGAACCATCAACGAGTTCAAGTCTGAACACACAGGCGGCTATTAATTGCATGCAGAAGACGTACTATTAGTAGGTAATTAGCAGCAACAAGTACACTGTAGGCAACAACCATGATGATTCTAATGCGAGGTGAAGGACTAATGTCACAAATTAAGCCGTTCGTACTTGCTTTGAACATTTTTATCCTGACTCGTTCTGTGCTTGCGCAAGATGGACAATGTGCCCTTTGTGTGGATGGCTCAGAACCGGACATGTCCTTGATGAGCGCTGATTTGGGGTGGAGTTGTTCTGATCTGAACACCTTTGCTGCCATTTTAAAAGAAGGCGATGCGGAGTGCACCGAGCTCCAAATTGTTGGATTTCAAGACTGTGCTTGCCGATCGTATCCGGGTGGTTTCTGTACACTCTGTCCTGGGGGCTTCTCTGACATTCCTGACAAATCAGTATCTGTTCCTTCCACAACAAATTTGACTTGTGGAGATATATTATTTGTGGAAGAAAACTTGTTACAGGGCGGCTGTAATGACTTGGCACCCTATCGAGATCGTTGTGGATGCCCAGATGACGCGGTTTGCTCTTATTGTGCAGATGGATCTATGCCCATGGAAGGCAGCCGTTTCTTGCCCTACCTTTCAACACCTGATGAACCTCTTGTGACGTGTTCGGGCGTAGCGTCGTCGGCGTTTGGTGCTACTGAAGATCAATGTGATTTAATAACCGTAGCCCCGGTGGCTGTCAATGGCCAAGGCTATTGTGGATGCCAAGGAACGTTTCCCTCCAGCTTATGCACCCTTTGTCCGGGTGGAGCTGAAGTTGTCAATCCTGAGGTGATACTGCCAAGCACTCAAGGCATGACGTGTTCTGAGTTGGAAGAATATACACGTTATGTCACCGACGAGGAATCCTGTCTAGCTATTGCCGACCAGTCACAAATTTGTTGCAATGCCGTGGAGCCTTGTCCTGTTTGTTCTGGCAGCTTCGAAGCAGATAAGCTCTACGAACCTTACTCCTTATCCTGCTCTCAGATTGGAAATGCCCAAGACTTTGGACGGCCCATGACCTGTGACGATGTGCAGACTCGGTTTCCTTTTTTCTGTGGATGTGGGGGGGCCATGCCAGCTTGCACTCTATGCCAACTTGGAGAACTGCCACCAGACACAAACAAGGCTATTCCTCTATTGTCGACAACGTGCAAGGAAGTCAACGATTATGCATCCATACGCCTTATGGAGGAGTGTTCCGATGAAATTGCTTCGTTGTCCTTTGATGCATCTTCCTATTGTGGGTGTACTGGATTCGACCCCCCCATGCAATGTAGATTTTGTCCGGATGGCCAAGAAGTCACGAATCCCAGTGCAATACCTGTGCAGTCAGCAGGGGCAACGTGTGGATACTTAGAGGACTTTGCTGACTACGTCCGAACAGCCAATTTGTGCAGTGCCGTTCAAGCCTTTGCCATCGAGTGTTGTCGAGATCCCACAGCACCAACCTCAGCACCGACGGTAGCTCTTCCCGCTGTGACGCTACCTACTCAGTCACCATCGCCAACTGGTGCAAACAGCACATCAGCTCCCCTAGTTTCAACAGATAGTCCGACGGCAGGTTTTTTCACAGCAGTACCAATTCCCCAACCCAGTGGCGCAACAACATTTTCAGTGGTATCTCTATCAGCAGCCTGTATTTTAGCTACTTTGGCGGCTACCATGGGATCATAAATTTGCTGAGGGCACTTTATTGTCAGGAACAAGGAAAATCGATATAGTTAAAGCATTTGAGTAGACAGGGAGTGGGGGGGGCATGCATGGGAGCTCGCCTCAGCCTGGAAACACATTCGATGTGATGCGATGCGATCCGATTGAAGCAGTAGCGAAATGCCCATAGCTGAGAATGGCTGTGCACGATGGGGCACTTTATCTTCACTCCTGGGAGAAGCGACCAACACAAGTCATGGCGCATCAGGGTATGGAAAGAGAAGCAGCTCCATCCATAACTGAAGAAACTTAACGTGTCTAAAAGTAGAATTAGGGTCCCCATTTACTTTGTCAAAGGTCGGAAACCACATGCTACGACTCTGTCCTGATCTCAAGAGCCTAATAGATGCTTCCCGAAAAGAGTAACAGATCTCTGCGGGCTATTAATACATAGAAGTCGGACTTAATCACTGCAGCAGGGGGTATTTCATGTCGTCTTCTGTAAGCGTTGCGGTGCAAGCCATCCAAGGATACTTCAAACTTCGGTGGTCTAAGATCAGAAGAGCCTATGAGAAGCTTCCCGAAAGAGAATACACCATCTCTTGAGGATTAAATGACTTTCACTATGTTACTTTTCTTACTTTATCTACATCCCCTATCCTTGTTGTTGCCTCTTGAACAGGTGTCACACATCCCAAACTAACACCATTGTCAACATTATGTGTTTCCAATTTTTGGGTAACATTCTGGTCCAACCCATTGACTCCATGACTCTAACCCATTTTCTTTGTACAAACAGAGCACGGACGGTTTGGCCGCCCTCCCAGGAGTTGACTGTAAAACTGATTTGTTGGATCAAATTCAACCACAATGGCAATTGTACCTCCTCTCTTCCCTCCTCCTTTGCTGTAGCTTCTACTCAAGCCTGCAGCTCCTACTCAAGCCCGAATGAAATGCAACAGACCTTTCTCCTATGCTTCTCCTCAGTGTTGCACCTGTTTGTAGCATTCTTCGGCGCAAAAATAACAAGCTTACCAGGGCACATGGTCAAACTTTAGCTCAATGGAATGTTAGCAAAGCCTGTGATGACTCATTTTATGACATGTGTGACTCTGCTATCATCGGACCCTTTCTATCTAGCAAATGCTAGCAAATCCAATGTTGTTGATAACAAATGTTAAATTAGAGAAAGAGTGAGATTAATCTATTTCTGAATTGTAAAATCACTTCAAAGTCCAAGATGTCAGCGGGCCATTTGTGCAACCTACGGTTGGGGCTCATGCAGGTTTCATCACAAATGGCTGTCTGCGGACGAAGCACAATCGCATACGATGCAACGGCATTGAGATGATCTCACGAGGATTGCTCAACAAGAGCTCACTCTTTCGATACATCATACTATACGCAGTCTGATTAGATCAGTCTTTATTACATCACACCTCATTTACTACTCGACCATGACCAGCCTAGATTTGTAGTCTGACAGGTTATGAGCCCAAGTGCACTGTTGACACGGTCGCTGATCTCCATTGGTGATCACTTGAGTAGGGCCCAACGATAACAATGATGCCAGCATTGCTAGGTACATCAGCAATGACATCGCAACATTGCGATTAATGGCAACTTGTCTCACATGAGGCGACGAGAATGTGACATTGCCGAGTTGAGATAACCTCGTATCGCATTCCGCCTATGTCCTATGACACAATCCAGAAGATTGGCACTGAATGAAAGACTAATCCCTGGAGTCTTGAAAATAGAAACAAACAGGATGAACAATGACAATGGGGCCAATGATGCCAATGACAATGGCGACCTAATGTTGATAGGCTCAACATAATGCTTCCTTTGAATGTAAAGAGTTCCTGAACTCTGATCATAACTCAACACCTTGAAAGGTCCAGGATGCGGTTGTAGCTTTGGATCTAAATGCCGGCTCAGAATGAGCACCCAGTCTCCTTTCTTGTAGTTGTGGGCAACTCTACTTCTGTTCTCTCTTGCATTGTTCTGACTCATAGCAGCTTCTCTTCTCTGTCTGGCAAGTTCCACATTGGCTTCCACCGTCGCGCGCAAAATCATATCCTTGGCAAAGACAAGTTGTGATGGGGTGTACTTGGTAACTCAATGAGCTGTAGCTCTCATCACATAGGCCGCTGCACTTGTAAGATCCTTGATTGGATCATCCTTCTCATGACACTTCACCAATTGAACTCTCAACATGTCACCTAAGACTCTGTGCATGCGTTCAACAATAGCATTGACTCTCGGATTCTTAGCTGTAATGGGCACAGGTCGAATGAACCACTTGGTACACAAACCATGAAACACATGGTTATCAAACTCTCCACCTTGATCAAAGATCACCCTTGAAGCTCTTGGACATCTCCTAAACCATTCCTGCTCCACCAGGTCTGCAATGGGTTGCTTCGTCTTGTTATCAATAGGGATAATCTCCGGCCATCCAGTGAATGCATCAATGATGGTCAAGGTGTGGAAGAATCTTTCCTTACCATTTACCATAGCCTTCCAGGGTCCTGAGAGATCTATTGCAATGTCTCGTGAAGCAATTCCAGAGGACTGTCCTACCCCCCGCGGCAACTAGGTTGTTACCACCACCTACGTTGATGCCAATCTCTTCCATGATATGATCAGTGGTTGATCCCTTACTGGCATCCTTCACCTTCTCAACATGACTCCTGTTGATTGGTATTCCAAACTGCAGACTACCGTTGAGACTGCTACGTTTGGTTCCGAGTACGTGGCCGCTCGCACTGCCACTGAGCAGATCCTCGATCTGCGTCTAATCCTACGCTATTTGGGAGTTCCTCTTGATGGCCCGTCTTTTATGTTTGGAGACAACGAATCCGCAGTCAACACGGCTTCTGTTCCCCACTCCAAACTACACAAGCGCCACAATGCTCTCTCATGCCACCGCACCCGTGAAGCTATTGCTACCGGTGTCACCCGATTTCACCACATTGTCGGCACTGCTAACCCTGCGGATATCCATAGTAAACACTGGGGACATTCGTCTATTTGGGAAACGTTACGCCCTCTTTTGTTCTGGTGAGGTGACCCCAAGGCAACTCCCACTCCGTAACTCTTCTCTCCCTGCGAGCTCATCGAGGGGAGTGAAAGCAGGACGATTCCACTCGTGTTTTGTCATGAGTCACGGACGCCAGCCCACTCCTAACAACACCCGTTGTTAGCATTGGTCTTGCCTGGCTCACGCTCAGGTAGCATTCCTTTTGGCGTAGGATTGTGCGACCCTCTAGTGCTGGTCGTGCTTTGGATCTTTCTCTCCTACACACTCTCACACGTAGACCTGGTGCAAGGTCTACGCACAGCGTGGGGACTATTCGATCCCATCTTTGTTGTTGATTGTTTTGTGTTCTTCCAGCTCTTTTGGCAATAGCTGTAAGACCTCATAGTTTACATTTACATACCAATTATCATCGCTATTTGTAGACTTCCTCCACTGTGTTGATCTAGACATTGGAGCCGACGGCCACCTCTCTAGACTACATGCTGGCTCAGTTTCAATCACCCACAAAACAAATGCACGAGGCACTCATTGAGCGGACGATGCCGATGCCGATGCCGATGCCGATGGATACAAGCATTTGGGCTCGTAACCTATTGTCAGACCCTTTCTATCTAGCTATTGCTAGTAAATTTAATGTTGTTGACAACAAATGTTAAATTGGAGAAAGAGTGAGATTAATCTACTTCTTAATTGTAAAATCACTTCAAAGTCTAAAATGGGCTTGGCGTCTCTCGGTGTGTTGGTTAGGCACGTTCGGGTGGTGCTGTGCGTCTGTCTGTCATCCGTAACACAGCCGATAACTGTAGGGTGTCACTGTCAATGCAGGCAGTCGGCAACAAATGAAGGTAGCCTTCCCCAGCACTCAGAAGGTCAGCTTTCCTATCACGGGATTGTAGAATGATCCACTTAAAGTAACATCCATTCCTTGTCAACTTAACCTCACTGTGCGGGTAGACATTAGCATTTTCACTCATGAACTGCTTGATTTGCGCTGTCGATGCTCTCATCGTCGATGCTCGTGTGGATGGATGACACGCTTGATTAATCTAATGAAAGAGTTTCTTCATACTAAGTAAGTGAAACTTAGGGATTAGGTTACGCGCATGGCAGCAACAATTTCTAGCACGAATTTCGATTTTATGAGACCTTCCTTGCTCGGAGGTGCAGAATTTCAAAAGTTGACTATAGGAATAATCAGTACTTGGGCACTTGCTCAAATATTCCAGGAGGTGATTCAGTATGGGAAAAGTTGCACGCTCGATTGCACCAATTTTGGCAGGTACCAGTACCAGTGGGTACTCTAGCTAGCTAGCTAGTACCCACATTTGCCCTATGGACACATCTTTACGCAATATCGTAGCGCCTTTGCATGCAAGCGGAAATTGCGGAAGCTGGCTGAGAGAGATCATAATATTTTGTGGGGGCTCGGTCTGCATTCAATTCGAGTCAAAAACTGAAATATGTGCGGAATTTTCGCCATTTTCTCGTCCAGTCTTTCCGAGACGGATTTGCGTCGTGAACTAATTTCATGTTCGTCCCGGCTTCGCCATCGTGGTCCCGATTGGTCCGGATACAAAGTGATCGAAGCTGATCCTTCTAAGGATATCAAGTTGCCCCATGGAATTGCTCACGAACGTCTGGCCATTATGGACCCCGAGAGTGGATCACAACCTCTGATATCTCCCGACGAATCGATCATTGTCGCAGCAAACGGAGAGATTTACAATTACAAAGAACTCTATCACGAGTTAAAGGAGCCCTACCATCCCAAGACTGGGTCGGATTGTGAAGTGATTTTGCCACTGTATAGCGAGCATGGACCGACCATTGAATTGCCAAGACAGTTGCGGGGTATGTTTAGCTTTATCTTGTATGATCGCAACAAGGATTTGTATTTTATTGTCCGTGACCATTTGGGTATTACGCCTCTGTATATTGGATGGGGCAATGACGGTTCCGTCTTCGTGGCGTCGGAAATGAAAAGTTTGATTGGTGAATGTACTAAATTTCAACAGTTTCCCCCGGGTCATTGTTATACCAACCAGGGCCCCGATGCGGGAGTTTTCAAACGATGGTTCACTCCCAAGTGGGCTCCTGATATGAAACCGGGTGTTCCACTTCCAACGGAAAAGTTTCAGGCTGTAAGTTCGTGCTGTTTGGCTTCATTTATTGTTGGGTTTTATGTTCAATATTCTTAGTATCGCTCGTTCAATTCTTCTTCCACTCCGTTTATTTTTATCCAGGATGTGCTGCGTCACGCTTTTGAACGTGCCGTGACGCGTCGTATGATGTCCGATGTCCCCTGGGGTGTCTTATTGTCGGGAGGTCTCGACTCGTCTCTTGTAGCAGCAATTTGCTCGAGAAACATCAGTCGACGATCCACGTCCTTCCCCAAGTTGCACTCCTTTACCATTGGCCTGGAAGGTGCACCCGATCTCGAAGCCGCCAAAAAAGTGGCCGACTTTTTGGGAACTATTCATCATGCCTACACTTACTCCATGGAAGAAGGAGCGGATTGCGTCCGTGAGGTTATTCGCTGTCTCGAGACGTACGATGTCACCACAGTCCGTGCTTCCACGCCTATGTATTTGATGAGTCGGAAAATCAAGGCCATGGGTATCAAGATGGTTTTGAGTGGAGAAGGTACGTGATCTTTTGATTACGACGTCACGATTAATATTTGAGTCTGACTTCCCCCATTCGTTTCGTTCCTCTAGGTGCGGACGAGGTTTTTGGTGGTTATCTGTACTTTCACAAAGCCCCAAATGCTCGAGAGTTCATGGACGAGACAATCGACAAACTCAGTCGTCTTTACATGTACGATTGTCTACGTTGCAACAAAGCAATGAGTGCCTGGGGAGTGGAACCGCGCGTTCCGTTTTTGGATGCTGATTTCTTGGACGTTGCCATGAATCTTAATCCAGAGCAAAAGATGATTCGTTCCGGCCCCGGTGTATCCAAAGCAGACAAGCGCATCGAAAAGTGGCTTATGAGAAAAGCATTTGATACTCCTGAAGATCCATACCTTCCTGATGCTATTTTGTGGCGGCAAAAGGAACAGTTCAGTGATGGTAAGCATACAATGTTGAACACATCGATTGCACTAAGGAATTTCAATCTCGGATCGGCTCTTAGTTAACACACTTTCAATGTCATTATCAGGCGTTGGATACGGATGGGTGGATCACCTCAAAGATGTCGCGGAGAAAGAAATATCGGACCAAATGTTTGCCGCTTCTAAGAACAGATTCCCACACAACACCCCCACCACAAAAGAAGGGTACCGTTACCGTATGCTTTTTGAAGAGTTTTTCCCTGGGGAGGCTGCGGAGAAGACAGTCCCCGGCGGCAAGTCAATCGCATGCTCTACAGAACGTGCTATGGCTTGGGACAATTCATTTAGTCAACGTGCAGATCCTAGTGGCCGAGCTGCTGGGGTGCACGATTCTGCCTACGACGAGTATTTCGAAGCCGACGACAAGGGTGTAGATGGACCGGCTACTAAGAAGAGCAAGAAGTAAAGAAGACCACATGATGGAATATCGGAGCCGGTGGTGCCCTGTGGAGTTTTTCGTTTTGTCATCAACCGCTGTGGACAGTTTGGAATGTAAATTTACAGTCTTTTTAACAACGAAAATGCTTGAAAGGGAAGGGAAAAGAGTTTTTAAATCTTCACAGAATAACAAAATTTCTGTTAATCCTAAGTTTTCGACTTTTGTTTCAAGCATACTAGTACGGTCAGTTTCGTAAAAGAAATTGCTAGACTACAATCGTTCGACTTAGACTGAGTGGCCAAGGATAGACTGACAGACCTTGGTGCACCCACCCAGTCTAGTGCTCCTGGTGCACCACCAATCTTGACTACAGCAAAGCTCTGCCTCACCTTGCAAGCAACAAGAGTTCATTCTCTTTTGTTTTAGGCTATCCAACCTTGTTGTCTACCCTAAAACAGCTTGTGCGCTTCGCCATCGGCTTAGCGACACTTCGAGCCTCCTTGTAGCCTAAGAGAAC
>Ga0163148_10006902_pt1 | contig 10856 bp, 16 predicted proteins | sample OliLakLV19MP7P2_FD_148606 | JGI IMG/M metagenome (GOLD analysis project Ga0163148, IMG submission 148606) | Freshwater microbial mat bacterial communities from Lake Vanda, McMurdo Dry Valleys, Antarctica- Oligotrophic Lake LV.19.MP7.P2 | ecosystem: Environmental > Aquatic > Freshwater > Lake >... | reverse complement strand
GTATAGTCCGACATGGTATTCAGGTTCGTCTAATGGGTTCTATTATAATTATGCGGCGATGTCGTATTCGATGAGTGGGAATATGACTACTTCAGCTCCTTCGTCGTCTTCAGGTTTTTCAGGAGGGTCATCAGGGGGAGGTGGCGGTGGTGGGGGAGGCGGAAGTTGGTGAAATTAATCTCTTGACTTCGGTTATTCTTTGGTTTTGGTAATTCTATGGATAATAATTCCAAGAAAGCTTCTTTATCGCTAACTCTTTTTGAAGGTAAAAAAATTCGCAGACATTGGAGTGAAAAGGAGGAGAAATGGTACTTTTCGGTTGTTGATGTAGTGGGAGTGTTGAGCGGCAGCGTAGATGGCCGCAACTACTGGAAGGTTCTGAAGAACCGCTTAAACAAGGAAGGGAGTCAGGTGGTTACAAAATGTAACCGACTGAAACTTAAGGCTTCAGATGGTAAATATTATCTTACTGATGTGGCAGATACAGAAACAATGTTCCGGCTTATTCAATCCATTCCTTCTCCTAATGCGGAGCCTTTTAAACTTTGGTTGGCTAGAGTAGGTTATGAAAGAATCGAAGAATCCCAGGATCCGGAATTGGCTATAAAAAGAGCTTTGAGAAGTTATCGCAAACAGGGCCGAGGAGATGATTGGATTAATTTAAGGCTTAAAAGTATTGAGGTAAGGAAAGACCTAACTGATGAATGGGAAAAGGGTGGAGTTAGGGGATCGGGGTTTGCATTGTTGACGGATGAGATAACTAACGCCTGGGCAGCTCGCCAAAGAGATGACTTTTGTGCTTGAATAATTAAAGACTTGCGGATATAATCTACGGGAAATGAATAAAAATGTTCTAGTAACTATTGTAGTAGTAATTTTAATTACTTTAGCTGGTGGATATTATTTTATGAATCCAACTTCCGAGACGGCGGTTAATCCTTCGGATGCTACTCCGGAGGTTTCAGTTTCTTCAGCTCCTGCAACTTCCGAGAAAGCTTCTTTAAAGAATTTTATGAGTATGGTTGGAGATCAGAAATGTGATTTTAGTGATACAGAAACTGGAAGTTCGGGAGTTGTATATTTAAATTCCGGGAAATTTAGAGGAGATTTTTCATCTAACGTAAACGGTAAAGTAACGCCGTCCCATATGATTAATGATGGCAAGGATGTTTATATTTGGATGGACGACCAGACGACTGGATTTAAAACTTCTCTGGCTGCAATTGAAGAGATGAGTGGGCAAACCGGCTCTACTCAGGCTGTTGATTTGAATAAAGAGGTTGATTACACCTGCGCTAGTTGGACAGTAGATCCAATTATGTTTGCTGTTCCGACAGAGGTCAAATTTCAGGATATGAGCAAGATGATGGAAAATATGGGTGCAATCACTCAAAGTCCTGTGCCTGGAGCGACTAGTTCAAATGCGGCTGCCTGTGCAGCCTGCGAAAACCTGGAAGGCGATTCCCAGGCTCAATGCAAAAAAGCGCTTAAGTGTAATTAACCAACTTACCTAATCCTGACATTATCCTGATGGATTTTTTTCTTTAATTGAGGTAAGATATCATGTTTGGCAAATACCGTTTCAGGGTTGCCGCGTATCTTTTAAAGGTACGTGGTTTTCTTTAAGCCAAATTTTATGTTAAACCATCCTTACGAAATACACGAGAACGACCGGGAACAGATAGCTCGCCGTTTAGGATTGACGCTTGGGGAATTTGACAGGTTAGTCGATTCTTCGAATAAGGCTTATGACACTATTTATGAGACGGGTCCTTTTTACGGTAGGGATGAGATAAAGGAGCCTACTTTTCGTATTACGGCCGAGCCAGTGTTTTTACCAAAAAAATCTCAAAAGCAGTTTGAATTATTGGGTGGGGATTTGTTGGCAGTTGGTAAAGCACTTCATAATCTTCCTGAAGTTTATAAAGACAAATTGAGCGAGAAAGTAGATTATAAAATTCCTCCAACGTGGAGAATTGACGCAATTTTAGATGAGAATGGTCAGATCAAGATGAATGAATTAGAAGGGGTGGATAGTGCAAGCGCATTGATGGTTGCAGAGCAGTTGGCTTATGGAATACAAACGATGGATCAATCGACTGCTGCGTTGCTTGTACCTACCATAAAGGCTATGGCGTTACCTTCCGGAGATGGGAAATTTAAGATTGCTGTTTTAAGAGCTTATTTAGAAGGTAATCCTCATACTTCAAATGCAAAAAGGTTTGTGGAACTTTTGGAAAAATTATCTAAGAAAAGCTTAAAAATAGATTTGTTAGACGGGGAACAAGTGCGCGCAGGAAAAATTAAACCTGATTGGAATCAATATCATGGTGTTATTAATGAGACATTGCTTTCTTCTAAAGCGCTTAGCAGGTTAGGTATTAGAGAAAAGCAGATAATATCTTCAGGTAATTTTAATGCAATTGGCAATAAAGGGGTTTTCTCTTTGATCTTTGATGAGAACTTAAAAGATTTTTGGGAGAAAGAAATTGGTTCTGATAAATTAGGAAGACTGCAAAAAATATTAATCCCTTCAGACTTTATAGAAACTCAGGAACAATTAGTTGATGCTAGAAAAGCTGGTAAAGTAGTTAAAGTTTCTTGGGCTGATAATATGGTGTTGCTTAACAGATCCAAAGGGGTTGCTATACCTGAGGGAGATTTAGAGCAGAGTAGTGATGAGAGATGGGAGCAACTCGGTGATCTTTTGAAAGAAGGAGTTAGGCTGATATCTCAAGAATATGTAAAACCCTCTAGAATAAAAGCTTTTCTTCGCAAGAGAGGAACAACGCTTGAGCCAGTTGAGTGGTATAACCGGGTATGCGTTAAGTATGTCGTTAATGGTGATGCTAATGATGAAAAAACCATGTCGGTTACGCCCACTGCTATAGAGGTTACTTTAGGGCCTGATGTTATTCCAGCCGGCAGACAATGCGCATTTACTGCAGGCTCTTTCAGAGAATAACTTGTTAATTTTTTTAACCCGTTCTATACTCTCTTTATGAATTCAATAGATTTACTTCGGGAACAATTAATGTCGGCTCATGATACGCAGGAGGCTACTATGGCGGATGTGGAGGAGGAATTAGTGCATTCTAAGGCTGTTGATAAAGAGTTGACTGTGGCTCAGGCTTATGCGCATTCAGTTATCGCTGAGGATATTGTGTTATCGACAATGCTTTTGGAGAAAACGCCCTTATCTGCTGAAACAGCTATTGAAGAGATGGGAGTTTCTGGGGTGATGCCTTCTTCAGATGATTGGAGTGAACATAGTGCATGGATTCAGAAGGTTAAAATTGATTTACCCAAGCTTAAGGAATTTGCTAAAAAAGTTTATGGGGAAAGTGACGGATATTTAGCGTCACTTAAAAAGGAGGATTTGGATAGGGAAATTGAGAGGCTGGTTATAGGAAAACAGAATCTGGCATTTTTCATTAATAATTTTTTGATTTTACATATTGCTAACTTAACAGGTGAGATTTCAGCAGCAAAAGGTATTCAAGGATTCAAGGGGTATCCATTCTAATTTCTTTTTTTGAAGTAACTTTAAAATAGTGCGTACTTCCTAAAGATGCTTTTAATCACGCTGAGAAAGGCCATCCAAAAGGTAAGGTTGTATTTCTATTAAGTAGTTCTCTGCCTTAATTGAATATGCTATAGTTGATTTATGCCTAAGTCTAAGAAGAGATCGAGAGTTGCTAAACCCCAGAGTTTTAAATTATCTAAGGATTTGATTATTGGAATTGCGATTGGGGCCATTGTTATTTTTGTTTTCTGTTTAATGGTAATTCCAAGCGGTCAAACTTCTTTGTGATATGAAGGGTGACGATTATCCTAAAATTGCATTTGAAACTCCAAATGATTTTGAAGAGTTTCTCGAAAAAGAACATAAACTTACTCCAGGAGTATGGATTAAAGTACCCAAAAAGGGAAGTGGGATGAAGGCGATTGGTTGTAATGAACTGTTGGAAGTTGCTCTATGTTATGGATGGATTGACGGACAGGCGGGAAGTTTTGATGAAAAATGTTACCTGGTTAAATTTACTCCGAGAGGGCCCAGAAGTATTTGGTCTAAAAGAAACGTCGATATTGTTGCAAAACTAATTAAAGAGGGTAGGATGAGGGCATCTGGCTTAGAAAAAATAGAAGAAGCTATAAAGGACGGGAGATGGGAGGCGGCTTATGCCGGCTTAAAAGATGCGGTTATACCGGAGGATTTTCTGAATGAGCTTAAAAAGGATGAAATGGCGTATGAATTTTACCAGACTCTTAATAAATCTAATCTGTATGCCATTTATTTTCGACTTGTGACTGCAAAAAAACCAGAGACCCGGGAGAAAAGAATGAAAGTTATTTTAGAGATGATGCAAAAGGGAGAGAAACTGCATTAGGGCGACGGACTTGATTCTATTATATTGGCAATTGACAGATGTGGTGGAATTTGGAAAACTAGATGTTATGGTTGTGGTAATGGGTAAAAATTACAAGGGTCAGGCTAGCACCCGAGATTTTACAACGGGACTGTTGTTGGGGTTTTTGGTTACTGTGTATGTTCTTTTTATAGTTAAGCCTATGCTCGCACCTCAGGAAGTTGTGGCTCCGGCTGAGAATAATCAGTATTTAAAATGAATAAAAGACTAGATAAAGCTCGAAAAAGAGTGTTCTTTACCCCTGAATTAATTAAAGGATTGTTATCAGGTGTAATTTTAGGCGTGATTTCCTGGCTTTTATTTAATTTTATATTCCGCTAACTTGGCAAGAGTCTTTCCATCTAATATGATTAATATGGAATATTCTGCCCATGAATTTATCTAAGAAAACTGCGGTACTCTCTTTTGCTCTCCTGTTGCCCTCATTTTTTTTGGCAATAGTCGTTGTAATTTACCTTAATGAAGATTCTTTGAGTTCAAATAAACTGATACTTTTTGCTGAGCTTTTAACTATAGCTATAGTCTTTGCTTCTTTAGTCTCAGCTTGCGTCTGGTTTGTTTTTAAAGGCGCGATTATCACCCCTATTAAGGAATTTGTTAAAATTGCAAAAATTATTAATAGTGGGAATTTAGGGGCGAAGGTGATTTATAAAAGCCGTGATGAATTAGGGGAATTAGCAGACAGCTTCACCGGTATTATTACTAATCTGACCCGTAACGTTCAGGGAATGGCAAACACGCTAAGAGATGAAAAAGAGAAGGAGAGGGAGCTCGCGGCAAATGTCTCCAAGCTTCAGGAAGCTCAGGCAAAAGATGAGGCGCTTTTGGGAAATTTGGGCGAAGGCGTGGTGGCAATAGATGAGACGGGAAAAATATTCTTGTTTAATAAGGCAGCCAGTGTTTTAACCGGATATACGGAATCAGAAGCGATAGGGAAAAAATACAAGGAAATTTTGAAGTTTGAATTCGAAAAAGAAAAAGAACTAGTGCCTGATTTTGTCTATGCTGTTTTAAATAAGATAACCATAAAAGAGCTTTTGCATATCCAGATTGTTACTAAGTGGCTGACCAGGGTTCCAGTTACCCACTCAACTACTATGATGACAGATGCCAATCAGAAAAACTTTGGGGCAATTGTAGTACTTAGAAATATGACTAAAGAGAGGCAGCTTGATAAATTGAAGGACGAGTTTGTATCTATTGCCTCACATGAGTTGAGAACCCCAATGACGGCAATTAAAGGACTTATTTCGATGATATTTGAGGGGGATTACGGAAAAATTGATCCTCAGATGAAGGAGCCGTTGTCAGATATAGCTTCATCGACTCAAAGGTTAATTGAGCTGGTAAATGACATGCTTGATGTTTCAAGGCTGGAAGGTGGAAGAATAAAATACGCCTTGGCTAATATTAAAATTGCCGATGTAGTAAAAGAAGTTTTGGAGTTGATGCATCCGATTGCAGTGCAAAAACGAGTGGAGTTGCGCTTTGACCAGATTCACAGTCCGGAGCAGGTTCAGATTGATGAAAATAAAGTTAAGCAAATACTATCTAACTTAATTGGTAACTCGATGAAATTTACAGATAAAGGATTTATAGAGGTTAGATTTGTGGTTCATGACCAACAGTTGATACTCTCTGTGCGGGACACAGGAATAGGAATTAAGCCTGAAGATCAGAAAAAGTTGTTCAGTAAGTTTCAACAGGTTACTTCTTCACAGCTTGGGAGGCCGGTTGGGACAGGCTTGGGCTTGTATATATCTCGTGAATTTGCTAAAAAGATGGGGGGAGATTTGTGGATTGCTAATTCTTTAGTGGGGGTTGGAAGTGTATTCAGTTTCTCAGTTCCGCTTTCCGGAACTACGCTTGCTAAAAGAGTTGAGGCGGACGTTATGAAGTCAGCAGAAGGTTAATAATTAACATACGAAATAAAAATATGGCAAAAATATTGTTAGTTGAGGATGATAAGATTTTGCAGAAAATGTACCAGGATAAATTTGGTACGACAAATTACGAGTTAGTTGTGGCTTCTGATGGAGAAGAAGCAATTAAGATGGCTCTTGAGGAAAAGCCTAATTTTATACTCCTGGATATTATGCTGCCTAAAGTGAGTGGGATTCAGGTTTTGAGAACTTTGAAGGCTGAGGTAGAAACCAGGCACATTCCAGTTGCTGTGTTTTCAGTAATTCCACAGGATGATCCAATCCTTGAAGGAAGTTCTGAGATATTAAAACAGATTGTAGGTTACTATAGGAAAGATGAGTCAAGTCCTTCAGAAATAGTTGAGAAAATTAAGGAATATTTAAAATGAAAATATTAATTGTTGAAGATGATGCATTTTTGTCGAAAATGTATGCTAAAAAGTTTGAGATAGCTGGATTTAATGTATCTGTTGCTCATGACGGAGTTGAAGGGTTTGAGAAGGCTAAAACATTCTTGCCAGATTTAATATTAATGGATATCTTAATGCCAAAACAAAATGGTATTGAGACTTTAGATAAACTTAAAGCAGAAGTTAGTACGAAAGATATTCCAGTCGTAATGGCAACGAATTTATCAACAACTGATGATGCTGACACTGCAATTCAAAAAGGAGCTGCCAAATATGTGGTTAAGTCAGAGGTTACGCCTTCTCAAATGGTGGCTCTAGTGTCTGAGGTTCTAAAGCTTTAAGCATTGGTTTATTTTCAGGTCATTTGTTACACTAAATTTAATGGGTGTAACGGACGAGCAACTCTATAAATTGTCAAAAGGGCTGGAGGTTATTCCTGGTAAAGACCTCATAGCGCTCTACAAGCAATCCCAATCAACAAAAGTCCCTTTTCAGGAGTTAGTTATTAGAAAAGATATTTTATCTGATGAGAACCTCGGGGAATTAATAGCTGAATTTTTGAAACTGCCGTTTCTTGCTCTATCAAAACAATCTATTCCCAGAAATATTCTGACTATTGTTCCTGAAAGAGTGGCGCGAACTAATCGGATTATAGTTTTTGATGTTAGTGAGAAGGGGGTGGGGATTGCGACTTCCGATCCGGAGAATGATGAGACTATTTCACTTATTTCTAAAAAGGTAGGCCTCAAGCCGCGGAATGAATATAAACTCTTACATTTCTCTAACACACCCATAGTTTTAAATTAACAAGGTGATCATATCATTATGGGATGAACATAGTGTACAGTCTGTTAATCGTAATAGGACTTTTATTGATAGTTAAACCAGCAGAAGCGGAGAATAATTTATTAGTTGGTAATATTATTCCAGCTGTAATGAATAGTTCTCTTAAAATTCCATTTTTTCCTGTAGCTTTGGCTAATAGTGAAATTCAGATAAAACCAATTAAAGAATCTAATGTACGGGGAATGGCAAGTTTGGTTGAGGTTCCTCAGAATTTGGATACCAAAATTATATTACGAGTCTCAGGACTCGAGCCAGGTGAACAATATGTCCCAATCTACTACCAAAATTCAGACTGTACAGTTGAAATAAGTAGTTTTGATAAATTAATTCAGGGGGCGTTTATTGCTAATGAACAGGGTGAGGGAGGAGCGGAGGATATTGTTAAAGATAGTATAAATAGAATTGGATCTATCTCAATTCGACGAGCTCAGGATTTTGAATTAATTGCTTGTGGCAGAATTTAAATCTTAATTTTTTTAGGTTTTGGTAAAGGTACTTCGGACGAGATTTGTTATACGCCATGATTTTTGAACATTTCTCTGGCCCTTATTTCACCGGCTTCCTCCATTTGTTCAAGTAAAAAATCGTTGGTTGGTTGATTCGTGGATATATGATTAGACCCAATCTTTGGGTGTACCTTCAATTATGCTGCGTTCACTTTTAGTGAAGTCAGAAAATTTGAACTTGGAGATGGTAATTTTTACAAAGTGAAACCCCTCGTCGTTGGGGAGTTTTAAAATTGGCGGCCAGTTAATGGTATCGGGGTTTTTATTTGCATTCTCAAGATAAATCTTTGAAATATGAGTTTTTTTATCCTGGTCTGTGACGAATTGGGTATCTCCTTCTATTTGCAGCTCCAGAGGGGGGATTTCAGAGAAGAGGGTAAATGAGATGCTGTTACGACTGGTTAAGTTGTGGATTTTCCGGCTTTGTTGGGTAGTTATGAAGTATATGTTTTTTCCATCGACTACATAATATACAAGAGAGCCTTGAGGTGTGTAATCGAGGGAGGAGATTGTGGAGATTACACCGAGCCGGTTACCACACAAAAACTCAAAGGCTTTAATTTTCCTGTCTCTTTCGGTTTCCATAATGACTTTATACCATAAAATTAGACGTATTCAAAACATGCAATCAGGGGAAGGACTTTTTCTTTGAAACTAAATATCTCTTTTCAAAAACTTCCAACCTCAAAGAGCAGAATCTTAAATTCTTTAATCTCTTAATTGCCTAACTTCTGCCTCCTTCCCTGATTGCACGATCATGATAGCTAAAACTTTTTAGAAAATATGTGATGTAAATCATCCTTTCTCTGCGATTTAAAGTATTCATACATGTCAGGCAGGCGTATAATAGCTGTATGAATATAGAAGCTCGAAATAAGTTGGAAATGTTCTTCTCAAATTATAATAAACACAAGTATAAGCCAAAGGAACTACTGATTAGGGCCGATGAAGAACCGACCGGGGTTTATTACCTGACTGACGGTATAGTTAGAATGTATGCGGTTTCTTCTCAGGGAGAAGAGGTGGTGATAAATGTGTACCGGGCAATATCGTTTTTCCCTATGGCTTGGATATTGAATGATTTGGTATCGCATTACTATTTTGAAGCGGTTACCCCGGTAACAGTAACAAAAGCGCCCAAAGAGGAATTCTTAAAGTTTTTAAAATCAGAACCGGAGGTTTTGTTTGATTTATTACAAAGGATTTACAAAGGACTACACGGTTACTTTTTGAGAATGGAGTATTTGATGAGTGGCACTGCTCAGGCCAGGTTGATTGCGGAGATTTTAATATATGCTAAGAGATTTGGAAGTGAAGAGAAAGGTAAAATTATAGTAGGTGTTAAGTTAACGGAAAAGGACCTGGCTTCTCAAACCGGAATTGCCAGGGAGACGGTCAGCAGAGAAATACATAAATTGAAAGATAAAGGATTGGTTGATTTTGACAAAAATATTCTGACTGTTAAAAGCCTGGTAGGTCTTGAGGATGAGTTGATGGCGCTTTAGATTCGCTATGCTTTGATCTGGTGATAATTTCTGTTGTGGGAATTATTCTGCTTCGTTTATGCTCAGTAGTGGGGAAACCGGTGATAAGAAGATAGCCTTGCCAAAGACTTTTACCGGTAAATAATTCCAGATGAAGAGTATCTGTTAAAGACGGCTCGTTCTTAACTTCATATATTCGATATTTTCCCGATGCCAGGGTATATAAATTACTAAATTCACCAGAGGTTGCAACCAATATCTCGCCAACTTTTCCAGTGTTGATCCACGCAAAAACTCCTTTACCAGAGAGTCTAAGAATTTTAGTGATGTCGCGGGTTTCAGTTAACTGGTAATCTCCCTGATTTAGCAGACGAATCATTTAGATATTTTGAATTATTAAAAACTTAAAGGATGTGATACGTGTCACAGATAACGATTACCGATTAGGATTAAAGTAAAAGTCATGAGAAAGTTGTTCTTAAATAACATTCTTTATATTGCCTGGATACAAAGTATTCTTGCCACTTTAGGCAGTTTATACTACAGCGAAATAAAGAACTACACGCCGTGTATTCTTTGCTGGTATCAAAGAATTTTAATGTATCCTTTGGTTTTGATAATTGCTGTTGGGATTTACCGAAAGGACAAGGGGCTGCCTTTTTATGTTTTACCTTTAAGCATTCCCGGAATGTTAATTGCCCTTTACCACGTACTTTTACAAAAGGGGATTCTACCAGAAGCGATTGCGCCTTGCTCTATAGGGGCTTCATGTCTAACTAAGTACACCGGGTATTTTGGATTTATAACAATCCCCGTTATGGCTTTTACTGCATTTACGGTTATTAATATCTGTTTTTTATTGCACCTTCGGTATATGAAAGGGGGCAAGAAAGTAGTAGGCTGAATTTATGAATAGTTTACTCATTAAAAAATTATCCGAGGTTTCGATTAAAGATGTGCCTGAAGTTGGAGGGAAGAATGCATCTTTGGGTGAGATGATCCAAGAATTGACTAAGAAGAAGGGTATTCCTGTGCCTGGAGGGTACGTGGTTACAGCTACCGCATATAGGCATTTCATAAAAGAGACCGGATTGGTCGATTTTATAAAAGAAACTTTAACCGGACTTGATACTAAAAATATTCCGGAACTTGCAAGGCGAGGTAAGAAAATTAGAGAGAAGATAGTTGAGACCGAATTCCCGGGAGATTTGAAGGAAGCAATTAAGGAGGCTCATATTGAGGCTGAAAAGGAATACGG
>Ga0163148_10006888_pt1 | contig 10869 bp, 13 predicted proteins | sample OliLakLV19MP7P2_FD_148606 | JGI IMG/M metagenome (GOLD analysis project Ga0163148, IMG submission 148606) | Freshwater microbial mat bacterial communities from Lake Vanda, McMurdo Dry Valleys, Antarctica- Oligotrophic Lake LV.19.MP7.P2 | ecosystem: Environmental > Aquatic > Freshwater > Lake >... | reverse complement strand
TCCAGAATCAATTACTTGCGATGTCGTGATCGGTGAGTCAGGCGATCAATCAGGCCATCCTGATATTTCTCAAATTCCTGACCTCCTTTCTCACGAGACTGAGCGATACGCTTGTGATCATCTTCAGTCGGAGCCTTGTAGTCTGGTTCCTTCTGATGATTGCCACCCTGAGAGCTGTAGCCTTCCATGCCTGGTTCTGGCCGTTCAGAGTCACCGTAGAGTTCCTCGAGAATGTCTTCCATCGTGCGCCTGAGGTTGTCCTCACTCGACATGATGTATTTCTTCACGGCTTCCTTTTTGGCGACCTTGGCAAGATCTGGGTTATCGGCAACTACTCGATCAAACTCTTTTGAGATTGCGGTAGTAATCTGCGCGTTCGAAATCTCTTTCGACTGCGCTTCAGTCTTCGTCTTGATGTCTTTGATATCTGAAAGGTACTCGTCTTCGAATTGCTTCTTGGACTTGTTGAGTAGAATGCTTGCCAGCTTCTGTACAAACTTAGGCTGGAGCTCCCACTCTTTGGCGAGTGCGTCGAGCTCGTCGAGAGCATCATCGGCACTTGTACCTCCTTTCTTGATCTGCTGCTGCAAATCACGAATGGTAGGGATGACCTCGTCACGGATCATCTTTTTCATCTCGCGATTCTCTTTCTTTAGGTCGACTATGAGACTTTCTTTCTCATCGCCTTCTTTAGGCTTGCCGTCCTTTGAATCGCCTTCTGTTCCTGCAACTTGTGCAATCGATTGACCATTTGAAGGGTTGTCTGAATCTTTCTTGCCACCCTTATCGGCTAGCTGTGATTCCCCTGCTGCTTTTTCTGACTTGTCGTCAGCGGATGCTGCTTCCTGATTGTATGGTTTTGGCATATACGTTTTGTTGTCGATGGTTTCGCCCCATCGATGCTCGTTTGTGATACGCAGAGCACTAGCGCGATTAACCTTTTTATTAATAAGAGGTTGGCCCCTCTATGCATGTAAGTTTGATGCAATAAGAAAGCAAAAAGTGGTGCATTACTTTTCCAAAAGAAAAACCACCGATTTTGTCGGTAGTTATTTCTTTATCTTTTCTTGATAGATTCTTTATTTTGTCGCTTTGGATGCTGCGCTTGGTCGCTTGCGTGCAAGTTCGTCGAGCAAGGTATCGAGATCCTCGTTTGCACCGATAAATCTTCGTAACATCTGCACTGATGCTTCAAATCTTGCGACAACAGAGATAAGCTTTCCAAGTTCGGGACTATCATGAAGAACAGCGAACAGCTCGTTCATTGCCTTACGTGATTCGTTCTGCAATCTTTCGATTGTGTCCTTTCCTGCAGGAGTCTTTGACCACGATACGAGATCACTTGCCACATCAATTGCTTGATTGATTTCCTTTACTTCGGCTTCATCAGCCTCTTTCTGCTCCACATCCACTTCTTCTAAAGCATTGTGTGGACCAGTAAGTTCTATCGGCTTTTCTTCTAGTGTTTCGCTCATAGCTTTAGTTGGTTACGGACTTCTTTGTCCTCGTTGGTAATTGTGCGAAGAATATGTTTCGCTTCTTTCTCCTGATCCTTGAATTGTCTCGCTTTGTTTTCTTGGATCGACAGCATGATAAGTGCATGACGCTTCTTGAGTGGCAGCTTCTTCATGAATGCTACAAGATCAGGATTGGCTCTGCGGATATTGTCTGCAAGTGCTTCCTGCAGTTTTGCATTTGCTTCCATTTCCTTTGACTGCTTGCGAATCTGTTCGATGTTCCTGTTTAGCTCACGCAGTGAAAACTCTGCCATCTGCCCATGCTTGGTGATTCGGTAGTCGCCTTTATCCTTCGACTTCTTTTTAATCTGATAATTATATTTCAGCATTAGATTGTTGCTTGTCCTGCGTTATTATCTTCTGGCTGCTTGTCCTGACTTTCGTCATTTGTTGCAGTTCCAGACGTGTTTGATTCTTCGTGTGCTGTTGGAACAGTATCCGTAGTTGTACTGTTTTCAGGTGCAGAGTCCTGAGTGTCACCTCCGTTGACATCGTAGTCTTCTCGGGCCTCACGTTCTGTATTAAATAATGAGCTTCGGTAAATTACCGATCCGTTTTCGTCGTAGCGCTTCCATAGCCATTTACCTTCAGCTTCTGCGAACTTTACGTTGTTTGATTCATTCATAAATTTGATTGTTTAGTTATTATTTTGATAATGCTGCGGTTGCAGCTGCTTCCGCACCTGGATCTCCAAGTGGGACCTCTCCGGTTGCAGCTAGATCAGTATTCTCAAGACCGGTTGCATCGACCATCCTTCCTCCGCCACTGATCAGCCCTGCCTTTGCAGATTCGGCAACTACCGAACGTGCTGCGTTCTTCTCCACTATCGGCGCTATCAAATCGATGTAGGAGAATACTGCGTTGTGTTGATCAGGGCTTAGCTCGTGATCGTATTTGTCGGATAGGTCATGCAATCTCTGTAGGAATGCTGTGTTTGCATCTTTGTAAAGCGGAGGTGTGTCGCCACCGATTATAATTTGGAATGCTTCGTCTGCCTGTGCTACCACTTCGATAGCATCGTAGTCATTGGTATCGAGGAGTCGCTTGATAGTGTCATCATCTACGCCTGCGATCGTTGCTTGAGTTTCAAAAAGGATTTTCTGATTGATTGTCTGATCCCCTTTGTATGATCCAAGGAAGGTTAGCTTGTTCTTGCTGTCGGCTAGGTTGCTCTGAGCTTCTGCAATGCTTGATTCGACGAGGATGTCATAGTCGTTAGTGAATGGTTTCAAATCTCTAGCACTTACCATTTCTATATCGAGACCCATTGGGCCTAGTATCTGAACTGCCATCTTCTTTTTCATATCCTGCATTACACCTTCTTTGTGAAGGACTGCGAAGCGGTAGTATCCTTCGGCATAGCTCTTATTCAAAAGTCCGAAGCGATCTCCTGCCTGCATCATGTTTCCTTCGTAGATTCCGAGAGTGTCTTCATCGCTCGTACCCTTCACGTCTGCAGTCACTCCGCTTTCTGATTCGACAATTGATTCCAATTTGTCGTACACCTTGAAGGGACCTTCAATTGGAGGAGTCTGTCGTGTCTGGAGCACTCGGTTCACGTCCACGTTTCCTTCGATTTCAATGTACCCGTCTTTTCTGTAACGAACTTGCGCTAAGTTGCGCACATAGTCAACGTTGACGGCTGTCTGTGGTCTGTTGATCTGTTCGGAGTTGTCGAGGGATTGGTTGATACTTTTTTCTTGTGCTTGAAATATGCCACGTGCGAAGTCGCAATAAGATGGTGTCCAGAACTCACGAGGATCAGGGAATGCTGCCCATGTCCATATCGAGTACTTGCCACTCTTTCTGATTTCCTTCCAAGGTTCGCATCTGATGCAGTCTCCGGAAGGAGTGAGGATGAGATAGTAACGATCATCATTCTCGTCTGTAGTGATCCATGTATAAAAAATAAACTGATTCTCATTCTTGTATCGCTCACGTGGAGCACCTGAAGGCTTTCTGTTGTCCTTGTCGTTATCCTGATTGGTTTTGGTTTTAGTATTCGTGCCACCGTCCATCAAATCTTCAGCTACTTTCTTGTAGTAAATGCCATCCTTGATTCCCTTGGTGATCTGCGCTCGCGTGAGCTTTGTGTTCCACCATCCGAGATAGGTTGCTTTCTCCACACCGCTTCCGTCTTCTTCTCCGGTACACAAGCCTCCTACGTCTGGATCAATCAGGAAGTCTTTCGGATCAATAAGGTTGAGAAGACTTTTATATTGCCCCTTATCGTTTCGGGTCATGTATAGATAAATCGCACGTCCGTAGATTGCAGCATCTCGCTTACCCATCAAGTCTTTGAAGTTCCAACGTCCAATCTTCGCATCCTTATCCTTGATGGAGTTCATCAGCTTCGACTTCTTCAGGTCTGCTGTTTCTCCTTTCACGTATTTGAATGTCAGTGGACTGTCGATCTTTGAGAGGATTGTGTGAACGTAGCCATGCATCTTATACAAAGGCACTTGAGCTCTCGTGTCTGCTTGCTGAGTGGACCCGCCATAAGGTGAGATAACTGACGGACTCGACTTGTCTGGGTTCATCATGTCCTCGTTCTTATTCCACGAGCTCATTCGAGCCTTCTTGTATCGATAAGAAAAGTCTATCTCGTTGAGAGCTTGCTTTGCGAGTTCATCTCTTTTCTTGTAGTGGGCTAGTGCCATAGTGGTTTCAGTATGCGTATGATAGAACGCCTTTTTTGGTGCATTACTTTTGTTTTATATCCCTATGTCAGGGTATTGAGGGCTTTCGTCATAGAATTCATCCTCGTATGCGGGCCTAACTTTTCCATATGCTGTGTCGATCACTGGTTCTGGCCTTGCATCTCTCGGCTTTTCGGTTCCTGCAGGACGTGCAATGTCGCTTTGGTATGCTGTAGCATCGCTTGTATCGTCATAGTCTGAATCAGGGAAGCGCATCAGTTCGTTTTCCAAGTCTTTGCATTCCCCTTGGAGGTGGTAGACGCTTCTTGTTTCGTATCGGTAGAGCAGTCCTGTTCTTATTCGATCCTCTTTCGATCTTCCTGCATGCTTGAGCCACATGAGTGGTAGGAATATCTGACGCATCCTCTGCTCATGCCTTAGCATTGGCTCAAGACCCCGAGTAAATGCTGTATCTTCCCATCCGAACTTTATTGGTGGTGTACCTGCTTGGATAAGGAAACTGTAGAGTCCGAACATCTTCTCGATGATTGCTGTTGGACCAAGCTTCTCCCTCCATGCTTTCAAGTGCCACTTACCCTCTCTGTCTATCCAGTTGATACAGATACCAACGAAGTCTCCGTCCTTGCTTACCTCTCCTTCTTTTCGACTCGGAGTGTCTAGCGTTACGTAAGCTGCTACCTTCTTCTGCATTAGGTCATCCCAACTTACGGGCATGAACCAGTCACGTTTGAAGATTGCTTTTGTTTCGTCTATCGGTTGGCAGAGCATCTCCGCTTGAAAGTCCATATCACCTTCTTCTGGTGTCCACATAGATCGTCTTTTACCTTCGATGCTTACCTTCCCAGTTGCTTTGGCTTCCTCGTCTGTCATCACCCATCGTTCAGGCCATGTTGGTGTGTGTATTCCTGTGATCAAGTCTCCTTGGCATATTGGAACTATTCGCACCCTCAGTTCCGGATCATGCTTTGCACGCTCGATGATGCTCTGTACGTTTCCGTATTCCGACAGTATGTTACCTAGATATATTACCCTTCGTCTTGCAGAGTCTAGACCTCGCTTGAATTCTTGGATGTGTGTTCGTATCTGATTTGTTGATGCTTCGCTCTTCAGTGTCTTCTTGGTTTCGAAGTCATCGAGCAGTACGAAGCCTGGACGCATAGCTCCATGCACACGTCCTCGGACTGATTCCTGCGTACTGTGTGCTTCGACACGAATTCCTTCCTTTGTAATATTCCCGTCATCATCTTTCATAGGATTGGTGATGAAGTCCTTCACTCTCTTTTGGGTTACCTCGTCTTTGCTTCGGGTAGTGTTGTATTTCTCTCCGAAGTCTTCGATGAATCTCTTATTTGTCTGAAGCTCCCACACCACGTCAAACAGGATACGTTCAGAGTTCGTGCTATCGAATGCATCAGCATTGATGTACGGCTCTATGTCGTAGGCGATCATGTATAGGATCAGTCCTTTCACGAAGCTTGTCTTTGCGCTCTCTCCGAACATGAACCATGCAATCTCCCTTATTCGAAGGTCTAGAAGGTCATGCACGTCAGCCATCATCTCGTAGTGGAAATCTGCAAATTCACACCTCACGTATCTTGGTAGGTAGTAAGCAATAAAGTATCCGAAGTGTTCTCTAGTGTGCTTCGTACGCACTTCCTTCCGTGACTCTCGGAGTGTCTTCATTCCGAGTTCCGTCACTGGAGATATTATTGTTTTGGGTTGTTGGGTTTTCATATTTTCGTTTGAATATTCCTTCATGGTCTTCGATTTCTTTTTGTGTCATTACGAGCACTCCGATACGCGCTGTCTTGTTCACTTCAATTGTCTGCGGAACCTTTCCATCGACTCGATCCATTACCATTCCTACAGCCTTGAGGTTTCCATCAACTGCCATGCTTACGACCTTTTTCACGATTAGTTTGTCGAACCCTACCTTTTGTCCATCCTTTGTAATGGCCCCTGCTTCTAGGACGTATTCCCTGAAGATTGTTGTGAAATGTCTAGCACCCATTGGCTTGCCTGAGTTGCCTGGTTTGAACTGATGTTCGACTGGTGGCTTCCACTTCCCGACCTCATAATCCTTTCCCGTATTTTTCCCGTATTTACGGGTATCCGAAAGGTCTGACGGAGCCTCGGAAATGCCCTCATTTGCCTCTACGGGGCGTGAAGCTCCCTCACCCTTTGAAACGTCCTTAGGAGCTTCCAAAAGGAGCACTTTCGGCTGATTGTTTTCATTACTCTGTGGGTTCATGCTCATAGATGGTTTTCGGCCAGACTTCCGGCTGACCATTCCGGACCAGCTGCTCGATGCCGGTGTAATCCACCCATCGCTGAACGATAACGTCTACGTACTTCGGGTCGAGCTCTATTCCTGCGCAAACTCTGCCGGTCTTCTCGCATGCGATAAGCGTGCTTCCGCTTCCAAGAAAAGGATCGACCACCAAGTCCTCGGCCTTTGAGCTGTTGAAGAGTGCGTAGGTTATAAGCTCTACAGGCTTTTGAGTTGGGTGCTGATACTCGTTTACCTTGTCTCGCTTCATCGTCCATATCGTGTGCTTTCCTTCGGCTTCGAGTTTCTTTTGTCGCTTCGCCCAATTGATGAGTTTCTGTTCGCTGTCATGAAAGTCCACAATTGTTGAGTGGGTGCGGTCACCATAGAAAACTGTTTTTGTTCCATCTTTCGATGCATAGAAGAATGGCTCGTGCTTCCATCGGTAGTCGCCCCATCCCATTGATGCGGTCGGCTTGTTCCAGATAAGCTGGTTACGAATTGCCATGTCGAACTTCTTCAGCGCCTTTTCGAATTGTGCTTGTGTTGATGTTGAATGGAAGACGTACCAACCTGCACCAGCTTTCGCAAAATCAGCAACACATCCGAATGCACGTTCAAGGAATGAATCGAACGCTTCCGCATCCATGTGATCATTCATGATTCCTTCGCTCGTATTCTTTCCTCTGCCTGAGTAGTTCACATTGTATGGAGGATCGGTAAAGACCATGTCTGCCTTTCTTTGCTGGACTGACTTGTCGTATGCATCTTTGTCAGTCGAGTCGCCACACACGATGGTGTGTGGACCGAGCTGATAGACGTCACCGAGAATTGTCTTCTGTATTTTTGGTTCTTCAGGGACCACGTCATCCTTATCGTCATCTTCAAGGATAATGTCGCGATCAAAACCTGTGAGAGTGATATCAAATCCTGACTCGTCGAGCATCCTTAGCTCCTCGGTGATGAGGATCATGTCTTGGCCTGTGATTGCGTTGAGCTGATTGTCTGCGATTCGGTATGCTTTTATTTCTTCTTCATTTAAATCATCGATGAGCATGTACGGAATAACAGGCTCGCCTTTTCTTGTGAAAGCTTTTGGTTCCATGAGCGTGTAGCCGAGCAGTTCGGTCATTGCAATAAAGCGGCCATGACCTACGACGATGACATTGTCTTTGTCGAGAATTATTGGCTGCTTGCATCCGAATGCTTTTATCGAACTTGCGATCTTCTCGAGCTGGAAGCCTGGATGTTCCTTTGCATTCTTCTCGTATTTTTTTACGTCAGTGATTTGCATATGATTTATAGTTATCTTTTCTCCATCCAGCTCGTCATGCTCGACTCGTTGCATGCGCCAATCTTTCCGTTGTCATCCATGTACTCGTATGTTGGTTTTCCTTTCTCAGTAGGAGTGATGCCGACAACAAGTCTTTCTTCGCTCTTCGTGTTTCGACAGATCGTTCCGAAGGTGTAGGTTATCTTTTGTGTTGAATGCTTCTTCTTCCAGAAATGTTCGAGTGCTGCAAAGAATTCTCTTTGGACCGTTTCGAGGTATGCCACGAGTGCACCTCTGTGTTCTGTTTTAAATATCGGCAGGAGACTGTGCGCTCCGATGATCCATGGACCGACAAGATCTGGACGTGCAGCAAGGAACCTTGCCGATAGGTTAAGAGGATTTGGATGTTGTTCTTTTTTTGTTTTGGTAGTTTTATTTTTCATAGTAATTAGTGTTTATGCTCTGTCGCATCCGATCCAAGTATCTGGCTGCATAAGCTGCAGCGTTTTATCCATCGGACATGCCCACAACCTTCCGTCTTGTGTTGCTCGGCCGACATCTTGATAAATTCGTACGTTCCCTTGAGCTTGAGCTCGTACTTCTGCTTTCTTCGTCCTCGGTATATTTCCGCAATCTCCTTTGGCATGTGATTCAGAACTTTCATTCTCCGAACCCAGCCGTTATATCTGATATGAAAGAGGATCGACCGCTTGTAAATTCCGAAGTACACCGAGAGCCAGTTAATCCTCCACCCCTCGTCCTCAAAACAATGCTGAAGATGCTTTATTTGCTCGGGCGTTAATTTGTGTCTTGGATTATTGGCGTTGTACATAATTTCTTTACTGTCCCGAGATACCTCGGCTATTCCTCGTTGCGATGGTTGAGTGTGATCTCCACCTCGACCCGCCCCTTTCCGTCGGACGCATAGTGCGATTCAAATGATCCATCAAGGAACTTGTCTTGTTTGAAAAGCGCATCAGCTAATCCCTTGAAGACATTGTCGGGATCAGCATGGACTCCGTTCACCCAGTAGATTGTTATCGACATTCGAGCTCTCTCGGATATCTTCGTGGTGAGAGGCTGCGCTTGTTCGGATGAAAACTCCGGATAGTTGCGATAGAAGATGCTGCGGACGTATTCCTTCCATGCGTGGTATTTCTTTGCATGAGGGAGCCACAATGCTCGACCAACTACACGAACGTATGGGACCGGATTACCCTCTAGGTCTTCAGAATTTCCCTTTATGGTGAATTGGATTATTTTTTTCATTGGTTTTAATTTTTAAATTTGTTAATGGTCATCTTCCTTGCGAGTTCACGGATACTTGTGGATAAGTTTTCAACAGGATCCCTAATACTTTGTTTCTCTTTGTTTCCTAGATTTTGTGTGTCTACTTTGTAGACCGATTGTTGTCTATTTTTCAGACTACTTTTGGTCAACTTTCTAGACTGGTCTATTAAATTGACTACGTTATCCACATCCATATGCAGGTTTATTTCGTACACATTTCCCTTCTTGCTTTTCATGACTCGGACCGCACCTGACTGGGCCAAGTTCTTCAGACCGACTGCCACCGCTTGCCTTGAGAGACCTGTTCCGTAATCGAGCACATTACCCCTGCGATCTTTTATTCCGTCCATGAACTGAGAAAAACTGATGCGGTCGGAACCTTTGTGGAATCCGAATGTTCTTCGGCATATGTAAATAAGGCATCTAGCTTCGGACTCCGGTATGAGCGGGACCACCAGATCGAGGATCAGGTTTGGGAGCTGTGTGCTGTTTGGTATTAAATTAAGTATTTTATTTTCTTGCATGGTTTTATGAAGAGAGAAAGCGCCGGTTAAGGCGGCGATTTCTCTTTGACTTTCCGTGAAGTTTTTGCGAGAATGTACTTATCTAGGGTTCAATCTCTCCTCACGGGGGGATTTTATTTTGCTGATAATTTTTCGAACTTTTCTAACCTCTTTCCGGCTGCTTTGTGCATCGTATTTCTGATCTGATCAATGACTTCTTGAAGAAGTCCGTCATAGATAATTCCGTGAGCCATCGTGACGTTAGTTTCGTTGTCTGCGTCTATGTTGGTTAGTTTGCCCATGATGTCGCCTGTAAATTCGGCAACCTCGTCAAGCATGTGCGCAAGGATTTGCTCATCGACTATTGCCGGAGCTTTTTCTTTGACTAGCTTTAGGGCTTCACGTGCCAACGCTTTAGTTTTTTCTTGTGTGGTCATAATTTTCTTTTAGCTTCTGGAGGTTTTGCTTTCGAAGTCCCTCTCGCTCTTTCAACATTTTTCGTCTTAGTTTGGTGAGTTTATGATTCTTCGAGAGCCGTATCTCTTTCGGCCATTTGTGATCTATATTGACGACATCTCCAATTTGGAGGCGATATAGTTTTGTAAGCCATTTCCCTTCGAGGATCACGGCCGGTACGCCGTTTTTCCGATAGGTTACGACCCTTTGTTTTTTGAGGATGTAGGGCATTGGTAGCATCAGGCCGTGTGCACCGGCCGATCCCTTTTCGGGACAATGTCTTAGTTAGCGGTACTTCTTGTGAATTTCGAGTGCTGTTGGGTACAGTCCTTTTTGAGCGAGTAATTCGTTCACCTGTTGGGCTTCGCCTTTTATGCCGACATGCCACTGGTTCACTTCATTGATCGGACGTGGGTCTTTGTAGTCGTAGATGGTAAGGACCATAGGACGCTTTTCATGCGTGGATTTGTAGGACCATTCGACCCGAACTTTTCCGTCACCCGATATCCATTCGCCTTCTTGGGTTCTGTCATTTGGCATTCCGAGTTTATCCACAAGCTCCTGATAGGAGGCGTGTAGATATCCGTGGAAGCTTGTTTTGAGCGTGTCCCTTTGGGAGGCTGGAATAAATCTGGTTTTTGCTTTCATTTCGATGTACTTCTAATTGCTGGTAAATTCGACCTTTTTAGACGAGCTGTGGGATATACAAAAAACCCCACTTTTTAAGTGAGGTTTTTTACCAAGTAGTCTATTTTGGCCTTAATTTACGGCCTTTTGCTATGAAAGATGGTGTTGTTATATCTTAAACTCCACTACGTCACCATCCTTAACAATATATTCTTTACCCTCAGTGCGTACTAAGCCCTTTTCACGAGCAACCCCATATGATCCTGCTTCAAGT
>Ga0163148_10006887_pt1 | contig 10870 bp, 4 predicted proteins | sample OliLakLV19MP7P2_FD_148606 | JGI IMG/M metagenome (GOLD analysis project Ga0163148, IMG submission 148606) | Freshwater microbial mat bacterial communities from Lake Vanda, McMurdo Dry Valleys, Antarctica- Oligotrophic Lake LV.19.MP7.P2 | ecosystem: Environmental > Aquatic > Freshwater > Lake >... | reverse complement strand
GCATGCTGTGTAGGGGTGGCCCTATCAAGTACAAGCTGAAGGTGGGTCTGGAGAACCGTATCACTGATGACTGGCTGTTCACACACTGTGTTCCCCATATTCGTATGCGCTTTTCTAATGACCGCCGCCTCTGTAAAATCTTTGGTCTGACGGCACTCTATGCCTACTGTGACCCCACCCTGAGGGGGTACTTGACTGAGTACCAGTGCACTCGAATCGCTGCTGGTCTTAACGGGCTGGGGGTGGGGTACACTGACAACTGCGTTGAACGAGTCCCCCTCCACATATACTCTATCAATGGGAACCTATGTGTGGATGAAGTCAACACTGGTGCGTCCTTAAATGCTGGTGGTGTGGGTGCAACTGCTGCTGGCACTGCCCCTGGTGCTAACACTGCTGTGCTGCAATCCATCCTTTTACAGCAGCAGCGTTGAGCCCAGTCAGTCAGCGCCCTACATATGCATGTGGATAGCCAGTTTCAGGTGATGAAGGTATGGCAGCAGCAGCGGTTTGCCGCCATGATTGACAACATCAGGCGATTTGGTGGTACAATTCAAGGGGGCTTTGCCCGTCAGGACCCAGTGCAAGCTAGCAATAGAAGGCGGGCCGTCGCCCAACAAGGTAATGCCCCACTGGGACCTCCTGCTAACCGTCCTGATGATGGCCATGCGGAGCTGTGCCCTAACCTTCACACCCTCCATGATCTATGGGATGAGTACAAGTTTGGTATTGGTGGACGCAAGGCGGCCTCTCAGTTCACTAGTCAAGAGCGTGGTGGATGCGGTGTGAACAAGAAGAAGCAGCGGTACTGCCGTCGGAAACGCATATGGGATCTCATGGAACGCCTCATTCGTGAAGGGGACACTGTGGACTCAGCTATTGCCAGGATCAAGGTTGCATATGGCCAACGATCGTCCCCTACCTTCATTATGAATGCCATCGGTAAGCATGGGGTGCACCCCACACTGTTACATCCTAACTCTCAGCCTGCAGGCAATGCTTTCTTTGCACCCCGTCGTCCTGTTCCTGGTGGCAGAATCAATGCAGGTGTGCCTCGTGGTGGAGCCAGAGGCAGCCATGTTCCTAGGCTAAATGACGGCAACGCGGTCCTCCAAGGCATGTTAGCTAATGCGACACTCGAGCGTGAGACGGGGGTCCAGTTCTTCGATGTGCCGCATGCACCGCCGAATCATGTAATTTAGGCTAGCATGCAAAACTACTAGCTAGCTAATTACTAGTAAAAACACTAGTTGTTGTTTTTTTGCCCAACTTGCATTTTTTCGCAGATTCGAACTTCGAACCTCCATCGTTCGAACCTCCATCGTTCGTGCGCACTTAGTGAGATGCCCCTACTACTAGTATCATAGTCCTGTACAATTAGCACCATGTCCTACGGTAACATTTTATGTTGCTATCATTTGCTGCTGCTTTCACAGCAGTGGTGTCAAGACAATGGTGCTTCCTATTTGTCGTCGTCAGTCTTTATGTCCGATCGAAAGTCTCTTTGTTGGGAGCCCAGTCCGTCCTCGGTCAGTGGGATCACTCTTCAAGTCGTGACGCAAACACTGCGTCAGCCAAGACCTGTTTATGAAGGAAGGATGCACAGCTGCCCCCATGATGATTCATTTGGGGACAAGCTTTGTTGCACAAGAAAACAGATCCTGAATCCATCTAAAAGCCAATTTTGTTGAAAAATGGAATTAGAAGCCTCTTGCTGAGGGTCAAAAGGCAATGTATTCTAAAAGGTAGAGTTTTAAAGTCTGGTCTGGGCTGTCCTATAGAACTGCCAAACATGGATGAGATTGACTTGAAAAGATGTGTTCAAATGAAGCAAAATGAGCAACTGTGCATCCTGTGTGCTACCCTGTCCGTCAAGGTGCCGTGCGCGCAAGGCTGTCGGTGATATACCATTCTTTCGTACTACAGTGCTAGTAGACTAGCACTACTAGCTAGTAGTGCAATTGTACCTGTACGTAGGTTATCTATGCTCATGCGTCGTATTAACATTTTAGTATACAAATTTAAACAGTAATTCTATTGCTCTTCTAGGTACAATTGTACCGTACGACGTAGAGTACTACGTCGTACTCCAGTATTCAATTGCAGCCAGTACTTCTAACTACTCGGAGTAGCTAGCTAGCTAGCGAGAATTCAATTGAAGCCATTCGCCCGAGTACTCTAGTAGATAGCTAGCTAGCCGCTAGTACCGGTATGGCCGTCTAGCTAGATAGTCGATTATCTAGCTAGCGGCTTTCGCATTCATCAAGACCGTATTACATGAAGTGAACGGCCTTGGTACATCAAGGGGACTGCTTCTGAATGGGCCGTGCCCTTCCAACACACCGGACACTGGTGCAGCCGGTGCCCGCATATGGACTACTAGTCGATTATCTAGCCACTTATCTACCGGTAGCTAGCTAGCTAGCCGCTAGCAAGTCGATTATCTACGGTAATACTACCGTATTACCGGAATCGGCTGCTGCTCAAGGCGACACGACGAATCGGCCGTACCCTTCCAACACGTGCATACACCCGACACTGGTACAGCCGGTGCCTGTACATTGACACAGCATCGCATCGCCTTCGTTGACCGGCTTCGTTGACTGTTATCCTAGCAGCAGGACACGGAGACAATGGCAAGTCGCAAAAAGACGGGTGCCGGAACAGCAACAACATTGGCAGCGGCAGACGAACTGGAGCAAGAGGAGCTTCCTGTGGGGTTCGCAGCCTCATCTGGCGTCATTCAAGGCATATGGGCACACAACACACTTGGCAAAGGGCTCCAATACACCGTTAGGAACAAGCTGATTCGGGAAAAGCACACTCTCAAAATCAAGTGTGCTCACAGACCTGCCGAATGTTCCTTGTGTCTTGTGGCAAGGGGAACAGCAGAGTTGAAGGGATTGCAGGTTCAAGTGGAAGAAGTAAATTTTTGTTGCACTTGCACTCCAAGTGATAAAGCTCCAAGTGATAAAGCTAGGAAAAGGAATGTGCACTACCCTCCTGTTTGCTATTTGTGCACCAAGAATCCTAGCAATACATCTCTGCAGTCCTGCAATCACTGCAAGAATCCAAATTGCAGTTCTGTCAACGCTGTGGTTGTCCAGGGGACCCAATTGTGCAACAATTGCGAGAACCAGAGGAGGGGAGCTAATGGGATTGGATCCAGAAAGAGAACAGCAGAGGCGAAGGGCAAAGCCAAGGCGGACGACTTGACTGATGTTTGGGAGAGCCAGCCAGCATGCGCTCGCAGCAGAGCAATTATGCCAGAGGTGGCACCGTGCACATTTCAAGCAACATTAGACAATGTACACATTCTCTGTGCGGAATCGTCGTTGACCATTGCCAACGAGAAAATTATGGAGGCGGAGCGGGATCGACAACGTCGAAAGACTCGGTGTGACTCGGAACCTCCAAAGTTGAGTCGACGACGGGGTCAAAAGACGGGGGGTGACTCGGAACCTCCAGAGTTGAGCCAATCAAGCAACAGGAACAACAGCAAGAACAAAGATGGTGATGACGAATCAGGCAAAGGCCGAGGGGTCACCAAGAAGGGCGGAGACAAGTATGATATCATTTACAATGACTTCAAGCAGTGGAAAGACCTGAGGGAAGACAACTGGCAAGATGTTTTGCCTCCCATCCATCAATACGACAAAATTCAAGCTTGTGATGTTGATCTTGCAGCTGAGAAGAGGGTCAAGATGGTTGGGGCACTGGGCCATGCAGATTTTGGAAAAGAATTGGAGGCATTCGCTCCCTCCAAAAGCACTTGGCAAGTTGCTCATTCCTTTGAAAAACTTCCCCTGTTTAGGGTCTTGAGAGGAAAGTGCATCCGCCACATGAAGAGTCGAAACAATGTGTTCACTGGTGCAGCCTTTGCAGGAGCTGGTCTGGGAAAGTCTAGCAAAAAGTACAAGGACACATTGAAAGCTGTCAGGGACAACCCCACTCCGTCAAATCCAGCACTTAACCCGCACTGGACATATGCACTTGGAGCTGCAGCTGTTCACAAACAACAGGATCATCAATTGAACACAAGCACCATATACATACCCCACATTGACACCATTGCTTCCAATGTGGCGTTTGTTCCTCTGCAAGGTTACAGTTACAACTTCATTGCTGTGTGGTGCCCAGAGCTTGAAGAACCAGTTTATGAGGACACTCCTGACTGGAGATTGTACCAAAAGTGGAAGAAAACAAGACCTGATGCAGAGAAGGAAAAGCTTGGGAATGGGGAACAAATGCTTATAGAATTCATCAAAGCTCGTTCACAGAACCACCAAAAGATCCTCACCTACAAGCTGGAGGTAGGCCAGGTGCTCATGTTTGCTGCAGGTTTTTATCCTCACTTTACAATCATCCCTGCCCAGGACAAGCTCCGAATCCTTGCTGTGATGCATGAGCTGATTGAGAAAAAGGCGGTCGGCAAAACCCGCAACACCTAGTCTCGATATTGAGTTGTGTGGCAAGACATATAGCACATCAGTCATGCTGTTACTTTTCATTTGATCGGATGCGAGGCAGTCCACAGTATCTAAATCCTAGGTGCAGTTCGTTACTAGTAGGCCAACAAAATGTTTCTCGATATAACGCGGGGAACGACATGTGAAGCAAAACGTAAATAAATCTTCTACATAAAAAACAAAGTAATGCTCTAATTACTTGACTACAGACGACAAAGAAGCTGCTGCAAGCCGGCACTAGTGGTTTAAGCTGTGCGCATTGCAAATCGTATCTACATTAAAAGGTCCCGCCCCACCGACAAATCCTTACAAATCTTCCCCACTTTGTGAAAGACTCGAGTCCCCTGTCGAGAAGCCCCATCCCGTTGTAATCAATGTTGTCATGACAATAATGTAGGAGGGCATAACTATCCAACGGCCAATCCAATCGACGTTCGGGTGCTCCGGTGGTTCTTCCAAAGCTGAGTTCATCTTACGGGGCTCTTCCTCCCGCTTCCAGGAGTTGTACTTGTCAGGTGCCGCGTCATTGCCGTAAGAGTAGGATCTATAAGGTTCAGGCTCAATGTCTCCGGCTACGCCCATGCCTGTGCCCACACCCATTCCACCAACTGCCCTATAAACACCATCGTCATCCTCAAATTCGCTTGCTTCGTAAAAATCCGGTGCAATGTGTATGTCGGAGTCAACTGAATCAGCATCTTTCGTCGGTGGTAGCGTGGGATTGTATTTGACTGTGGCGCGGCGTAGGTTTCTCGAGGATGCCTGACGCAAGTCACTGGTCGAGTTGGTTCGGAACGACATTGTAAGGTTGCCTCCGGAACCTTGCTTGCCGAGCGCGCCAACAAGATCTTTAATTTTGCTATTTTGTAGTTCGACGTCAACAAAATCATCCTCGTCGTGCCCACTACCCAGGCCGCGACCGCTGCCACCGCCTGAGGAAGGCTGGTCGCTAAAGCGAACGCCGTCACCGTTCGCGAAGACATCTCTTGTTGAAGCAGCAGTTGTGTTACCGTAAATATTTCGGCTTGAAGGGGAATATGGGTTACTGTACATATTCCTGGTGGAAACCACGCTGGTGCTGAATGTATTGTGTGAATTCGAGGTCGAGGTCAAAATACCACCACCCACACTGACCGATTGCCGTTTCCCTCGATCCATCACACTGTTCCCTCGTTGCAAAATACTATTCAGAGGCACAGGATTCAAAATGCTCTTCCCTGGCATCGCTGTTGGTACAGCTGCTTTTCCATGCGGGATAGATAAAGTTTTCATGCTACTCACGTGGACGCTTCCCTTCTTGAGACTTTCCGACATTTCTCGAGTTCTTTTGGACACCCTGTCGGGACGTAGGCAACCAAAAATACGCTCCATCGCCTTTGCCAACGTGTGGTTGCTCCCATACGAGCACCAGATGATGAACATGACAGCAGCTTGGTAGCTGACATTAATCATAATGAAAACCTCCATCCACGTCACATCCGACGTTTCGGGAGTGTCCACTGTTTCGCGGTAAGCCAAGGAACAAAGGAGGGTAGTTACACCCAAGGCGACGGATTCTTGCATTTCATCAATAAAAAACGACATGAAGCCGACAAAATTAATCAGCACTGCTGGAAGGATCAGTCTCACGTAAGCCGTGAATGGCTTGCGTTGGAAATACAGTTGGAAATGAATCTCCTGGCCGCGATGAGTCGATGGGTTTTCGTCCTCATGGTGGCCGTCGTGCTTCACCAAAATGGACTTTTGGGTATTGAAGTTGGCGTCGGCGTAGATCACCTCGAAACCGTATTTTGAATCCAAGGTCATACCATTAGGAGCTCCCAAGTTCATGGAGCATTGATAGGAATCAAATGGATAACTCTTCAGATCGTTTGTGGTGTAACACAAAAACTCGACTTTCCTGTTGATTTCCATAACGACAGTCCCGTTGTAATAAACCGTTGCCGGGGACATGTACAATTCCTCTGAATCGAACTCATTGCGGAAAAACAATTTCGGAGTCCAAATGATTTCTGGATCAATTGGCACTGTTCCGTTGAAGACAGTCGGATGCCATTCCAAGCGTGGATCTTGCCATGACATTTTGAGCCAAACCACAGCAATAAACCTTCCATCAAAGGGAGATACTTCCGTAATAGTAACATCGAACAAGCCTGTTGACACTTCCACAATCCGAAATGGCGGCGCATCTTCGTCATAACCCTGCAGTAAATCAGAAAGAAGATATCCTACACGGTCTGCCGAAATGGATAGTGTATCAGACTGAATGACCAAGCTATCTCCCAAATCCAGTGTTTCTTGCACTGCTCTGGTCGAGTTGAGGCCGTTTGTCTCGATAATACCCACCACAGTGTTGATGACGTGCCAGAGACCTTGATTGGGATAATGCACCAGCTGATCAACGGTGGTCAATATCTTTCGGTCTTCGAGTAGGCCTTCCTCAATGTTATCCCACCCAGTGGTGGCAAGTCGACTATATTGATCCGTCGTCAAGGAACGCTTCGCAATATCAATGAAGTGTTTTGCCACCTGATCTTGGCAGGTCCATACAATGTCCGGCATTTGATTAAAGATGAGCAAAGTTCGAAACGCCTCATCGGAAATGTTGTGATACCTTTCCCACACTGGGACAAGCACTGTATTGGGACAGGCAGCTTTAAATGCGTTGACAGCCTCGTCGACACGATAGTTGAGAGATACATCTCGATTCCCGGTGTATATTGTGGCGGTTTTGAGTTGCTTGGCACTCCCCATGAGTCTGCATACTTCGGCTCCATTGCGATCTGCGGAAGCCGGTTCGTCCCAGCGAAAGTAAAAATACATGACGTCATCCGGACTAAGACCCCACTCTGTCAGGTTGAAGGATGTTACATCTTCCTTGGCATGAAAAAAGGCCATACCCTTCCGCAACAAATCCGCCACGGGGCTCCAATCGGCTTCCAAGCCGACTCCCGCCGTGATGACCAAGGTTTCTGCGTGCCACAATAACAACATGAAGGGATATGCAAAAAGAAAATGTTGGATGAGCCAGGATAATTAATCAAAAATAATGCGCAAGCACACGTGCACACACAGTCTCTGCATGTGCGTGGATTGTGTTCCTTGACTGCCTGGAACGAAAGTCCATTCGAACACACAATCCGTATACAATATATATATATATATATAGTGCATACAAACGTACCATTCAATCGATCCCCCGCCATTTCTTCCACTTGTTTGAGGGCATTGACGTGAAATTCTGTCGTATAGGCTTCATCTTTTTCATTGGAACAGATGATTTTGGTGGCATTCAGGGTGTTGAATCCGGCCGTGACAAATTTGGTATACCAATCGTCTTCTATGTTGCAATGTCCACCCACCAAGAAGACGTTGGCATACTGAAAGGCTTTGTCCAAAGAAAATCCAGAACCATCCGCGGCATTGGCGGCGGCTTCGGCTCCTGGTGCTTCATCTTCACTTTGGCTCTCGTCGTCTTCTGCGTCGTTCATGTAGATTGTGACATTGCTACTGTTACCAAAAGGAGTCATGTTTGTGGTGTTGGCTAGATCCATACCTGGGGCGACCGAGGGAGCCGTGGTTGGGTTGGCTGCTGCCACAGCCACAAAACCGTCGGGAGGTACCGTGTCTATTGGAACGTTTGGGTCCACGGCATCAGCTACTTGGAATTCATCTGTTGGAGGTATGGCTTCGCTGGTGGTTTCGGTAGTGGGTTCCATGGTCGTCAGCGGTGCAATGGAAGGCGCAGGATCCTCAGGGGTGATAATATCAAAGGTGGTTTTAGAGGATCCGTCTGCAGCTGCAGCAGCGGGTGCATAGGTAGGGGGAGGAGTCGGGGGAGGAATTTGACTCTCGCCATTTATATAGGATTCTTCAGGCATGATGGCAAAAAAGGTCGTGCCAGCACGGACAGGGACCATATTTGGATTTACTTGTGCTGTAACAACTGAAGGAAACCAGCTAACTATTATAGTGACATGTTGTAGTAAGAGCAGTGCACCCACGACGACGGTGGAACCCGCCATGGGCAACCGCCTTCTTCTTCTTCTTCTTCTTCTGCTTGTTGTACAGCTGTTACTACTGCTTCTCCTTTGCCTTGATGGAATTAGTCGTGGATTTGGTGGTATCATGTTGTTGCAGTTATACAGAGACCCCATCAACTGTTGTGCTCTTCCCAGCTGGCTAGATTCTACTGTAGTTCTTCAGCTAAAATCCCCCCTCTTCTTCACAAGTTGATGATAACCAAGACCCAAAGTATGACCGGGTATAACACAACTGTTCAATTTCCCCCACCAGCAACAAGGTACTGTTAACGAGCACTGGACGGATAGTAGGACCTAACACCTGATTGCCTGAGCTGATAACGCAAGGAGGCGGGACCGATAGCATTTCAACCCTGCTTGGCATCGCAGACTCAACTTGATGAGAGAAACAATCAGCTGGGTCTACGTTACCTATTAAAGTAAGCGTCTTGACTTGTACAAGTAGTAGATAGTGCGTACTACTGGTTCGACAAAAGAGTTATGTTTTTCTTTCTACGAGCTTTCTCAATTTACAACATGTTCGCTTATAGTACAATAACTCTATAGTCAATAACCGCCAAATGACCTTTTACCCGTATTGACAAAAAACGCCACTTTCGCCAATTTCACTTCTTCCGCACAAATTGTAGAAGTAATTATGAAGGAGAACGTCACGCGAAAACGGAGTTTGCCATGACCTATTTTTACGATCAATAACTAACTTGTTTATAATAACTAACTTGTTTAGAACAGATGCTTTCGTCGGCCCAATTTGGGAACAAATTGCACGAGGAGTTTTCGGCGGCAATACGGCGAAGTCAAAAAGAATGAGAGGCGACAAACCTGTGACGTGGCCTCCGTCTGAACCACACTAGCTCCATTTCCTTATCATCCCTACCCCTACTACTAGAGCACCGTTTTCACTTCTGCTGCTAAACCTACTACAATGTAGTAGCTAGCTAGCTAGCTGCTAGTAGTGACTGTTGACACTGGGGTAAATTGTGGGGCTAGCTAGCTTGCAGCACCTTGAATCTAATGCCCACCTGCTGTTGCTACCTAACTGATAAAGAAAAGCTGCTAAGAAGTGAGATGTTCAAGTGACAATCACACAAGATTGACAGACATTCAACAAACAAATCTGGACACAATGTTGACATAAAAATTGATGATCTTTGTGAGGTCAAGGGTTGACCACCATGCAGACACATGACAAGTTGCAGGAAGTTGTTCTCAACAGAGCTGGCCATGAAAGGAAAATGTTCCAGATCCGGTGTTTTGGATAAAAAAGGTTTTGATGAAGTGTTTGTCCAATTGACAATTTGCATGATTCTCAGAATTTCTCAAATGGCTGTCCTGCAATTGACACAAAATGTTTGAGCTTGTGTTTCCTCAAGGAAAAACACAGTGCAGCCTATGCAGTTGATCATGAAGAAGGGCTCATGCCTTGCCATGATGATCTTTTTGTTAACAAAGAATGACAATTTCTAGAAATCAGCTAGCAACCCGGCCTAACATCCTCATGAGCCATGCCATTCAAAGGTGACTGCTGTTTTTTCAGATGAGAAGGCAGTTTTCTAAAAACCAGACTTTTCCGTGGAGGGGAAAAGTGATTAAAAAGAAAAACACATGACAATCAATGCAGCAATGGCAGTTTCACAATTGAATGAAAAAAGGTTGTCAATGAAACATGCAGACAAACTCAAAAACAATTGAAACTGCAACCAAATGACGGAAGAGGTTCTTTGACACAACAGGAAGCTAGTGGGTTTCCACATGCCCTTGGTGTCAGACTCAAACCTCCACCTCACCTTGACTCCATTTGTGGGGCCAATGGAGCCAATGGAGTCAATGGAGCCAAAAGAGATGCAGGTTGACTTGATTTTGGCTCCCATTTCACACTGTTTTGCTGTGAGCTTCAGCTCCATTGTGATTCCTTTCTGCTTCAATGGCTCCATTGGCTCCGTTCATTGGCTCTGCGCATGCCAAAATCCCTACCATTGTAGTCATTGCTATTGATTCCAAATGCAAAAGCTGCAGGAATGCGCAGCAATCCCCAAAGTGGGAACGAATCTCCCCATTGGATAACGAGCGGGAGCTTCTGCTAGGCAAGCGATCGTGCCATGTTCCCAATGCGGGACACAAATGTTTAAGTGACGGAAAGGCGTCAATCACGAGCGAAGTGTGAACAACAAGTGCAGTGTGGGAACAAATCCCTGCCGCATGGGAGCAAATCCCTAAATGCATGGACCAAGCAAGATGTTGGTCCATGAGTCGATTTGGAGCGGAACCTTTGACCGCTCAACAAGTTTGCTAAAATGCAAAGCAATTCATTCGAGAGAATGTTTCTCTCTTCTCACAATTCCTAAAATGTGCTAAAAG
>Ga0163148_10006883_pt1 | contig 10874 bp, 9 predicted proteins | sample OliLakLV19MP7P2_FD_148606 | JGI IMG/M metagenome (GOLD analysis project Ga0163148, IMG submission 148606) | Freshwater microbial mat bacterial communities from Lake Vanda, McMurdo Dry Valleys, Antarctica- Oligotrophic Lake LV.19.MP7.P2 | ecosystem: Environmental > Aquatic > Freshwater > Lake >... | reverse complement strand
AGAGTTCGCGTTAAATCAAAATGTCGTTGAAATGGGAGTTGAGTCCCGCTCCGACATTCGAATTCGACCGTTTACTTCACCGAATAACCTCATTTTTTGATTTCGTTTCAGCAGTAACGAACACACGAACAAGAAAGGACACTTTTCTTTTTAGGTAGTCTCTTGGACAACGTTTGTTTGCATTACTCAACTCTATTATTTTGCGCTGTACTTCAATGGCTTCTTCTGATACTAGTGCGACCATGATACCTGCATCGTCGCCTGCCGCGATGAGGCCCGACACCAAGCCAAGCCCTGCTACCCGCAAGCCGTTGCAGCCTGTGGATTCTCGGGCTAACCTCGTCGACAGTGGTGGTCTCTCCAAAATGATGGAGAAAAAACTCCACATCACCGAAAAAGAACACCACGACATGGAGAACGAAACGATCGACTGGGAGAAAGAGCGCAAGGACATGGACAAGCTCTTCGAACAGCAGGCCGAGGAGAAGCTCCAAAATCTGCCCCCTTTCGACAAACCCAAGGCCTTCAAGAAGACGCTCAAACTGTTCGACCACCAGAAAGACGGAATTCGTTGGCTGGTGCAGCAGGAACAATTTCCAGCTCCCAACGTCTTTTGCCGTGAGCGCCATCTGAAAGATGGTACTGTTGTAAGTTCATAGTATGACTTCACGATTTTACGCGTTATTGTATGTTGTCTATTTAAAGCGATTCGTTTGTCGCTTAACGAATTTTCCGACATCTATGACTAATGTCGTTTTCTCAATTACGTCTTTTCCGTGGGTGTTCCAGGCTGTCTATGATAGATTTACCGCGCGTAGGTTGCAAAGTGCTTACGGCCCAGTTCGTGGCGCGATTCTTGCGGACGGTACGTTACGTTGTTGCGTTTCGTTGTTTTCTCTAGAGCGTTTTCTTTTCTTGCATTGGTGTTTCGATCCTGTATTTTGCTCACTACAGTTTGGATCCGCAAAACCAGAAATGGGACTTGGAAAGACCTTGCAGACGCTTGGGTTGATTCTCGGCAACCCTCCTGAAGGTCACGTGTACGGTCACAACGCTGATTGGGCAGAGGGCCCGATCTGTACTTTGATCGTTTGCCCTGTGAGTGTCATTTCGAATTGGAATACCCAGATCGATGATTACGTCCGAATGGGTACCTTTCGTGTCGAAACGTACACGGGCAACCGAAATCGTCGATCGAAGATTGTCGAGAAAGTGCTGGCCGGTGGCGTTGACATTCTCATCTCTTCGTACGAAACCATTTCCAGTGAATTTGAAAAAGAAAACGATACGTTGGGAATCCACAATGCGAGCTTTTGGAGAATTGTTCTCGACGAAGCACAGTGGGTTCGCAACAGCAAGTCCAAGGCCTTCCGCGCCATTTCAGCTGTCGCCAACAAATCGCAGCGACGTCTAGCCTTGACAGGCACGCCATTCGTGAATTCTCCGGATGACATTTATTCTTTGCTTTCTTTTCTTGGTCTTGATCCATTGTCTGATCACGGAACTTTCAAAAGCTTCATTACAGATCCCATCAAGGACCGAAAACGCGCTGGTCTCACTAGACTTCGAGCTGCGTTGGGCTATGTTGCGCTTCGTCGCACGAAAAATGGTATGGATTTGGAGTTGGCCACGAAGACTGTCAACGTTTCTCACATCGACTTTCCTGAAGGAGCTAATCCTCACCGGTACATTCACGATGTGCTTTACACGGTGGCACATGCTTCTTTTGAGGCAAGTATCAACGGCAAAGGAAAGGAGTACACCGAGAGCGAAGGCGGCATTTCGGCCACTGCGTCGCAGGCTCTCTTTGAATTCCTACTCCGTGTTCGCCAGAGCTGTTGCGACGGGCGCCTGATTCCATCGGATCGTTTCTTGAAGGCCGAACAAGTCATGAAGACAATTACGCTTGAGGACGGCCGCATGAAGAATCTGACGGCCAAAGAGGGAAACCGCATCATTGACTTTTTGATGAGTGCTAAGGATGATGACAATGCGGAAGCGACCACTTCTATTGCCCCCGACAATATCAAAGAACACTCCCCTAAGATCAATGCCTTGTTGAGTGCCCTTGGTGGATTGGAAGACGATGAGAAAGCTGTCGTCTTTAGCCAGGTACGTTTTTGCGTGTGGTCTATTTTTCTCAAACTTTTGCTTTTTTAGAGCGAGTGTGCTTATAGTCATGCATACTAGTCATTTATCATCATCTCATTACCCTTGATTTTCTTTCCATCGGCAGTGGACGTCGTTCCTCGATCTCGTGGAAAGAGCTCTCAAACAGGCTGGATACGGAGTTGTCCGCATTGATGGCAGTATGACGACCCAGCAGCGCTCGACCTCTATGCACAAGCTCGCTAATGACGACTCTGTGAAGATCATTTTGTGCTCCCTCAAAGCCGCTGGCGTGGGAATCAACTTGACACGGGCCAACAACGTTTTTATGCTAGATCCTTGGTGGAACGATAGCTCGGAGCAGCAGGCGATTGGTAGGTCATTTCGGCTTCGTTTTTCTTCATTGCTTTCGCCTAGCATAAAAGCTCTCTTGCTAACCGAAATGTTCAATTGCTTCTTCCAGATCGCGTCCATCGCATGGGTCAAACTCGTCCCGTCAAGGTCTTTCGTATGATCATGCGCGGGACTATCGAAGAGCGTATGCTTGGAATCCAGCGGGCTAAAGCGGCCCTTGGAAAGGGAACTATGGCACGTCTCAGTCCCGCTGAAGAGAAAACTGCAAAGATGACCACACTCAAGGTACGTGTGCAACCACTCTGAAGTTGTGACCTGCCCCGTTTTGTTTTGCGTCTGGCTTACATGTTTCTGATTTCGTGAACTACTCATAGGATCTCTTCCAAATTTCGTCTGGCGAAGGCGGCGATGATGATTTCATCGACAACTCCAGTGAATGGATGTAAAAGCCGGCGCAGTTTGTTTACCTTGAAAAACAATTTGAGAAACAATTTGAAAAACAACTTTGAAAAACTGTGTACCGATGAAATGAGTATCAGAAAAGAAAAAATGCACGAAAAAGAAAAGAAGAACACACAGTACTAATATCGACAACGAGACTACCTCATTATCATCGACTGTAACTCGTACTAGTACCCTCCCATCACTAACGAGCACATTTGACATAGTCGTCCTTGGTCCGTAAATTGTGGGTGTTGAAACCACAACGGGACTCTCGTAATCCCACTTCTTTAGAATTAGCATCATGATTTCGTTTGCCGGTCTGGTCGGTTGGATGGCGGGAAAAAAAGCGGAACATGCCAATCATTTTTTTCATTAGGGCGATCAGCTTTTCTTTGAATCTACTGCAGTTCTCTTAATTTCCGGATACATACTGTAACTCTAGCTTCTTTGGCTAGCCCCCTGGTACCAGCTTGCTGCTATCGGCACCAGGAAGAGGCAACTCTGGTGAATTCAGTACTCGTACCGAAGCAGGACGATAGGCATATCGATTTGAGTAGTACGAGCTGGAAGCTCTAGCTAGGCAGGTCGGTATTGGTATCCTCACTCTACGCAGTGTTAGGGAGTCTTCAGTGGACTGCTCCTTCCTAGCTACTTGACTAGCTCTGCGTGGGAAGGAACCATTCCGAATTCTTCCCTGGTGTCGTTGCTTCGAGCGAAGGCAACGGAGGCCCACTGGCACCGACTCGGCGATCCGTCAGCCCCCTCTATAATGTCTCCGTCGGCTCAGCTAAGCCAAGATTGGCCTGAAGGAGAGAATATTTTTGAATCCCGCCGAGAGGCTTCTGAGTGGAGGAGAGCGGCCATCGCAACCGAGGGAAGAGACAGGAAGCTGGGGGGGAGGGAGAATTCGATCCGAAAAGTGATGATGACAGGGACTGCTGCTTTGGACGCATCATCATCATTCCCCGAATTGGTAGCATGAGATCTACCACAAGAGTTGGAGTAGCAAGCTACCCAAGCTCGAGCTAGCTAGGTCTACTCTATCAGGTGCTTGTACTCTTATGTTAGCGCACACATCTGATTTTGAGGCGGCCACGGGAAAAAAATCCTCGCTGTTGAATCTTCTCAGCACATTGATAAATCTTCCAGTGTTGAGCGGCTTAAATTCAATGACGTCATTATTTTCTGCGAAGGATCCTTTGAGTCGTGGAGGCAAGATATCATTTTTCTCTCCAACTTTTATGCCTCCACAAACTCCCTGTTTTCTCTTTCATAAATTCTGCTGCCCTGTAGTAGAAATCATCGGTGACTTGTTGGTAAAAGGGCAAGTTAACCATGTTGACGCAAATCAGCAGTTTCAGCGACGCCTCGGCGGCGTTGACTCTTTTCGCAATCGTTGTGTCTTCTCTGTACATATTCTACAGGGTATATCGCCGTCATCTTGAAACCAAAAAGCCATTCCAAGAGTTGCCCATGGCAGAAGGGAACAACTGGATTTTTGGCCATGCTCGTGATTTAATCGCTTCCAGCAACTTTGACGAGGCGTACCGACGCGTCTTTGTGGACAGCGCGAACAAGTACGGCCAGACCGGGTATTGGGCGGCCTATTTTCGGGGTGTCTCGGTACTTTCCGTCCAAGATGCAAGGACTGTGCTCAACACGCAAAATGAGCGTCGCCCACCTTTGTTGGCCAGGCACTTTAATCGTAACTTTATTGGTGATAAGAATTTGCTAATCATCAATGGAAGGGAATGGAAGTTTCACAGAAATGCTGTGGCCCGCACTTTTAACCCCAAATTCTTGTTGGGAAGCAGGGCTGGAATGAAATCCGTGGCAGAAACCATGGTCCACTCGATTCAAGAAAAGATTCACCAGTCTGGCGAGAATGTAAAGGAAATGGACATGGAGCCTCTGTTGAAAATGATAACTTTGGATGTGTTCGGAAAGATCGCATTGAGCACGGATTTTCAGCTATGCACGACGCTCAAGCCGTCTCCTCTCGTCCGAGCCTTTGAATTCTTGCTAAATGGCACAATTGCTCGACTAAGTGCCCCTTGGAGGCCCAAGAACTTCTTTTATAGTCTCCCTTTTGAACAGAATCGTATTCATAACAAAGAGCGGCAGCTTATTCGGTCCTTTGTTGCCGACCTAATCAACGAAAAGAGAGACTCGATGGAAAAAGAAGACGATGATCTGCTCTCCCATCTCATCCGTGCTCATCACGAGGTTCCCGGTGGGAAACTAAAACCAGAAGATGTATCGGATGAAGCCATGACGGATGTGCTCATGGCTTTACTCTTTGCGGGCTATGGTAAGTGCCAAGGAGGTCTCTGTCGTGGATGCCATAGTCGAATACAGTGCACTCACTTTTATTCGTTGTCTCTTGTTACAAAAGACACAACCTCTGTCACATTGACCTTTGCGCTCTACCTTTTGGCGAACCACCCCGAGATTCAGGAGCTATGCTTTGAAGAAATTCGAGATGTCAAGACCATTGAAAACATGGAGGAGCTTGTGTACTGCAAGGCTGTCATCTGGGAAGCGCTACGACTTTTCCCAGCCGCTGTTCGAACCAATCGAGCCTTGTCCAAGCCAGTGGAGCTGAGCGGTGGTTTTGTCGCCCCTGCTGGAACGCGAGTCATTATTCCTATCTGGAACATTCATCGTGACGAACAAAACTTTCCGGAACCAGAGACATTCCGTCCCGATCGCTGGGCGAAGCAGGACGAGTCCAAAAAGTGTTGGGTGGAACGAGATGCATCCACTGACAGCGACGAGGGCGATATTGCCGCAGGTGACCACAAGGCATTTCTGGCGTTTTCGGCTGGTGGCAGGTGAGTGCAAATGTAGTCATTCGGGGTGATGCATATCATTGCAAGCGAGATTCTCACTAAAATACAAATCATCTCCAATTTTCATTTCGCAGAAATTGTGTAGGACAAAAGTTTGCCATTCAGGAGGCCGTGATCGTTCTCGCCACGTTGGTCAAGGGTCTTAAATTCCACTCTGTACCAGAGTATGAGCTCGACCTCATGACTCAAATTGTTCTCAAACCAGTCAACGGAATGCCGCTCAAGATGGAAGCTCGAGCCTAAAATGGCACCAGGAAGCAGCACACGGATGCATGTGCTTTGTTGAACTGTCAAATTCTCTAGACGTCTTTACCATTGTAGTAAATGAAATAGTTAATAAGCGTTGATGCCACGAAATACCGACACGTCATTCCTTCCTAGCGCTAAACATCTACGTCTCGTCTGAATGTAATAACGCCGATAGTAGTGCAATCCATTGCTTATATTCTATATATATTAGATGGTGTCTACCCTAACCAGTACTTGATAATGAAACTACGAAATGCTTTTCCTTCTTGTTCTGCTGCAAGGTTATCAACTTCCCCACCCTGTGAACGAAACCTTGTGGGTTTGTTGAAACTCATTCCATTGACCAGCATCGGTACTGTGCAGATAGGTACCAATGTAATTATTAAAATCGGAATCGGCCATGACATTCGCGGCATCGGCATTGGTCAAGGTGGTTTCCGTCGTGGAAAGACGAACCGTGGCCAAGGCTTCCAATACAAATTCATCGGGCGATGTCGTTCCATCATAGACAGAAGTGACATCCGCCAACGAAAACTCGGCAAAGGTTGCTTGAAAGTCGGCGTTGGCAGTGAATTCATCGGTAAAGAATTTTGTGGTTTCCGCAATCAAGGCATCCAAATCCAAAGTGGTGGGCTCTTGACCTTGTCCTGGTCGAAAGGCAAAATCAAAGTTGGTATGGACCTTTAAAGTGCCGGGAATTTCTGGACCCGACGGAGTCGCTTCGCCCGTATTGGTACCAAGAGCCGTAGCATCTGTCGTCGTGCCACCACCGTTTCTTGATTCGGCCAATAAATTGTTGGATCGAACCGTGGCAGGAGTAGTGGCAGGCGTAGCCGCAAGGGTAGGAGGGTTGGTGGCCCCAGTAAGAGTAGGACCGGCTGTGGTCGCCGCCGTTGTCGCCGCAGGGGTCGCCGCAAGGGTTGGAGGAATGGTGGCACCCGTTAAGGTAGGACCGTTGGTGGTACCAGGCGCTAAAGTTGGAGCACCAGGAGCGGTAGTGGTGCCAGGGGTCATAGTGGGGGCACCAGGAGCCACAGTAGGGGAACCGGGAGCCACTGTTGGAGCGCCAGGAGTGACAGTCGGTGCACCTAGTACCGTCGGCGCTGTTGTCAGGACAGGTGTAAAGGTTGGGAACGTCGTAAATTGTCCAACCATACTCATACTCATACTCATACCGCCACTCATACCTCCCATGCTCTTGCTGCCCTTACTGCTACTCATGCCTTTGCTGCCCCCGCCGGATCGACCTTTGCTCATCATGCCTAGTTGACGACGGCCCTCTCTCTCGTCAGGATGAACTCTCAAACGACGAGTCATTCCTCCTGTTTCTTCACGGCTGCGGCATTGTACCAAGGAGCTCCATCCATCCAAAAGTAGAAACAGAAACACGAAACGGCGGCACCAATCCATCATTCTTTCACAGGTCTTCTTCTTGTTGCTTGTTGAAGTCAACTGTTGTGAGAAAGTGGTCTTGGATAGCCTCCATACACTCACTGTATGATTCTGGTCGTTGTTTCAAACTCGGATTTTTGGCGGAATGTGGTTGGGTCTTTTTCCCAAGTTCTACAGTAGCAGCTACAGTACAGGTATTTATACTTCCGAATACGGTACCTGGGTTCACCCAAATGACATGGTGACATTTTACTATCGAATGTTTTACTTAATTTTGTATGTGCTAGTCACAAGCACATGTAATTACCGTATCGACTCGAGTAATCGATCCAGGCTACTGTCACAGCACATGTTTTGTGACCTATGTAATCGGTCCAGGGAACTTTGCGCGGTCATTTTACTAGTACACTTGTAGAGTACGAAGAGTAAGTACACGTGAAGTTGCCAATAGAATTTGCAACTACAAATCTGTCCGGTAGCACACCTGCTCATCACGTTTTCATGACTTCATGCTTCACCTCCAACTTCCAGTTTTTTCTTCGTACCTGCAAGCCACAGGCTGCTTTCTGCCACAACAAAAGATTTTCTGACATCACAAGAAGATATTCAATTAATTGGGCCATCTTTTTGTTTCGTAGTTGGAGGTGAAGAGGCCAACCAACGAAAAACACAACATCATCACCATACCTACTACTACTAAAATTAGAGGAGCGCACTTCAGTCCACTGCCTTGGTTGCAATTAAAGAATCAGCAAGAGATATTTGAACGAAATCCAAGAACGAGACATCCAAAAACACAACGCTTCTATCCTCGCGGGGGCGGGCACGCCGAAACCACTTCTTATTTACTTCGGAACAAGAATACACCAAGGATGAATGAGCCTCACCAAGCCACGCCCTTGTGGAAACGAAAAGCATTTGCGCTATTACCAATAGGTATTTTGGGCCTGGCTTTGGTTACCATTGTGGCCGCATATCATGCAACATTTTCGGATCCCAAGCAGTTACTGTTTTTTGAAATGGGACGTGTCAAGACCCCTCCCATTTCCTTGCTCATGTTTGCTGGACGCGGAAGGCGGATTGGACAAATTGGATTTCCACTGGTGGCCGCCTTGTTTGGATGGATATCGCCCACTGTATTTCGAGTCATGGAACAAGAAATGAACAAAAGTGCTACTACTACTAGTAGTACAGGACCATCACACAATTTCCAAGGAACCATTCAGATATTAAAACTTTCTTCCACCATTGCCTTTGTATGTCTGGCCATTGTGGGAGCCATTCCACTCCAATCCAATGTGGTACAAGTCATGCGACAAGAAGCACCCATTGTCATTAGCAGTTTCATTCATCAATTGGCAGCTGCCTTTTTCTTTGCCTTGTGTATTGTTCACATGGGAACTTGGCTTTATTTTTGTCGCTATCGAGCCTCTTCGGACCTCGTCTTTTATTACCAAAATTCAAAGATCTCATTTCGATTGAAACTGGCATGCCTCGTCTTGTGTTTTATCCCATTGCCCACGGCCTTTTTGTTGCATCCAATATCTCCTGTGCGCAAACGATTGGCACTCAGTGAAGCTGATGCCGGAGGCATTACCCAATACGCATTGGTGGCGTGTGTGGCGAGTTTTTTTGCATCGTACTCCATGGAATTGTGGCATCACGCTGTCTCGTCAATAGAGGAAGAGGAGGAGGTGAAGGAAGAGACATCCAAGAATAAGAAGAATACTTAGTGCACATGATTCATCAGATTGAAGTCTCGCTACAATAATTGTATTTTCTGTACTGTTTGGGATCTTTTTTAAATAATAGCAAAGCAGGTTTCAGCTGCTACTGGTGGGATACTATGAATTCGTCCACAGGCCCACAGTCATAAAGCCGTATATATATATATATATATAATGCCATTCACAAGGATATGTCAAGATGGAACAATATTTTCAAAAACGTGCACCAGCATGTGCTGGAACATATGCCCTGTGCGAATGTCACGAAATTGACTCTGCCATCAACCATCAAACCCCACCCCAGAAATGGCTACTTGTAGATAAAGTTATCCAACAGCAGCAGTGGCGAATCGCAAAATCACCCACGCCGCCTACTGTAATGTACGATACCCCCACAATATGGATTATCGAGACTAGCTAGAGCAAAACCCCAAATGTGCAGAAGTTTGTTTGTGAAGGACGAGAGTAAGACATCTTGCATTATAGAATAGCAGTTCTACTACTACTACTGCACCCTGCGGTATGTCCTCCTGCCTCTCGATATATCTTGCAGACTTCTTCCAACAAGGTTTTGGACTCCTCATCCATGTATTGACCATTGAGTTCGGTCCAAGGGACATGATCATGCCGTGTGGGTGTTGCTGCCGCGGCTTGTTGTTGCAATTTCCAAACCAAATCTTTGTCGTTGTGACAATCTTTGATGGCGTTAAAATCCAAATGATGGTCGTGGGCACACGGCTCCAATCCCATCCACGGTTCAAAGGGAGTATCCCGATGTCCCATGGGCAAGGCTTGGAACAAACATGCCAAATAGGGAACATGTTGAGCTGGATCCGGATACAAGTACGTGGCACACTGTTCATAGGCATTGGTATCGCATTCTCCAAAGCCATGTTGACAAGTAATGTTCTATTGCCAGAGGATGGTAAGTTGGCATTGCCAAAGGAAACCACCGTCAAGTTCATGACGTCGTGTCCCAAGGCATTAAAGGCAATCATGAGTTGATCATGGAAAAAGCGTTGACTATCAATGCACAAGGCTTCGACACACACTAGAACTTGTACGGGAGGCACAGTCAGATGGTTGACAGCAGTTGCTTTGCTTGGAGCTGCTGCTGCTGCTGCTGCAACTGCCAACAGGCAAATCAGCGCTACAATCGTTGGCGCTATGGATATCATCTTTTTCTCTGTCTTTCTTTGCTATAATGTATGTATGTCAGTGTCCATTTACTAACAATACTGTAATAGTAGCCAGTCAAGTTAGTGTCATGGTCAGCTCAGGTGCACATAGAAAATCAAATGAATAATTCAACGGCAGCTACATGTATATCCCTCTAACGAACTGGTCGAGTAATAACTATAGGTCGCGCACATTCGCCGCAAGAATGAATCTTTTGTCGGCAACACAAACCGATAATAACACAAAGGAAGCAAACAACAGCTAGCTCAAACAACAATCATTAATGAATCACTGAATGGAAAGTAGTATCAAAATCAACGATGTTCAAAGAGACCCAACTCTACTAGCTAGCTAGCGATATACGACTAGTGGTTTAATTGCTTGTGATTATCTAGCTACATCTAGCTACTAGTAAGTAGCTAGTAGCAGTAGCGCGAAATGACGGCATCCGCATTCGTATTACCCGCCATTCTAGACGTGGCAGCCATAGGGCGCTGGGGTTGCTGTTGCTCCCTGCAGCAAATGTTGGCGTCGATGACATCTATGGCTATTGTCGTCGTCCTTGCAC
>Ga0163148_10006879_pt1 | contig 10877 bp, 6 predicted proteins | sample OliLakLV19MP7P2_FD_148606 | JGI IMG/M metagenome (GOLD analysis project Ga0163148, IMG submission 148606) | Freshwater microbial mat bacterial communities from Lake Vanda, McMurdo Dry Valleys, Antarctica- Oligotrophic Lake LV.19.MP7.P2 | ecosystem: Environmental > Aquatic > Freshwater > Lake >... | reverse complement strand
CAGTTCAGCACACTGCACACATAGTGTCACATATGTAACGGTAGCGAACCGTAAAACAATGAATGCATCCTTCTCCCTAAATCTGCCGCGCCGGGGACCCTGCGGGGCGCGCGCCAAAATGTTTTCTGTTGGTAGCGAGCGCCCAGGTCCCCGGCCACCCACTTGAGGTTGGAAAGAATGCCGGTCCTTCTGCTGGTAGACCCTATAGTTAGTACTGGCACGTCGTCGTACGCGTCGACTGTCGCGACTGCGAATTTTGAGTGATTCATTCATTGATGGCCAAAAAATGAGGGATGAGCCCATGTGCGTCACAAACAAATTGATTTAGACGCACACTCCGAACCTAAAACCTGAAGCGTGCCGCCGAACAGCCATGTTGCGTTACTACTGTACGTTTTCCAAAAAAAAAAAAAATTCATGCAAACCCTTGCTTGTACAGTAAGTTGAGTACCTTCATCGATCTCATCCTATTAATTGTACAACCATTTGATTGATTCTATTACCAGCTTCGTATCAAAATAAAGAGGTACCCCAGTGGATCAACAACACAGTGCTACAGGGCCACACTTTGAGCAAGCTGAATCAGGGCTTAGATAGTCGATTTCTTATGCGTGCAGATGCTCCCCCCTTTATTCCTTCCAACTTGGCCGTAAACAATCATGATGTTGTTATGGGACCATCGTCCAACAAAAACCAAAGCAACAATACTGCTAGCAAGAAGAAGGGCGCAAATAAATCCAAAGCGAGGAAAAAGCGTACCAATAATAGGAATCACGATGCTGCGGATGCCAAATCTTCAACAGCTGAAACCAACAATCTCAGCACTCACCAAACAGACGGCATCAGCAATAAAAAAACTAGCAAGAAGAACACTGGCAACAAAAAGACGGCCTCACGACAGAATGGGAATGATACGAAGGCCAAACCAAAACTTAGAAAAAAACGGATTCAACAAAAGCAATCAGAATACAATGATGCAAATAACCAGCGTGAGGAATTGACCGAGCCCCTGCATGCTACTCTAGTACCCGTGCAGGACTGGATGGAATTTCCAACTCTTGGTGGATGTGGTGATAGAGCCGAAGCACACGTTTCGAGGAAGAGCAATGATGGCGTAAGAAACCAAACAGTAGCTGTTGGAGGCTGGTCCACGATTGCTGCAGTAAAAACTCCCACTCCAATACTGTCTCAAGAAGAGAAAGTTTTGTCACTACTTTTAAGTTCGTCTACGGCAAATGGGGCTCGACTGACTCTCCTGAAAAACTGTCGTGAAACTTCTAATATCGAAAGTCCAAAGGTATCGCTGCCTACATTGCCAAACAGAACGAGTCAAATGATAAATATCACCACAGAAGAAGTGGCTATGACCAATGGCGACACTTTCGTGTTGGATGTCGACAGACACAGTGGAAAGGACTTATCGCCATCACAAGTAGAGGAGGCGGAAGAAAGCTTACCGGTAACCTCTAAAAGACCGGTTCGCCGTATGGAGCTATCGAAACTTCGAGACAGATGGTGGGACTTGCTGCAAAGAAGGTCTGCAGAGCTGAAGAGGCAACAACTGCAACAACAACTTGAACTCGAGTCCAGACTGGGACAGGATTGTAGTGGGGATTCGCAACCGTCATCTGATGGAGAAGAGGAGTATGTCGAGCTAAAAAACAATCAACACATCATGACCATAAAAAGCCGTGCTGCTGTATCAGATTCAGTTGATATGGACCGCTTGAACACGTATTTCGAATGTTGCCATCCGGTCCACTATGCAATTCTAAATCACGACCTTGAGGCGCTTGGCCATCTTTTCAGTTTGCCGAAAGAAAAAGTCGCGGCGATACATCAGGCTGTCCCCAAACGAAAGGTTATGAACGAAGACTTGTTGACTTGGTCGCCATTGCAGCTATCCATAATACTGGACAAGCCAGTTGTGCTAGAAAAATTACTTCGTTTATATTCAATGCAGGAAGACACAATCCGGCGGGGACTGCGAAAAGAAGTAAATGGTTTTTCTCTGGATTGTCTCGAAGGCAATGAACAGAAGGTCAAGGAGTTTCCAACTCCGCTAATGTTGGCGGCGTGGCTGGGTAGGGAAGAATGCACCCAAATATTACTTTCGCAATCCGCATCTTTCATTGAGGCAATCATCTCTAGCAAAGATGATAACGGGAACAACGCGTTACACTACGCTTGCGGCGTGGCATGCAGTCCTATCAGACGAGAAGGTTTTGAGGCCTCACCGGTGATATTGAGACGCTTGCTCGGTGTCGTCGTTGCAGCAGGGGGCACATTTCCTTCGAAAACAATAGGTGCTCGGAATAAACAGGGACAGACTCCAATTCATATAGCTTGTCAAGGAGGAAGAATTGCTCTCGTCGAAGCCTTTCTCGCTTCATGTGGATGCGGGTCCGCTTTCTCTGCCGTAATAAAGGTTCTTGCCGTCGAAGACGAACAAGGGCAAACACCACTATTGGCGGCAATCTCATCTCAATCTACAGACCTTGTCATGACGTTGCTCATGTGGAGAAGTAATCACCATCGCCATCACAAGGGGACAAAGAATCGTATCAAAGCGTCGCAGCTCTCTATTGCGTCGCCTAGAGAAGCACCGCCGCAGTGTCCACTTGTCTGGTCAGTGATGACGACAGGTAAAGTTGATATGATTCAGCTGCTACTCGAGTTTCACGAACCAGGCCTTTCTGGCATTGCGTCAACTGACGAGGAGGGACTTTACGATCTCAACACTGCCTTGCACGAAGCTGTCATCAGGTCGGCTATGCATCAATTCCCCCGTGATACCGAAATTGATTCTAACAAAGAAATGCTGGATATCATCAGAGTTCTAGTGCAGCATGGTGCGAATCCGACTGTAGCACCAGGGAAGCAAAGCTGGGGAATCCAACCAACAGAGACCGAACGAAAAGCGAAAGCTGTCGACAAAAGCAAGGAGTCTGGCATCCCCAACAAGGGCTATTCCCGTGTGACTACGTTAAATGGTGCTGTGGTTTCCCAAGGGACAAAAGAGGCGTTGGAGACCTCTCCTTTAAGTCTAGCGGCTGGACTGGGTTCCGAAGCTACACTTTCGGCGTTGTTGGACGCCCATTCTTATCATAGACAACGCGAAAGAGTTTCGCGGAGACGCGATTCGACTTTGAGTAATCAGCCCGAGTCATTTTTTCACGCAATAGAAGCCATGGAAGAACACGAGAGCAATTCTGCTCTGTCCGATGCATTGGTAACGTCTCTGTTTCTTGCTCACCGCAGCGAGACTTCTGGTTTTCTCGAAACGAAGGGACAATCTTTGAGCGAGGCATACCTGCTTTGCAGCCTTGCGCTACTTCTTCGGGGGGCTCAGTTCGAGGCAGTTTCTTTGGCAAGGTTGAAATGCAGTCTCAAGGCTTCTAATCTTAAGAGGTTGGACGATGTTTTCACTAATTCAACCACTTCGGCAGCTCACGATCTTGATTATCACTACAAGTTCCGTACAGGCTATTCTCGCGACGCAATCTATATGGGAGAAGCAAAAAGCGCCTTAACCATGAAGGATAGGAGTGCCCTGCTTCAACAGTGTTCCTGGATGAAGGCTATGCTTGAGGACCCTGTTGTTGTGTCTTGCAAATGGATGAGCGAACGACAAGAACCTCAGCTAGAATTTATATCCCGAGAGACCCTGCAATCAGACCTTGTGGCGCTGGTCACGGAAAATGGTGCGCATCGTCTCGTTGTTCATGGAACGGTCGTGTCGCAACATAGCGCCAAACTTGCTGCAGCCATTCGCTTTGCCAAGATGAGCTCGAAGCATCACACTAAGAGTAGCTCGAACGCACGGCATGAACACCAGTTGCTTGAAATAGACCTCAAGGAAACCCCTACGAAACTCTGCCTAATGATGCTTCAACACTTGTATCATGGCTCAATTGTTAGCGGATTAAGTTCATCCCGGGAGCAGTGTTGCCAAGAGCTGGTCGATTTACTGCTTGTCTCAGAGGAGTTCCTCGCCCCCTCTCTGGCTCGAGAATGCGAAATGCGGCTGATATCGCGAGACCCCTGGCAATATTTTTGCTGGTCATGCAGCAGTGCGACGACTGCAGGTTCTGCAGGTTCAAGCAATTTGCCGTGTGGGTATGAAAACAGAGGAGATGAATGCGTTTATATCGTGGAGGGCCCACCAGCGCTCATTAATCCTGAATCTGTCCTTGATGTTGTCGCGGTAGCACAACACCTGGAAGGATCGCAGCTTCCAGTTTCAAGCAAAGAATCCTACGTCTTAGATTTTGCCATCTGTATAAACGAATCTGCATCGGGCCTTGATTCCAAAAAAGTGCAAGCAACCAATGCACAACAAAAACTCACATCTGGTTGTTGGAAGAGTCTGCATTCTTCAACTTCACTAGCAAGTCTCCGAGAAGTCGCTGTGAATTACATCATTGCGAATTTTCCGTCGGTGTTGAAGAGCAAAGCGTTCGCGGCTCAGGTGGAAGAAACAGTTGCCGCCTTTCCAGACAGCGAGGATAGTCCAGCAAACACTTGCAAGAAGGACTACCAGACTGATGCTCCTTTGATATTACTCAGAATGTGCCTGGACGAAATTGCTGCATCTGACTTCAATGGAGCCTGGAATCTACGGTAGTTGCCATCAAACTATTTTTCGACTTTTTTGATCCGGGAAATCTTCATCTGGTGGAGTGGCCTCGTGTTTCTGCGAGTAGCTAGACTAGTACTCGGCACCATTTGCACTGCACTTATACATTTGTGCTTACGAACTACTTAAAAAACTAGAAATCGCAAAACTTGTAAATCTTTTTGGCAATGTAGAAAGGGGCAACCACTGCATAACCACGACTCTCTTCCGCTATTCAGCTTTCCATCACATTAGTTGTTGACCAGTGCTTGGCAGAAGGGATTTTATAGTAAAGCTCAAATGCAGTTCCGTGCTTCATCGGGTAAAAATCGACTCGCGGGTATTTCTTGACTTTGTTGTATGAGTGAGTACCGGTCTTCATCGCCTGTTGTTTGGTTGTCAACCGCACAAAGAATCTTGCCAGGTACGCTGAAAACTCCACGGCTTGATCCGAGTGATTAATAGCCTCATACGGGATGTTTGTATCTTTATAAGTCCCATATTCGAAAGGATTCTTTTCTGGATGATACTGCACCCCATAAAAAGGAAAGGTGTTGGGATACCTCGGTTCGATTGTCGAGACGAAACGCCTTCCGTTTCGATCAACATTGGTGGATGTAATTTGAAAGAGCTCATTTAGCTTGGCATTGCCAAGGAAAGTTTGTGGCTCCACGCCTCGGTGATGGTTGTTCATGGTGACGTTGTAATTTGTCACAATGTCATATATTCTAGGCTCTTCGTATAGCTCTTTCTGAACCACATTATCGAGTGCCAAACTGATGTTCTCTGCGTCAAATCCATCCACTAAAATTGGATTCGTAGATGAAGATGAATTGGAAAGCACCTGTAAAATGTACTCAAACCCCAAGCACGTCCCCCAGACAGGGAAAAACTTATCCGTATCGTTTGCTGCCAATTCGATTAAATACTGGGCGGCTGGAGGGACATCACTCGCGCCTCCCGGAAAAAACACGCCATTAATTTGTTGAAAGATATCATACACCAGATCGCGATCAGCATCATAAGGGATGGGGATGCTTCGAGCACCACCACTTTCAAGCCACTTTACGTACGAGGCAGCAATAACATATCCGTCATCGTAAGATGTCGGTTGGGTCAGGATGCCGATGACAGGTGAGGCCCGCTGACTTGATACAGCGCAGACTGACCAAGTGACAACCAAAACCCAAAGCGACCAACAGAGTGACTGTTGCCTAGTTTGGAAGGCGTTATAAAAGGAAGGCATGTCTGCTATTGATCCCTGTGATAGAAAAGTCAATGCTGTGCCAATACAACCCCAACTACATGTATGTAAGCTAGCTAGCTAGGAGAGACAAACCAAATTCTAAATTAATAGAATGACGATTCATTGATTCGTTCGATTCATTCATTGAGATGCGATGATACAAATTGTTGTTTGTTGTCTGTCCTTCAATCAGGAGGGTCAGTGAGCCAGTGAGTCACTTGTTCCGACTTGTTGGCCCACATCTGCTCCGATGTTCCATTTCCCCAACCCACACGATCCATCCGTGCATGGATGGACGCTTCGTTCAGCCTCCACAAACCTGGACCATGCGTCCAGGGCGATTTCATTATGACGGAAAGTTTTCAATTAGTGCTCGTGCCCATACCAGTATGATTAAGGCCCGTCCAAAAAGAGAATGGCGTAGATTGTGGTGTAATCCAGGATTTGTTCCAGTTCAGAAAGTTCGACTTTTGCATCTAATTTGAAATTGAATACGAACTAGCGGCAGGCATAATTATAGCGTACATGGGATCTTTACTTGCGTTTTTAATCTACGCCATATAGGATCCATCGTCGTCACATAGCATACACATAGCAGCATTTTCGATGAGCGCATACTCGAGACCATCGATGAGAGCATTGAGACTAGCTGAAATAATGTTTCGATCCACCGAAACTGTAGTCCACGTTTTGTTGTTAGTCTTGTCTCGGAACTCAATCAAAACGCGAGTTGCTGCACCAGTGGCCGCTTTAGGATCGAGAATGCGGACCTTGTAATCCACCAGTTCAACTCCTTTCAGATACGGGTGAGCTGGAAGAAGAGCCCTCATCATAGCACTGGCCAAGGCATCTACAGGCCCCGTGCCTTCCCCGACTTCTAAACGATCTTCAAAGAAAGTCTCAGATTTAGGGTCGTTCTGTTTTAGTTTCGAAGTATTGGCGAGAAACATAATCTGTCAGCTCATGTCCTGAAGTATTGCTTTCATCAACGTAAACACCGAAAGAACTTACATTCGTGGTCCGTACTTTGACGGTAGCACGGGCAGTGGGTCCATCGTTCTTCGAACCATGCTGACGACCTAATTCTTTTTTCTTGCTGTCCCACTTCAACACGCGAGATGCACTGTCCATGTTGCTGTCATTAACATTTGCGGAGTAATCGAGTACCTGAAATGGAGGGCAGTATCCTTTGGTGGCGTGAAGGATCATTAAGTGCACACTTGCATCGGCGCCCTCGAAGGAGTAGCCTTTGTTCTCCAAGGCCTTAACTCTGTTCAAAATGGCCATGGCGCGCTCGTTGGTAACTTCACCCCAATCCAAACCAACCTCTTGAATTTTTCCCAAAATATTTCCTCTGAGCCACGAACCAATAAATCCAGTGAGTGACGGTGAAAAAGTAGCACAGCAATGAGAATGTTGGTAATGACATCGGTACGCACCTTCCACTCAGTTCCGAGACTAAGACACGTTTTTCATTGCCTACCAACTGAGGCTCAATGTGTTGATAACTCAATGGTGATCGTTCCATAGCAGCAACGTGAAGGCCACCCTTATGCGCAAAGGCAGATGCTCCAACATATGGCGCGGACTAGAATCACAGAAATAAGGTAAACATATTGCGGTGAGCTCAGGTAAATGCATAAAAAATTTAGAATGCGCAGAAAAGATGCATGTCGAGATCCTGAACATACCTGATTGGGTGTTCGGTTGAGAATTTCATCGACAAAGCGCGATAATTTTGTCATCTCTCCCAAATTGTCACCGCAGGTCATGCTGCTCTCCATTTTCAGTCTTAGCGACGGAACGATGGAGCACAAGTCTGCATTTCCTGTTCTTTCGCCAATACCGTTGATTGTTCCCTGGATCAGGCCAACACCAGCCTGTGCGGCTGCCAATGAATTTGCTACGGCCATCCCACAGTCGTTGTGAGTGTGAATACCGATTGTTTTCATGCCACCAAAGTATTCTACCACTTTGCTCGAAATTTCTTGCACTTCCCATGGCATACTTCCTCCGTTTGTGTCGCACAAAACAAGACAGGAAGCCCCAGCGTCGGCAGCAACTTCCGCACATTGCAAAGCGTAATCAGGATCATGTTTGTATCCATCAAAAAAGTGTTCCAGATCCACCATAACCCTTCGTCCTTGACTACACAAATGCGAGACAGTATCCCGGATCATTTCCAAATTTTCTTCTCGGGTTGCTTTTAGAATTTCTTCCACTTGCCACGCATGACCTTTGGCCACAATGCACACCGTTGGGGCTTCGGACTCCAACAAGGCTTTGACTTGTGCATCTTCACTGGCCTTGACATTTTTTCTGCGAGTCGATCCAAAGGCCACCAATTTGGCACGTGTCTCGGGATCCAATTCCGTCTTGGCCCGTTCAAAACACTCTGCATCCTTGGGGTTGCTCCCCGGCCATCCGAGCTCGATGAAGTCCACATTGAATTGGTTCAATCGGCGTGCAATTTTCAATTTGTCGTCGGAACTGGCAGCCACTGCTTCACCTTGTGTACCATCTTTTTTTGGTGATCAGAGCAGTAGTAGTGATTTGTTGTGTGTTGGATACGTAAAATTCGGTTTAAATAAAAGAAGTTTAGACTTCAAAAAAAAGGCCCTTTTCACAATAAAAAATTTGCACCGTTCCCTGCATGCCAAAATATCAAGACAAAGCATTATCAAGAAAACATACCTCGCAACGTCGTATCGTAAACCAGGACTTCCTTAGGACCTATCACACAACGATCATACTTCTCCAACGAGTCTTCAATCCACTGATCGGGATCCTTCTGGTCGACGGCGGCTTCAGTAGTAGTGGTGGTCTTGGAATCACTGCTGGTGGTCGTAGAATAAAGAGGACCGATGGCATGGTGCCTTGTGTGTGGCAAGGGTGCATGAAATGCGGAAAAGGCAGCAGTCGACTGGAGCAAGGCCGCGGCAACAAGGAAACTTAGAACCAACATCCGTTCTCGACGCATCTCTGTCATGTTTGCTGGATTCAAAATGGCTTGTGTGGATTGCTTCGTTTTGAAAATATTGCTTGCTAGCTAGATCGGCTGTACTTGGGGTTCGAACTGACTGGAGTGTTGCAAAGGTTTGGTAGTTGTCAAGTGAGCGTGGTAGTAACACTTGTTATTAGCAATAGTGTGGTACTAGTAACAGTGGTCAAAAGAAGTGATGTTCTACACCCCCTTCTCCACAAGATGTTTTTTGTGATGAAGAAGTGCCGACGGCCACTGATTCAAAATTTTGATGGCTGGGTATCTTGCTTTCTTCGGTTCTTCAGCAACAGATCTTGAATTTTCAGTTCTGTCCTGCTACCGGTACCGTTGGGGGTGTTTACCGCTGATAAAACGAATTTATTTTCTCTGGAATACACCTACTAGCTAGATAGGTGCTGCTGTACATGAGTATCAGTTAAGACGGTTTTTAAAGGGGGTTTGGTTCGCATATTTTTCGCGCCGGTAGCAATGCATGGTTCTGTTTGACAGCTGTTACGACGAGCAGAAGGATGGAAAAACACATGGATGCACACTGGCTTTAACATCTGTGCATTTTGTAATGCCAGGCATAATTGCCCCCAACTAGTCAAGTGGGATCTATCCAAATTGTATTGACCGAAAGTGGCGTGGTTGCATGTGTGTGTGTATGTCACATAAAGGGAGGTGCACCTGGGACAGTGTTGATTCAAATGAAGGTGCCAGTGAGACAGTGCTCACATGAGAAAAGGTGTCAGTGAGACAGTTCTCAAAAATGTTGGGGGATGACCACATCAGTGGCATCCACTTAGTAGTGTTTTGTATGTGCTGTGTTAGAATGGCTATTAGAACACCACTCATTTGACCATGCTAATGGAAACCTCTTGCAATGTGATGTTTCTGGTAATGACAAATTTCAGATGACATCAATTGCAAAACAAACAAGCTAAAAAGGTGCAAACACGTTTCACATTATGTTTTGAAAATGTTTCAAATTGGCAATGATGAGCCGTTGCAAAGATGTGATGTTTCTACATCTTGCTCTTGGGATTTCACAATCCAACATGGAAACCATTTCTAATTTGATTTTTATTTGGTGGTGCAAACTGGGCGCAAAAAACATGTGAAATGTATCGTCAATGTCAATCTGACCAATCTTGCACCGGACTTAGAGTTTCATTGAATTTAAAAAATTAAAATGGGATGCATGATGAGTCTTGGAAGTTGACTTGAAAAGCGGAGAGAAAGCTTAATCTTCTGATCATGTTTGTTTGCTCTGTCAAATTCTGGTCCACTTTTCGCATCATCAATAGAATCATTTTGGGGGGATTTTTAACATCCATTTTCTTGTCAAAGCTGCCTTGGGGGGTAGAGATGGAAGTTATGCTACAGTAAGTTTGTAGCATGTTTGACACATATGGAATTCTGAATCTTTTGATGCCATGAGCCCAAATTATTGGTAGCAGTAGCAATGGGGGCGTCTAAATTTTAAAAAGATCGCACATGATAACTTTATGCGGTCACGACATAATTATGTACATGATCATCAATGCGTACTAGTACTAGTACTCGATCGTTCTATTGATGGCAACTTTGATCCAGTACATGAATGTATTGTACTAGTCTACTAGTAGTAGTACCTGGTAGTTTTACCGCGGTGGCGGTCTATCGAATCGTACATTCCTGGTACCAGTACACTACGGGTATTGTACCTGGTACCAGGTACCAGGTGCTAGCTAGCTACTACTACAGAACTATTAAACTTAAAATGTTACCAACGGTAACACATAATAGTAAACACATGGAGTTTAACTACTAGTCTCACTGTTATGCTTTATCTTTATTATCAATACCAGATAGAAATTTAGATGGTTTGCACGATCGATTTAGTCTTGATTCGTACTGTAATTTGCACTCTTGATCAGTTACGGATGGTAAAGCGAACTCAGGAGCAACATGCAGGTTAACTGTCACATAACATTTTAATTAGAAGAATGTTACCAGGTCTTGGTATAACCATGCTACATGTTTTA
>Ga0163148_10006877_pt1 | contig 10878 bp, 2 predicted proteins | sample OliLakLV19MP7P2_FD_148606 | JGI IMG/M metagenome (GOLD analysis project Ga0163148, IMG submission 148606) | Freshwater microbial mat bacterial communities from Lake Vanda, McMurdo Dry Valleys, Antarctica- Oligotrophic Lake LV.19.MP7.P2 | ecosystem: Environmental > Aquatic > Freshwater > Lake >... | reverse complement strand
TGGAAAAGAAACTCTTGGTCCTCAATGGCAATGGCACCGCCATGTCGAGTGCCCTCCAGCGATCCTCCACCTGTCCCGTGTCGACCATTTCCTTTGGTAGCTCGTCGCCAACACAAAAGCCTAAATTATTGCGAAGACAAAGCACTCTCTTGCAAAGTCCTGAAAAGTCTGCTATTATGGCCATGATGGCCGCGGCTGCCGAAACACAAGCCAAAGAATACCGAGCTCTGGTGGCGAGACAGGCATCGCTTCAAATGCAAGTAGAGAACTTGGCCGTGTCGACCACACAAGCTGCATAAGGTGCGCACGCAAACCAAAAAGCTGCAATTTTCACACCCAAAAGCAAGCAAGGAAAGAGCCATGTACACTAGGACATTTTAATTTCATATAACATTTCTCATACAAACAAAGACCATCCTACAATTACTTTTATGATTCGCTAGGATGGATTGCTTTCCGCCTAGCTAATGAATGGCCACTGTACTCCTACAACCCCGGGCCGCCGTTGCTCGTACCCAATCAGCACACCTGGCCTGCTGCGGCGGATAGAAACACCACATCACTCATCAGTCTGATCCATTTGACACTGATTTTGATACTGTCATGATTCGGAATCATCTTGATCACCTAGCTCCAGGGTGTTTGGTGAACGAAGTACATAATAATAAACGCATACATTGTTCGGTTTGCTTCGATGAGAGTACACGTTCTGTTCATTTCAGTGTATCCTTCCGTCCTTGACATCTGTTTCGGATTCTTCGAAGGACCAAGGGCGATGGTAAGAAATCATCCCAAGCGACACTCTGCTAGCTACTAGCACTAGCTAACTAGTACATCTCTAGCTAGCTAGCTGTGTCCCAATGATTTTTTCTCGGCACACATGATTTTTTCTCGGCACACATTTCTATCTACAGTAGTCTATCTACAGTGAAGATAGACCATCATTCTGTAGTCGACCTACGGGCTCCAGCTCCACTCACTCTTAGCTAGCTAGCTAGCTAGTCTCGCACATTTGTTCAATGCGACAACACGGTCGAGTTATTTTTTCCCGAACGGGACAGAAAACTTCGTCGCACGCTCGCTCCACTTCCTTGTACTTCGCACGAGACGTGCATGCAAGGAACGAGACGCGATAGAGTTTCCTTTCTTTATCGCGCTACAAGTACAGTACTATCTAGCTAGTAGTACCACTGGTTGAAATGGACAGTGAGTGGATAGTGCTTGTAGCATGCTAATTTACTTCGCACCTTGATCGCTTGGCCTCAAGATTTCATAGATTAGGAACCATGACGCCTTCCTCCTCTTGCAGTGGGACTAATGCTGCTGCTTCCAAGGCCGACAACGTCGGGGATGAAGAGCGAGCAGCCGTAGTAGTGAGTCCGTATTTTGCCTCGACGCCGCAACTTCGAAAAAGCCCAAGAAAAAAAGCTACTGCTGCTGTGGCTTGGATGACAGCAGCCATGGCCACGACCACGCCCAGCAGTACTGCTGCTGCTTGGGTCCCGCCAGCTGCTACTTTCTCAAGTAGTGGTAGTAGGTTGAGTCCTACTATTGCTCGAGCGAAACGGGTTGCCACTAGTGTTACGCCACCGTCGTCCCAAGAAGACAGCAGCAGTCCATCGTCAGGACCGACAACTCCCAACAAAAAGGTCAAGAAAAGTCCGGCTTCGTCTACCGACAACAAAAAGGCCAAGAAAGGCAGTCCTGCGAAGAAGAAACAAGCCGCCAAAGATGCACCCATGACCAATTCGTTTGGACCCCTTTGTTCCAAACGCTACACGGACAATCACCCAGTACCCGTCCACACCTTAATTTTGGGCACGCATCCCTCCGTTGCATCCTTGTCGCAGGCCGAATATTACGGTCACGATATGAATGCCTTTTGGTGGATTGCCGGCGATTGTTTGGGCTTTCGACGCAAAGCGGGCGTCAAGAAAAATGGAGACCCCTATGGATTTGCTCAACATGTCCGTTATAACAATATTTTGCCGTATGACGAACAACAAAAAACCATGGTCCTTCATGGCTTTGCCATGTGGGATGTCATTGGGTCCTGTCAACGGCCCGGATCTTTGGATCAGGATATTCGCAATGAAACACCCAATAACATACAGGATTTTGCCAATCAACACAAGGGGACCCTGCGTCGGATTGTTCTGGCCAACGGTGGAACGGGATCGACCATGTTTGTCAAACACTTTCGTCCATGGCTAAAATCAGGAGAGTTGCAACCCTTGGCGGGTCACGAACCATCGGAAAAAGCCTTTGGAAAGGCCACCAAAAATCATCTTGAGAACAACAAAGGCGACAAGATTACTTTGATATCCGCGGTGAGTGTCTCTCCGGCAGCGGCACGATATTCCTATACCGAAAAGCGTGATTTTTGGGAAGAGCATGTCTACAAGCCTGGCCTTGCCGACCACGAAGAAAATCTGAAGTCTTTGCAGACGGGGAACTGAAAAGTGATGAATGATAAAACATACATCTTTATTTAGAAGAATATATATAATTATGGCAGTAAGTGGGCGTATGATTGTAAAACCAACCAGTTTCTTCCCGCATTCCTGTATTCCCCTCCTACAATATAATAATAATATAACACATTGTTGGATTGATTGATTACCCCTGGACCAACCCATGGCGGCATTTCTCACACAATCGCCACCAAATCTGGTCCACCTGAGCTTGAGTTTCCTTCTTCATGGCGATCATTTCCTCGGCTGCCTTGCGGCGGGCGGATGCAATAGCGGCGTCAATCTCGGCCTTGTTGGCTTCGCGGGAGGCAGAAAGCAAGTCTAACGTCACATTAATTAGATCACAGCGTTCGCGCTCCAGGACTTGGCATCGATTGTAGGTCTGTTCGACAACAAGTTCAATCGGACTGGCCGTCGATGTGCTTTCTCCACCAGCACTGGGTGGACATTTTTGGATTGTCGAAAGCACATGCTCGTCAAGTAGCACGGCAGTATCGTCCAAGATGCTACTAGGTTCCGCCAGATTGCTTTGGTCGAGTGAGACATCGTTCAGCAAGTCGAGCATGGTATCATCCTCCTGTTCCAGTTCAAAACGTAGTAGATCAGTGCCCTCTCCATCTCCCTGCGAGATGGATTCCCCAGGCACCGAAGTTTCCAATACTTGGCTGTCGGACGACGACGACGCAACCGGGCCGGAAGTCTCCATTTTCTCAACTTCCCCAATTAACTCGGACAATATTTCGAGGTGCTGAAAGACAGCGCCCGATTGCTCTTCTTCGTCCTCCTCGTCGTCTTCTTGGACTAATAGGTTTCGTAAACATTGTACCAGAGTAAGTGTTTGCGCAAACATGGCTTGTCGTGCCCCCAACAGCTCGTCACTCTCTTCCTGCTCGTCGTTGTTAGTAGATGCAGTGGTCTCAACGGCAAGGACATTTTCTTCTTTGCCAATGCCTCGAATCTCTTCCATCTCGCTTTCGATTTTCTCTCCCAACTCTGCTAGCTGTTCCTCGAGCTCGGATTGTTCCAAACCACCTCCAGCAGCAACGGGAGAGGCATTTCTCTTTTGATTGAAAAGCTCCTTTGGTGGACTTGCTTCATTGTTGGGATTGGCAACTTGGTCCCGAAGAACAGAGATTTGGTATTCTGCAACGTTGCGTCTGTCAACCTCGGCTTCAAGCTCTATTGCGGTCTTCTCCAGTTCCTCTCTTGTACTCTGCAGCTCAGTCTCGTATTGCTTCATTCTGTCTTCGAGTACTTTGCGCGTTGGAGCTGGAATGGATGGTAGGTCGACTTTGCTGATATTTGTCATGGCAGCTTCCGATCGAATACACGTATCCATGATTTGTTCCAATAGTACTCGATGTTGTTCCATAGAAAGCGCGCTTTGGTCTGATACAGCCTCCGTGCCCTGCTCCACCTCGGTTAGACGTTGCAAGACCGTATCGCGACCTTCGGCAATAGAGGTTGATTCAAGGGCAAGCTTCGAAGCGATATCCTCCATGTCTCGATGCATGTGATCAAGGCGTGACAGAATGTCATTGTTCTCGCTCTGCTTGGTTGCGAGTTCTGTGATGGTGGCGTTGGATATACCAATCTGCTCTCCCATCTTTTGTACCTCGCGTTTGAGTTCGTCCACAGCATTCTGGCTAGTAACATTGGCACTTTCCTTCCAGTCTTGCCTGTTTGTTTCGTGATTCTTTTGCATTGTCTCAATCTCTCGTTCGGCCGCTGCAAGCTGTGACTGCAGTGACTGTTTTTCTGATAGCAACACGTCCAAACGGCGCTGCGCTTGCTCTGTTTCTTTATTACTCTGCTCGGAGGCCTGGCGCCAACCAGCAAGGGAATTTTCGTGGATGTTTTTGAGCTGCTCAACTTGTTGCCGCAAATCCTCTTTCTGTGAAACTAGAAGCTCGCGCTCTCTTTTACCTTCGTCCTTTGTGGACTGAAGAGTGCTTTCCCAGTTACTTTGGTCTAGCTTGAGCTGTTTATTCTCGAGAACAAGCGACATATTTTTCTCAACCACCATCCGGTACTTTTCGGATTCGAGCCGTAGTGCTTTCAGACCGTTGTCGAGCTCTTTCCTGGCTTCTTGCAATTGGCGTTCCCGTTCAGCCTTTTCTTCTATCAATTCTTGCGTACGGACAGAATCATTTGACTCGCACGATGCAAGATGACTTGACTCCCTTTCGGACAGATCCTCGACCTGGCGGTCCAGTTTCTTATTCGTTGCAACTGCGACCTCCAGAGCTGACGACGAAGCGTCCAAAGCTTTCTCTAGCTGAGCTACTTTTGCTTCGAGTGATTCGCATTTCTTCGAGAGCTCCGCGTTGGTAGAAGAGACAGCCTGCAACTGTTGTGTCAAAGCTTGAATCTCTTCACTCTGGTTCCTTTCATTTTGAGATTCAAGTTCCAAAATCTTTGTCCTCAGGTTCTCCTCCTTTTCATTGCTATCTTGCTTCAAGTTCTCGTATCGAATTTGCAGCTCCTGTGTTTTTGTGACAAAACGCTCATTGAGCTGCGCAAACTGCGCATTGAGATTTTTGTTTGTTTCTTCTAGCTGGCCATTGGCTGCTGAGGCTAATTCCAACTCGTGTTTCAATTGTTCGACCTGGTGTTCGAAACTATTGTTATCCTCTTCAAGCTTATCGCTCCCGGACTTCAAAGACCGAACCTGGTCCATAAGTTCTTGAACCTGGTGTTCGAGACTGCTATTCATTTCTTGCAGTTCTCTAGCACTTTCGCCACTGTCAGATCTCAACGATTGCAGCTCACCCTGAAGCAAGCTAATTTGGTCTTCAAGCGAATCGTTTGTCTTCGTAAGTTCCCCGTGGGTCCCGTCTTTTTCGGAGAGCAACGATTTATAGCGAGATTCCATTTCCTTCATTTCCCTAATGAAGCGATCGTTGAGACTTTGCAACTGCTCGTTGAGCTGAGAGTTAATTATTTCCAGTTCGCGGCGATCGGCTTCTTCGGACTCGACTTGTCGTTCATTCTTTTCACGGAGACTGTTCTGAACCTCCCACAGCTCTGACGTTAAGGAATTGCATCGAGCTTCTAGTTCCTCCTTGTCATCATTGAAGCGCCTGTTCAGTTCCTCCAAATTCTTTGACTTGGATTCTTCATTCTGCAACGATTCGACTGTCGTTTTAAGCTCGTTCTGAACTTCCCACAACTCTGAAGTTAAAGAGTTGCATCGATTTTCTAGCTCCTCCTTGTCATTGGCAAACTGCCTATTGAGATCTGCAAGTTCCTCTCCAATACCAGTGTTCTTCTTGTTGACCTCCTCCAGCTCTTTATTCAATAAAGAAGTCTGTTCCTCCAGATATGTGGACTTGACTTTTTCATGTTGCAGTGCTTCCGTGGTTGTTCTGTGCTCAGACTTTGTGCTCTCAAGCTCCCCTAGAAGCTCTTCATTCTGTTTTGACAGATACTCAAGCTGTTTTGTGACTTCCTCGTCACCGGCATGTTTTGCAGCCAATGAATTGCATCGGGTTTCTAGCTCCTCCTTGTCAGCGGCAGAGCGCTTCTGGAGATCTGAGAGTTCGACTTCAAGATCCGAATTCTTCTTGCTGAGCCCTCCCAGTTCTTTATCCAATGAAGCCTTCACTTCTTCCAAATGCCTTGAATTTGATTCTTCGCTCTGCAGCAATGTAGTGGTTGTATCAAGCTCAGACGTCACTCTTTCAAGCTCCCCTAGAAGATCTTCATTCTGTTTTGACAGATACTCAAGCTGTGTAGTGACTTCCTCATCACTGGCATTTTGATCAGAATTCTTCTTGTCGAGTTCCTCTAGCTCTTTATCCAGTGCAGCATTCCGCGCCTCCAAATGCTTTGACTTTGATTCTTCAATCTGCAGCAACGTGCTGGAGGTTTTGAGTTCCGATGCCATCCTTTCTAGGTCACCTTCAAGCTTTTCGTTCTGTTTTGATAGATACTCAAGCTGTTTTGTGACTTCCACATCAGCATCTTTTGCAGCTTTGAGGGAATCGACGGTCGCCTCCCATTCTTCCTTCTCGTCCTCGTGTTGCTTGTTCCGCTTTTGAGCCTCACGCTCAAGAACAGCGTTCCTCTCCGCGAATTGCTTGCATGTTGAGCTCTCGTTTTCAAGTGACTCCATACACTGCTCCAGCTCAGTTGTCACGTTCTCCAGCTCGTTTGTCACTTCTCTCAATTGATTCTCCAAGTCCCCACATTTTTCCTCTAGTGATCCATCCGTCATACTGATGGCCGACTTCATTTCTTCTTCTAGCTTGCAGATCTCCTGCTCATGGTCGGTGTTGAGCTGATCGACGACGCCTTCTAATCTTGAGATCTCTACTCTTGCTTCCTTCACATTATCGAGCTCCAGTCGCAAAGAAAATTCAAGGTGAGTTACTTCTTCTTCGAGCTGCGTTATCTGTGAGCCTTGCTCTTCCGCTGTTTCTACAGCTTTCTGCTGCAACCTTTGTACTTCGCCTGTAGAATCGTCTAGCCATTCTCGAAGGTTGGCGATCTGTTTATCTTTCTGTTCGCATTGTCCGCCAAGCTCTTCGAGCTGCTGTACCAGTTCTTGTACTTCCTGCTCGTGCTTTTCTTCAACTTCCTGCATCTCGGCCAACGAGATAGAGCCGCCCGAACCCGCCCTTTGTTGTGCCTCTTGAAGGTCCGATTTCAATCGAGATATTTCGTTTCGGTAGTTGCCAGCATCCGCACGTAGGGAATTCAGTTGCGCTGTCAATTTCTTTTGTTCCATCTCTCTTTGCTTCTCCATTCGTGCAATCACGTTGGTGGTGACACTTCCAAGACTGCTCCTGTCCTTTTTCTCTTGTTGTGCTTCCAGGGCTTTAGCCTTTGCTTCCATCGCTTGTACTTGGCTGTTTGCCATTTCGAGTTGTTCTTCAAGACTAGACAGTTGGACTTCGTGTGTACGTTCTAACTCGCCAACCTGCCTTTCGAGTTGATCAATGGATGATTGGAGATCTTCGCATCGTTGCTCAACGTTTTCTTTTTCCGCGATAACGGATTGAAGCATCTTTTGTAGCTCGGTCGCGTTCTTTTCGCTAGTAGAGGCGGGATGCTGCTTAGAGGAAGACGAAGAAACTCCACCAGAATCTGCTGTCTGTTGCTTGTAACGATTACACTCTTCCTGAAGTGATTTGACCTGCTGTTCCCGAAGCCAAAGATGCTGCTGCAACGCTTTGTATTGATCCCGTTCCGTCGGAGGGGTTCGAGGAGGCGCCACATGACCTTTGGTGCTACTACTGCTAACGCTACCACCACCTGATTGTGACGAAGCAAGTCCCCTGGTGCTAGTACTACCAGAGGCTGCAGGCTGCTGCTCGAGTAGTCGCTGTTCCAACTGCCGAACTTCCTCCCAGAGTTCTTGCCGTTCTTCCTTTTCCATCTTGAGCTGTTCCTCCAAGTCACGTTTTTCGGCTTGTGCTTGTCGTTCCAACAATTTGACCAAATGCGATAAAATGACATTTTTGGTTCTGGTGCGTGCCAATTTCCGTTCCAATCTATCGGTGAATTCAAAAGAAGCCATGATCTTGAGATTCGATTTGTCGGTGTTTGTGGCGTCAGCATCGTCATTGTTGTCGCTATTTTCGGAGTCATCCCCACCCGATTCGTCGGCATCTAGCTTGTTGAAATCCTCGACCGTATTAATGTTGCTCTTCTCCAACAAATCTCCTGATTCTTCTCGCAACATTAACAAATGCAGTGGATCCATGGGCACTTCCGTGGGGTTACTCTTGAGTTCCAAATGATCCAATTCGTCAGAGTCGCTAGCCTCCACGCCATCACCATGTTCACCTTCTCGCAAACACGTTTTGTGAACAGCCAAGAGTTGGACTTCCATGCGTTTGGCCAGTGCTTCCACTTGCGCGTTGGCGTCGTAGGCAGACTCCAACTGTCGTACCCACTCCACTTTTTCTTGTTCGAATTGCTGCTGCTGTTGCTGCATTCGTTGTTCCGCCATTTTCCAACGATGCCAAAAATCCAGTTCCATGGGGGCGACACCATCGTCGTCAGCGTTTGCAGTAGCTGTGGGAGTTGCAGGATCCTGTTTATTTCCGATATCTTTTGGATTGTTGTCCACATCAATATCGACATTCAAAGTAGGCACTGGCATTTTCTTGCTGCTGTCCGCAGGATTTGGAAGGATGGGTATAGATACCGATGATTGAGGATGTGGTTGTTGTGGTTGCTGATTTACCTGGTCTGCTAGTTGTTGTTGTGACGATGGCTTTGCTTCGGATGAAGATTCCTTTTCACGGCGTTCCATATCGGAAACCAGCGTGGGACTATTTGCAGTGGTCACATTTTTGTTGGCGCTCTGGTTGACATTGCTTGTTGGGAATAAATGAGCAGCTGGAGGTTGTGATGTGGCTTGTGCTTGTCGATATGGAAGTTTTCGCTTGAGTTCTACGGCTTCTTCCTCTTCGTCCGAACTGCTTGACGTAGTACTAGTAAAGGCTTTGCTAAAGGGCGTCAACCGTTGCTGCCGTGATTGCTGAGATGGAAATGCCATTTCTGGGAAAGACAGCGAGTCCGTAATTCTAGGTGGAGTCTTTTTGTGTTCACCAGTACCAGTACCAACGCTTTTGCTGTCAGAATCCTCAATAATAATGCTTTTCTTGTTGTGATCCCCCGATTCATGATCCCCTCCACAAACTTTACAACGTGGTTTATCCATTTCCTTGAGCCGTTGTTCAAGATTTTGTCGCAAATCACTACGATAGCGATGATTAATGTTGGGACTTCGCTGGCCGGGACTCTGAGTACCAGTGTTGCGACGACTGATGCTGCTTCTGTCAAAGGATGGCGGTGAACGAAAGGAAGGAGGAGTCGGTCGAGGTCCCAAAGAGGAGGCAGAGTGTGGTGGCGGCATCAATTTGCTATTGCTGCTATCATTGTTGTCGGCATTGCTGTCAGGACTCTGACTAGCACTTCCTTCGGCTTTGGAGCTGTGCAAACGGCCCTTGAGTTTGGAAGCCGAATAGACAGGTTTGACAATCATCGGTGAATGGCTGTGTTTTTGTGGTTGTTGAAGCTGCCGTGTAGGTGTAGTGCTTCGACTGCTGTTGCGACTACCATAGCTTTGAACACGTGTCAACCTATGAGGGTCTGCTGAAGGACGGGGTGGCGTGGAAAAGGAGGCACCTTCTTCTGCTTCAGGCCAAGTTCCTGCTGCACTCTTACTGGTGGTGCTGCTCTTGTCATGTTTCAATAAAAACTCGTATTTCCGTGTCAAGGCGTCCATGGAAGGCGTCTTCATCATTGGCGTCTTGGCAGTATAACTTGCCGCTGCTCTTGAAGGAGGTGGTCGCTTGGAGGAAGAAGCTACTGATACTTCTGCATCGTCTTCTTGACTTGTGCGAAAAAGGTCAAATTCGTCCTCGGAGGACATGGAAGAGCCGATCGATGGATGCCGTTGATGGGACATGACCTACTCTGGTGAATAATAAACGGAAATGAAGATTGCTTACTACAGACTTCCTTCGTGGAGGGTTTCCTGTCAAGCTCTCTACGCTCAACGAATCAAAGAGGGGGTGGTTTAGATCGATACCAGTCAACACAATCAAGAATGAGTAGCTAGAAGTAGCTATAGCTATGTAGCAGTTGCAATGACATCGTATCAACAGAAACCGGATGAAAGAAAGGGATAGGGTCGATGGGTTCGTTGGTTCATCACCTGGCTGATGAAAACTCTCGCGCGAGCCGGTGAGGTGCGTTATCTCTCTCAGAAAAGCTTGAAGAATGCACTAAATCCAAGCGTCTGGCAAGCCGGGGGGCATTTTATGTAGTGCACTTTTTGTTTCCTCAGTATTAGACGCACAGCAGACTCCTCTAGTAGCAAGTAGAAAATTGTTAGTTTCTCGTGTGCCATCAGTAATTAGGCTAGCTAGCTAGTCGATAGTAGTAGGACCAGGCCCACCCACCCAGCTAGTAGCGTGACGCAAAGAATGAAAATAAGTAGCAGCTATCTCTCTAATAGCTAGCTTGCTACTAGTAGGAGCTCGCGTACTGCGTACCAGTTAGCTAGGCTGGAGTCCATGCAATTGCCACCTAAGAAGTGGTCATTCCCCTATGAATTCTAACGGCTGTGAAAGTGAGCGAATTGGCTGCCATGCTCAAGCGATCAAACAACAGCTACGTCGTACTCAACGAGTCCACAACCCCAATCGAAAGTTACGTGGTCTTGGCTTGTCGATCGTCTACTACTAGTAGCTAGCTAGGAAAAGAAGTATGAAGTAAACTACTTTTAGAATATCAAAATAAGAAATCTCTTTTCTATTCGAGTTATATCAGTATTTAGTTTTGTTTGCATGCATGTTGCAAAAGTACAGGACTTGATGGTTAATCATCGAAACATGGTAGGACTCATGGACACGAGGGCATAGACGACACTCAAATCCTCGCG
>Ga0163148_10006876_pt1 | contig 10878 bp, 4 predicted proteins | sample OliLakLV19MP7P2_FD_148606 | JGI IMG/M metagenome (GOLD analysis project Ga0163148, IMG submission 148606) | Freshwater microbial mat bacterial communities from Lake Vanda, McMurdo Dry Valleys, Antarctica- Oligotrophic Lake LV.19.MP7.P2 | ecosystem: Environmental > Aquatic > Freshwater > Lake >... | reverse complement strand
AATCTTTACCAACAGGGGCAACAGGAACTAGAAGAACGTTGCCAGGTAGAAGTGGCATTGCGCGAGAGCGAAGCCCGGTTTCGCAATATGGCAGCGAATGTACCGGGCGCAATTTTTCGTTACCTGCTTCGCCCCGATGGGTCTGACGGTGTGGTGTATATGAGTCCGGGTTGTGATCGGCTGTGGGAAATGGAAGCCCAGGCGGTTGAAACCAATGTCGCCCTGCTCTGGCAGGTGATTGATCCGGAAGATTTGCCGGGGATGCAAGCCTCAGTGCTAAAGTCGGCTCAAACGCTCCAACCCTGGGTTTGGACATGGCGCATTACCACACCCTCAGGACGAAGGAAATGGCTGGAAGCATCGGGTATACCAACTATGCAAGCCAATGGGGATGTTATTTGGGATACGTTGATTGTGGATGTGAGCGATCGCAAGAAAACGGAAGCCGAACGCTTGCAGATAGAGCAACTGCGGCTGGAGTTAAACCTGCTAGAAAGTATTCTCAACATTATTCTGGCAGGCTATTGGGATTGGGATATTTCAAATAATCAGGAGTACCTTAGCTCTGGCTTTAAACGCATGTTTGGCTACGAAGACCATGAATTGCCCAACACTCCCGAAACCTGGCAAAATTTAATTTTTTCTGAAGATTTACCGAACGTGCTGAATTGTTTCGATCGCCATATCCAGAGCCACGGTGAGGTGCCCTTTTATAACGAAGTTCGGTATCACCATAAGGATGGCTCGACGGTTTGGGTAATTTGTTCAGGACGGGTGATTGAATGGGATGCAGCCAACAAGCCTCTGCGGATGATTGGTTGTCATGTTGACATTACGCAGCGCAAACAAGCCGAAGAGCAATTACGAAAGAGTGATGCTCATCTAAAAGCGGCTCAGCGGATTGGCAAGTTAGGCAGTTGGGAATTTGATCCGCCAACGGGACGTGTAACTTGGTCAGATGAAGTGTTCCGCATTTTTGGCCGCGATCTGGAGCTAGGAGCGCCGAGCTTTGAGGAACTTCAACAGCAGGTGTATGCTGGCGATCGCGATGATCATCAGGATGTGGTGCAAACAGCAATTGAAACGGTTCAACCTTATGAGATTGAGTATCGACTCTATCGTCCCGACGGCACGTTAAGACATATTCAGGCGCGAGGAGAGCCGATTGTTGACGCCAGCGGTCAGCTCATGCAACTCGTCGGCACAATTCTCGATATTACCGATCGCAAGCACGCCGAAGAAGAACTGAGAAACCTCTCCGATCGCCTAACCCTGGCATTAAAGTCTGGGGCGATCGGCATCTGGGATTGGAATATTACCGAAAATAGTCTCATCTGGGATGACCGAATGTATGAATTGTTTGGCATTACGCCTGATCAGTTCACAAACATCTACGATGACTGGGCAAACCGCTTACATCCCGACGATCGCGCCAGCGCTATAGCGGCAAATCACCTCGCTCTTCAAGGCAAAAAAGACTATGACCACGAATTTCGGGTGGTGCATCCCGATGGCACGATCCGCTTCATCAAAGCCTACGCACTGGTGCAGCGCAATGAGCAGGGTGAGCCTCAGTCGATGATTGGCATCAACTTTGATATTACTGAGCGCAAGCAAGCCGAACTCAAACTCCAGCAAACCACCGCTCAACTAGAGGCATCTAATCGAGAGCTAGAAGCCTTTGCCTATTCTGTGTCTCACGATCTGCGATCGCCATTGCGGGCAATCGATGGCTTCAGTAGAGCATTACTCGAAGATTATGGGGAACACTTTGATGAGGAGAGCAAAGACTACTTCGATCGCATCCGCAGCAATGTCAATCGCATGGGAATGTTGATTGATGACCTGCTGCGTCTGTCGCGGGTGTCGCGTTCTGAAATGCGCTATGGCTCGGTTAACCTGAGTGCGCTAGTTCAAGCACAGGTAGATGACATGCAAGCAGCAGAGCCAGAACGGCAGGTTACAGTTGTGGTGGCACCGGGGGCGATCGTCTCCGCTGATGCTACGCTAATGGGGGTTGCGATCGCCAACCTGCTGCAAAATGCCTGGAAATTTACCAGCCATCACGCCACCGCTCACCTCGAATTTGGAGTCATTCAACAGGCAGGGCAACCCGCCTACTTTGTCCGCGATGATGGAGCAGGCTTCGATATGGCATATGCCAATATGCTTTTTGGGGTCTTTCAACGCTTACACAACACCGATGAATTTCCAGGTACGGGGATTGGGCTGGCGACCGTTCAACGGGCAATCCATCGGCACGGTGGGCGCGTTTGGGCAGAAGGGGCCGTTGAGCAAGGCGCAACCATTTATTTTACCGTACCCCACACACCCATCGGCATAGGAGGGTAGATGATGAACGCTTTACGTACCATCTTACTGGTTGAAGACAACCCCGATGATGAAAAACTAACCATCCGCGCACTGCGGCAGGGTAATCTTGCGAATGAAATTCTTGCCGCCCGCAATGGTGAAGAAGCATTGACTATCTTGCTGAATGCCGATCCCCTACCCTGTGTCGTGCTGCTAGACTTAAAACTGCCAAAAATTGATGGTCTGGAAGTCTTGCGCCGAATTCGCACCAGCGAAAAAACCTATTTACTGCCCGTGGTTGTGCTCACGTCCTCTAGTGAAGACCGCGATATTATCGAGAGCTATAGCCTGGGAGCCAATAGCTATGTGCGAAAGCCCGTCGATATTGATCAATTCACCGACGCCGTTCGTCAACTGGGGCTGTATTGGGCATTAATTAATCAGCCATTGCCAGGAGGACTATAAGTTATGAATGAGCCGCTGAACGTCCTGATTGTGGAAGACTTAGAGGACGATGCCCTGTTGGTGCTGCGAGAACTGCGCCGAGGTGGTTTTGATGTCGTCTGGGAGCGAGTGGAAACGGCTGAAGACCTCCGCACAGCCTTGCCCTGTCGCCTCTGGGATATCTTGATCTTAGATTATCGACTACCTGGATTTAACGCACCAGCGGCTCTAGCGATTCTTCAGCAAAGCCAGCTCGACATTCCGTTTATTGTCGTATCAGGCACCATTGGTGAAACCTTAGCCGTAGAACTGATGAAGGCAGGTGCCCATGATTATCTGATGAAAGATAAACTGACTCGGTTACCAGAAGCGGTACGACGAGAAGTGCGAGATGCTCAAATTCGATCAGAGCGTCAGCAAGCGGCAATCGAGCTAGACCAGACCAAAGAACGGTTGCGACTTGCCATTGAAGGGTCGGGGATTGGGTTGTGGGATTGGTCGGTGCAGACGGGGGCTTTGACGTTGAATGACCGTTGGGCAGAAATGATTGGCTACACGCTGCAAGAGCTGGAACCCACCAGCATTGAAACCTGGCAGCAGCATGTCCATCCAGACGATTTGCAACAGGCAACCCTGCTCTTAGAGCAACACTTTCGGCAAGAAATCCCGAGCCATGTCTGTGAACTGCGAATGCGCCATAAATTGGGCAGATGGGTTTGGGTGCTAGCACGAGGTAAGGTCGTAGAGTGGGATGCTAGTGGTCAGCCCCTACGGATGATTGGTACCCATCTGGATATTAGCGATCGCAAGCTCAATGAAGCCACCCTTCAACAGCTCAACCAAGAACTGGAGGAGCGAGTAGAGCGCCGCACCTCCGCATTGCAGCAGAGTGAGGCTGGGCTGCGGGAGGCTCAGCAGGTTGCCCATCTTGGCAGTTGGGAACTCGATGTCCAGTCTCAAAAACTGACCTGGTCTGCTGAAGTTTTCAACATCTTTGGACTCAGCCCTGAGCAGCCAGAACCGACCTATGAACAGCTGCTTCAAGACTATTTTCCGCTGGATGAGCGTGAGCGTTTTGCCGATTTGGTCGATCGGGCGATTGGGCATGGAGAACCCTATGCTACTGACGTCAGGATGATTCGAGCGGATGGTTCTTCGGGTTATATCTTCGCCAAAGCAGAACTTAGTTGTGACTTGGCAGGGCAGGTGCAGCGGCTGTTTGGAATTGTCATGGATATTAGCGATCGCAAAGCCATTCAAGAAGCCCTCCAGCGCAGTGAAGAACGCGCTCGTGCCACTCTGATGGCGTTACCCGATTTAGTATTTCGGGTAGACCGCGACGGTCGCTATGTAGATTTTATGGTGTCTCCCCCCGGCAAAAATCTGGTTGAGCCACAGCAGGTCATTGGCAAACATCTGCAAGATATCGTAGTACCAAATATGCCGGAAAACCATGCCGCCATTCAATATGTTGCCGTTCAGCAAGCGCTTGCGACTCAAACCGTGCAGATTTACGAACAGCAAATTGTGCTTGAGGGCAAACCACGCTATGAAGAAGTGCGCGTTTCCCCTTGTGGCGATGATGAAGTCGTCTTTTTTATCCGCGATATTAGCGATCGCAAACAAATAGAGACGCAGCTCCAACAAACCAACGAAGAACTAGCTCGCGCTACCCGGCTCAAAGATGAGTTTTTGGCCAACATGAGCCACGAACTGCGCACGCCGCTCACCGCAATTTTGGGCATGTCGGAAATCTTGAAGGAAAAAGTCTTTGGGGAACTCAATCCTAAACAACATCAGTATATTGAGGTCATTTCGGATAGCGGCAAGCATTTAATTAAGCTGATCAACGATATTTTAGACGTCTCAAAAATTTCAGCTGGCAAGCTAGATCTAGAGCTTGCCGCCGTTTCGCTCAGCGAGTTGTGTGACTCTAGTCTCGTATTCGTCAAACAAGAGGCTCACAAAAAACAGATTCAACTCACCACCTTATTGCCTCCCTTATTGCCTCCAAGTTTAGAAATAGTTGAACTAGACGAACGCCGGATGCGGCAGGTGCTAATCAACTTACTCAACAATGCCGTTAAATTTACGCCAGTCGGCGGTCAAGTTACCCTAGACGTTAAACTTCAACCCGCCACCCAAGCGGCTCACGCAGAGCCAAAGATGCTAGATTTTGACACCTGGATTGTGTTTTCGGTGGTCGATACTGGCATTGGCATCTCCCCTGAGGATCACGCAAAACTGTTCCAACCCTTTGTGCAAATTGACAGCAGCCTCAATCGGCATTACGAAGGCACCGGGCTGGGGCTAACGTTAGTCAAGCAATTGGTTGAACTCCACGGCGGCTCCGTTAGCCTCACTAGCCAGTTGGGGCAGGGCAGCTGTTTTACGATCCGTTTACCCTGTCGTTATCCCTTTAAGGCAATTGGGTTAGAGAATAGATTAACGCCTATTTCACCCCCGGCTCTCGATTTATCTGAAGGCTCAACCGCAACGGCGATCGCGCTACCGACTGCCACAGACGACACGAGCGCTGCGGTCACTGCGCCGGCCAGCCAACGCCCCCTGATTTTGATTGCAGAAGATAATCAAGCCAACATTGATACTATCTTTAGCTATCTGGAAATGCATGGCTATCAGCTATTGATTGCCAGAGATGGCCAAGAAGCCATTGCTCTCACCCAAACCCATAGTCCTGACTTAATTTTGATGGATATTCAAATGCCGGGAGTGGATGGGTTGGCAGCGATTCAAACCATTCGCCAAGATCTAAATCTGGTTCAAATTCCGATCATTGCCCTAACTGCCCTAGCGATGGAGGGCGATCGCGAGCGCTGCTTGGCCGTCGGGGCAAATGACTATCTGGCTAAGCCGATTAAACTCAAGCACTTGACGACGACCATTCGACAATTGCTGTGTGCTAAAGAAAATAAGTTTTGAGTTTTGAAAACTCAAAACTCCTTCCGTCCCAAAGATAACTCTCGTTCCCAGTCTCCTGGCTGGGAATGCCAAGTAGCGGCTCTGCCGCTTCATCGCAGAGAAGGCAGAGCCTCCGAATCTACGTTCCCAGGCAGAGCCTGAAGAACGAGGCTGATTCAAAACTCAAAACTCATTCCTTTCCAAGGAGGCTGGCAAAAACCCAGACTGATAGTACAATTGGTCTAGTAGCCTGCCAGGTAGCCGCCATGCCATCGAAACTATTGATTGTTGAAAGCCCTGGGAAGATCAAGAAGCTCAGTCAAATTCTTGGGTCTGACTGGTTGGTGAAGGCTAGTGTTGGGCATATTCGAGAGCTGGCCAGCGATGGGGAAGACTCGCTGGGCTTTGATCTCGATGGCAACTCGGTGCGCTGTCGCTTTGTGGCGCGCGGGTCGCGGGGGGCCGACGTGATTCAGGGGCTAAAAGCGGCGGTGAAGCAGGTAAAAACGGTGGTGCTAGCCACAGACCCCGACCGCGAAGGCGAAACGATCGCTTGGCATCTTCAGCAAGCCCTGAACCTAAAAAGTCCTCAGCGTGTGGTCTACACCGAAATTACTCCCAACGCGGTGAGGGCAGCGATCGCGCATCCTCGTGCCCTCGATCTCAACCTGGTACACTCTGGGCTGTGCCGCACCGTGCTAGACAAACTGGTGGGCTATCGTGGTTCACCGCTGCTGTGGCAGTTGCAGAATGGAGCCAAAAGCATGGGGCGGGTGCAGAGTGCTGCCCTGCATATCATTTGTCAGCGAGAGCGGCAGATTCAAGTATTTGTGCCGCAAGATTATTGGAGCGTATTTGTCGATTATGCAGAAGGGTTTCGCGCCTACTACAAGGGCAGCAGCACCGATGCCAGTGCCGAAGACGTTACCCCCGACGATGCGACTGAACCCAGCACGAGCCAAACTCCAACCCAAGAATCTGAGCGCGTCACTTCCCAAGCCGCCGCCGACCATCTAGTCGAGCTGGCGCAGCAGCATCCCCACGCCATCACCCAAATTGAAGGCAAAACCACCAGCCGGACGCCACCGCCACCCTTCATTACCTCCACCCTGCAACAAGCTGCTGGTTCCCGCCTGCGCCTCAGTCCCGAAAAAACGATGCAGGTAGCACAGTCGCTCTACGAAGCAGGCTTGATCACCTACATGCGAACTGACAGCACGGCGCTCAGCCCCGAGTTCTGCGCCCAGGCGCGGCAATGGCTGGAGGCACATGATCCCACCAACGTGCCCAAAAAAGTTGCCCAGCAGCGCAAAGCCAAAGCCGCTCAAGAAGCCCACGAAGCGATTCGCCCCACCGATGTCTACCGTCCCTCCAAAGAGCTGCGGGTGGAACTGGCTGCCGATGCCTTCTCGCTGTACGTGATGATTTGGAAACGGGCGATCGCGTCTCAGTGCCAGTCGGCTCGCGTGCGGCAAACCAAAATCTTAACCCAATCGGGTGCAGCCTGTTGGCAAGTCAAAGGCCAAGTTCTAGAATTTCACGGCTACACCAAATATTGGCACAACCTCACCGCCGATGTGGAGTTACCTAGCCTCACGCCGGGGCAAGCCCTCACCCTACAGCAATCCGCCCACGAGCAAAAGCAAACCCAGCCGCCCTCGCGCTACAGTGAACCCAAACTAGTGCAGACCATGGAGCGCAAAGGCATCGGTCGCCCCAGCACCTATGCCCCCACGATTCATACCCTCAAGCAGCGGCTCTATGTAGATATCCTCAAAGGGCATTTGCAGCCGACCCCGCTGGGTTTGGACGTCGATAGCTTTTTGCAAGATGCCCTGCCCGACTTGCTAGAAGCCGAATTCACTGCCCAGATGGAACAAGCCCTCGACCAAATTGCCACCGGGCACCAAGACTGGCAACACTACCTCACCACCTGGAATCAAGCCTATTTTGCGCCCGCGTTGGTCAAAGCCAAACAGGTGATTCCCAGCCACCTCACCACCAACCCCGCCCCCCATCGCGGCAAACCTACCGAGCTATCTAAAACGCCTTGCCCGCAGTGCAATAGCTTATTAGCCAAAATTCCGAGCAGCAAAGTCAAAAAGAAATATTTTCTGAAGTGTGTCAGCGGCTGCGCAGATGTAGTGCTGTTTTGGTCAGACTATAGCCGCAAGTGGGAACCGCCCCACAGCAAGCCTACCGATGACAAGTCGCCCCCGTCCCCACCCACGGTCACCGCACATCCTTGCCCAGTGTGCAAAAAAAACTTAGAGGAATATGCCTACAAGAAAGAGGGGCAGGCCAAAAAATTGCTGCGGTGTTCGGATGCGAAAGCGAGAGGCGATCGCAAACATCAAGACGTGGTCTATTTCCACACCGCCAACGGCTGGTGGAGTCCCAAGTTAGGCAACCTAGCAGAAAAAGAACCCGTCTCACCCACGCAGGGATGAAGCATTTGCATCAGGATTGCGGCGGTGCGGCCAGGGTGTTGGTGCAAATGCTTCATCCCTACAGCTCTCGTGGGTAACCGATCTGATACCCAATTGAAATGCGATCGCGGTAGATGTCCGGAAGGGCGGTTTTTGTTGATCAGTGACTATGCTCACGAACGACGGACTGGCTAAACCTGCTCCTATAGCCGACCGTATTTGTTTTGAAAACTGCTCTTACCCTCGAATCACCACTACCTGCCGTCCCTGCTCCGTCTCTGCCAATTCAGTTGTAGTGCGATCGGCGATCGGCGGTAGCTCTGGACGTCGATCAAAAATTACCAGCCATCCTGTATTTAGCCCCAGTCCGGCCAGGTAGCGCTCCAATTGTTCCAATCCAGCCTTAAGCGGATCTGGACGACCCTGACGCCACACCTTCAACTCGATCGCCAACATCACATCCCCATACCGCAAACACAAATCCATCCGGTCGGAGCCAATGGCATACTCCCGCTCCAATGTACCGCCGCCATTCACCACCCGATGCAAAAATGCCATCAGCACCAAGTGGGGCGCAATTTCATGATACGGGGCACTTTTTAACAACGGTTCGCCATGCTGTCGCCAAAACAGCAGGAACGCATCTAGCAATCGGTCGGTATTCAGCGTGCCATCGGGCAACAGCCAACTAGGGCTAATCTGGGGAAGTGAGGCCGTTGTGGTAAATGACAGGACGCGGGGTAACACTTCTCGATAGATGGGGTTGGCGATGACTAGGCCACCGCTACCGTCTAAACGGCAGAGTCCCAAATCCAACACAAACTGAATGTCATCATTGGGTAGACTGCCCAATTCTTGACCTGAGAGGATGGGTTCGATGATGGCGCGAATTCTAGGTTCGCGCAATCGTTCTGCCAAACTATCAAGATGTGTATCTTGTCGCTGAATGAGGATTTCTTTGGCTTGCTCAATGTGCTGGGGGGCGATCGCCATGCTCTGATCGGGTACCAGCACTTCTACAGCTTGTCGGGCTAGAGCGTTCACTAGCCAGGGTTGCCCTTGAGTCAACTCAAATGCACGCTGCACCGCTCCTTCTGTAAACACCTGTCCAGTATCAGCGGTATGTTGCCCATATAACTCGGCTACTTCTGATGAGGTGAAGTTGCGCAGCGTTAAGGATTCCACTTTGATATTAAACGGACTGGATGTCTTGAGGCGTTGACTGCCACCTGCTAGCACTTTATAGTCGCGGACATCTCGCAGGCCAATCAACGCAACCGATTGCGGAAATCCTTGAGGACGTAGCGGATAACCATCGCGCAACTGCCGCAGCACTGCCAGTAATGCCTCATCTTGAAGCGCATCAATTTCATCAATGAATACGACTAAAGGACGCGGCGAAGTTTGCGCCCAGATTTGTAATGCTTCCCCAACTTGCCCCCCGGCTTCGGCAGCAGGCCACGGGGGAGGCTGGAGTTCAGGTGGCAACCAAACTCTGACTGCCCGTCGCCATGCCGACAGCATCGCCTGTTCTGCCGGCCCAATCTGATGACCAAACGGTGCCCCCACTTCAGCAGAAACAACCACGGCAGTGTAGCGACCACTGGCGGTAAGCTCCTGTGCCAAGGTCAGCATGGCAGTACTTTTCCCGGTTTGCCGAGGGGCGTGAAGCACAAAGTAGCTCTGCTGTGCGATTAACGCCTCAATCTGAGGGAGCCGCTGGTGGGACGTCAGCATGTAGTGAATATCCGCCTTGCAGGGACCGGCGGTGTTAAACCATTTGGGCATAGGGACGATGGCAGAGCATGCGGCAGGCTTCTCTATGGTAGAAGATAGACGGGTTATTCTTTGAGGCTCACAGTCTTAGGGGTGTAGAACGAAACAGTTCTTAGGATGGCGCATTCCTATAGAACGTGACCCCCACGTAGAAATGAAGCATTTGCATCAGGATTGCGCCGTTGTGGTCGAGATTTGGGTGCAAATGCTTCATCCCTACAGCTCTCGGGCAACCGATGTTGGCTTGTGCGATCGCCAATCTTGCCGCACCACCCTGCCGATGGCTACCCCGATTTGCCTGGAATCCAGTTGGTTCCAGCTATCGGTAGCTGTGCCATAGCAGCAGCTTCCAGGGTGAGCGCCACCAAATCTTCCCGTTCTAAATGGTGCACGTTTTGCTTACCGCAGGCGCGGGCGATCGTCGTGAGTTCCATGTTTAAAGTTTTCAGATAATTCTTCACCCGTTTGGCTCCCACGGCTGGCTCTAGGCGTTTTTCTAAGACTGGATCTTGAGTGGTGACACCGACTGGACATTGACCTGTATGGCAGTGGTGGCAATAGCCGGGAGCCGTGCCCAAGGCATGGTAATCGGCAACGGCGGAATGATGGGTGTCGTCTTGAATGTAGGCGTCACTATTGCAGCCTAGAGCCATCAAAATCCCTTGCCCAATCGAGACAGCATCGGCTCCCATCGCCAGTGCCTTAGCCACATCGGCTCCAGTGCGAACCCCACCCGATACGATCAGCTGCACCGTCCCTTTCATATTCATGTCTTCTAGGGCATCGACAGCTTGGCGGACAGCGGCGATCGTGGGGATGCCGACATGTTCAATGAAGACGGCTTGGGTAGCGGCAGTACCGCCCTGCATGCCATCCACCACAATTACATCAGCTCCGGCATGGACGGCCAGTTTGACGTCGTTGAAGGTGCGCGATGCGCCAACTTTGACATAGATTGGTTTTTGCCAGTCGGTTAATTCGCGCAGTTCTTGAA
>Ga0163148_10006874_pt1 | contig 10882 bp, 7 predicted proteins | sample OliLakLV19MP7P2_FD_148606 | JGI IMG/M metagenome (GOLD analysis project Ga0163148, IMG submission 148606) | Freshwater microbial mat bacterial communities from Lake Vanda, McMurdo Dry Valleys, Antarctica- Oligotrophic Lake LV.19.MP7.P2 | ecosystem: Environmental > Aquatic > Freshwater > Lake >... | reverse complement strand
CTTCAGGACTAAAACAGATTGCAAATCCAACTCCTCCTCCAAGATCAAAAGACTGATGGCCTGCTTCAACAACAAACGGTTGATCTCGAGTAACAACACCACCTTCCCAGGCAATGCCATTTCTACTCAAATCAGAAAGAGTTATCTCGCCTAATTTGCTTACATTAATCTGACAATGTTTTCGCGAAATATGAGGAGCACCAACCCAGACATCGCTTTCTGGATCTCTCCCCATTACTATACTTCCTCCTGGGCTCAAAACAAACTTTGCTGGGCGCATCAACTCTGACAAGGAAACTAAGGCTGGATACGCATTTCTCTGAGGAACATTTTCTATCCCTCTTTCTTCCCTACTTGGCAATCTGAGAAGTTGGTTAATCTGATCTTCAGAAACAATTCCTGTTATAATTGTTTGTCCACCCAAAGTTATTTTAGCACCTGGCTTTACAGTTTGCCTTCCAGAGATTTGCTGTTTATCTACAAATGTACCATTTGTTGAGCCCAGGTCTTCAATCCAAAATTGACCAGATTCATACCCCATTCGTGCATGTTCAGAAGAGACATCTGGACTATCAACTCTCAGGGCACATTTATTTGATCTGCCGACAGTAATAATTTGGTCTGGGCTAAAAGATAATATAATGGGTTGTGGTTCTACCATCATAAATGCAGGAAATTTTGGAGTCTCAAAAGCACAGGCGTGTCTAAGAATTCTAACCCCTGCCTTATCTGGTGGATCTCCTTCCTTAGTAAGCAAATCAATATCAAGTGCAGTTACACGGACAAGAATATTTCCAAGTTCAATGTTAGCTTCATCTTGATATCCACTCTCTAAAATTGCAGAAGATTGCGAAACGGAATCGCCAGTGATTGATAATGGTGTACAACGAAATTTTCTACCAACATTTCTAGTAAACTTCAGCTCATAACCTAAAGACTCAAGCTCAGCTAATCCGACATGCGCTTCTTTGGAAGAGCCCAATAAGAATTTTGGTCGCCTTACTAGTAGCGACTCCACATCCTGAGATCCATCGTGAAAATCAATTTCAAGCACAAACATATTAGTAAATATTATCTCAAACTAAAGTCGTCTGAAAAAAGTATAATCTAACACGGAGCTAAACTTTCTCATTGTTCTCCGTGATAAAAATACCCTTCTCAATTCTTTGGTATAGCTAGCAAAATTCATAATTGCTGGTTACTGAAGAATAAGTTTTTTCTATGATTCACTATAGATTTGAGTGGTTAGTTGCTGAAAAAGTTACAAAATAATGCTATATAAGCTTTCTGAACGAGTTAAATTAAAATAAGGTTCTACTTTTTGCCTACTAAGCGTTGTTTTACTACCCAGAACTTCTCTTCATAAGCCTTCTTTACTATTTGGTCATTTTCCTTTTCATAACCATCAAGAATAACTCTCAATGCACCAACATCGTTTGATCTGGCCAAGGCTGAAATTGCAGTGAGTCTAACTTCTCGATCCCGATCATTTAATAAAATTAAAAGATTCGAAACAGGAATTACCTCCCTAAATCTATCAATTACACTAGTTGCAACTTTTGTACTATCCGCAGACATAAGAGCCCCAAGTAGTTCTTTGTCAGCTACGTACCTATCAAAGATTGATAAGGCATCTTGAATTTCTGTTTTACTAGAGTGCTCTCCCAGAGCTAAGATTCCAATACTTCTGATAAATTCTAACCTCGTATCCCAGTAATTCTTTTTTACCCATTCGATTAAAGAACCGCCTAATTGATCAAGCAACGTTTTAGATGCAACAGTATCGAATACCTCATAAAGCACATCAGGATCTGTTTCGGTCGAGCAAAGCGTTAGTAATATTTCCTCAATAGAATTGTCATACCACCTACCAAAACTTGATATGTCTTCAGCTTTAATAATTCCAAGTGATGCCTTTACAAGGGATCGGAGAACTGGGGTTGGTAAATCTTGCCTATTTTCGATAATCGAAAGAAAAAAAGCACGTTTTGGAGTTAGGAGTTTTCTTGCATTTGCTGTTTCAGCAAGATAGCGAACATTCGCATCATCTCTTTCAGCAAGAATCTTAATAAGCCATAAAATATCAGCATCTGGTATTTTATTTCTTCTATCTATAACTTCAGATCCAAAATTTTCACTAAGGCTAGAGCTCGCTAAAATTAAAGAGAGTGAAGATTTAGATTCAAGATCATTAATTTTTAATTTATCACCTAAAAGTTGGGCAAGCACTGAGCGATAGTCTTCAACATTACTTGAATCAAGACTAAAGGATGCTGCTAAATTTAAAGCTAGAGGAGGATTCTCGGCATAGATTCTGCGAATAGCTTTTGCGCGAGCGTCTGAAGGCAGTGTGCCATTTAAAACTAACAATACCTCTTCAACATAAGCTGGTGGATTAATATTTCCAGAAAATGAAGAGAGCCAAACTGATGCGATGTCAGCACTTCTGGAAATACCAGCACTGCGGGCTCTTTCTACAATTGCATTTTCACATTCTTTTCTAATTTCAGGATAAGCACTATTTCTACTTAAAGTTACAAGTACAGCATGGGCCACTGGATCATCTGAATTTACTATCTGATTAAGAAACTTTTTCTTTCCTGGACTAGCTAGATTACCTGAAAGTAGACCATCAATAGCAGTGTTCAATTGCTCCCCAGCAATTGCTCGATGTGCTGATAAAGATGAAGAAAGTTTTTTTGCATGTGAAAACTGCGAGTAAAATGGCCACAGCCCTACCAGTGCTACTGAAATAAGCATTACTACTAAAGAGATCTTTAATATCGTACCTTTTGAAAACTTTACTTTTTTAATTGGAAGCTGAGTTCCCAAAGAAATCGAGGAGATACCTGTACTTGGACTATCTTCTACTCCAGAATTACGTATTTGATGTCTAACCTTGTTGGGATCCTGAGCATACAGTTCTCTTTTGCCCTTAATATCAGCTAAAAGTTCTACTGCACTTTGATACCTCTGAGCAGGATTTTCAGATAAGGCTTTCAGCAAAACCTCATCTGCCCAAAACGGCACCCCTTTAAGTACTTGTGAAGGTTGTATTGGGGTTTTCTCTGGAAACTTTCCAGTAAATAAAAAATACCCCAAAACTCCTAATGCATATACGTCAACACTTAGATCTATGTTGCAATCTGATATTTGTTCAGGTGCTAAGTAATATTGGCTCTCGGGATAAAGTTTAATTCCATTTTCTCGATCTAATTCGTAAGCACCCATTACTCCGATAAACCTAACGCTTCCTGCTCTATTCAGCCAAAATGAATTTTTACAAATATCTCCACAAATAATCGAAGCATTGTGGATACGGCTAATAAGCTCAACGCATGAAACAAATCTACGCTCTAATTCAGAGAACTCAGGAGTTCCTTCAGTTAAAGTATTACCATCAAGTCTTGCAAGTACTGCAAAAGCTGTTCCTTTATTATCAACTGCAAACCCCACAAAATCTGAGACAGGGGGGTTAATTGCTTCAATTATTTCCATGCGTTTGATATACTCGGCGATCATTGAAGAGCCCACTTCTAAGGGTGCTCTTAACTGCCACAGAGAGACGTCCCCTCCGCGAGTCTTATCTTGAGAAATATATAAATCTGCAGTTCTAGTTGAAAGAATTTTAGTCTCAACTACAAAATAGTCAGATATTGCTCCGATTGTATTTGTTCCTTCTCCTAGCTGATTCATATGTCTAAGTAGTCCACTCTCCTACTTCTTCAATTATTAAATTTGAGTCAATTTCAACATCAGTAACAATCCTGATTCCTAGATCAAGATCCATAATTACTCTAGCCAATCCCTGCTTAAATACAGCTTCACACATAAGGCATATCGGCTTAATTCCTTTTGTACGTAAAGGCTTTAATGTATCTAGATAACTCGTCTTTAATTTATACAGGGTATTACGATCAATTTTTAGATTCTCACTACCATCATGCTTGGAAATTATATTTTGTAACTCGGAAAGAACTCCTTCTCCTAAAGTAATGACTCTCAAAGTACCCCTATCGGAGATTACTTGACTTAAAAATTCTCGTTTCTTTGATTGTCGAACAGCTTCAACTAGATCTTCGATTACAAAGACACTCTCAGTGGGATTATCATATGAAGCAAAATATCCAGCTATACTTTCTAAAACCGATCGCAGGTCTCCGACATATATATTTTCTCTAGCTAACTGTTGGACAATTTTTGTGAGCCTTGGAACTGTTACAAGTCCATTATCAATTAAACCAATAATCAGTCCTGGAAAACGAGATCCGAGTTCTTTAACTTGAGTATATACATCTGAAACTGTGACTAATTCTTCAGGATGATTTTTAAAATGTCCTACTATTTTCAAAAAAATGAATTCAAGTTGATCATAGAATAACAGATCTGCAGCTCGTACAATATTTAAAGATCCGATGTTACTTTGAGTCCAGAATATATTTGTTTTAAAAATTGGATGAACTTCTAACTTGTCTACAACTAATCCAAAAGTAAAAGAAGCTTCAGGATGAAGTTCAACTAAAAATGAATCTATTGGAACTACTCCCTCAATCAGTTGAGCATGTCCAATTTTTGCATTATAGCCACCACTTGCTAAAGTTGAATCTGAATTAAAAATTAATCTAGGTAATTTAAGACCTACTTCGTTAAAGTATATCTCTGAGATTGCTTGCCAGCGTTGCTCAGCAACTTGGGGATCTCCTTGTGAAATCTTAAAAATTGTCCCTGAATCAAGAAACAATTCTATAGCTCCAGTTCCTAAATTCACTGAGGAGCCTGCCAATGCCAAGGGTCCCGATCCAGAAGAGTTCAGTAAAGCAGGATAGTTATTTGATAAAGAGTTACTTAAAGTAATTTCATTTCCAGTGGAACTTCTGGAAACATAATATGCAAACAAAAGAAAAGAACTACCACCAATGGCAAAGGGCCAAAATGGAGGACCTGGCAAGATTGACACTAACAACATCACAATGCCACTTAGAATCCAGGCTTCTGGACGTTTAAAAAACTGCGCCCCGACATCCATACCTAACGTACTATCTGTTCCAGAAGAAACTCGTGTCACCAAAATACCAGCACAAATTGCAATCAGGAGTGACGGTATCTGACTTACTAGTCCATCACCAACAGTCAAAATGGTATAGGTTTGTAGAGCTTCGCTTATGGCTAGACCATCTCTGATCCCAACATAAAGTCCACCAAATATATTAGTAAAAATGATCACAATTCCAGCAATCACATCTCCTTGTACAAACTTCATAGCTCCATCCATTGAGCCATAAAGTTGCGATTCCTTTCTTAACTCATCTCTTTTTTTAGAAGCTTCCTGTGAGGTAAGTAGACCCGCTCGCATATCACTCTCAATTGACATCTGCTTGATTGGCATTGAATCAAGGGTAAATCTGGCAGCTACCTCTGCTACTCTGCTAGCACCTTTAGCAACAACAATATAATTAACGACAGTAATAATCGAAAAAATAACAACTCCAACAATTACTTCTCCTTGAACTAAGAATTGTCCGAAGGCTTGAATTACCTCCCCAGCATATCCCTCTAAGAGAATTAGTCGGGTAGAAGCAACATTAAGACCCAATCTAAAAAGAGTTGATAAAAGTAAGATTGTTGGAAAGGTAAAAAGTTTTCCAGGATCTGGTGCATATAAGGAAACAAAAAGAAGTAATATTGAAATTGAAATATTCAGTACAATCAACAGATCGATTGCGAATGGAGGGACATGCAGAAGAAATAAAGCAGTTACTGCTACGACAAAAAGAGCTATAAAGGTATCACTTCTTCTGCCAAATCTCATAAAATATTTTATAATTCACTTTTGCTTATTTAAAATGCATTCTTGAGCTGAACACCAAATCCAATCATTAAAATTACCAAGAATCCCATAAACACTAATGTCACTGGACCAGTTGCTACAAGTTCTAGTTTCTTAATACGTCCTTCGATAAAGGCCTGTCTTTGTGCACTCACTGAGTCTGCTAGCTCTTGTAACTGACGGGTAATTTCACCACCATGCTTGGCTACTTGAGCTAGATACATAAAGGCATGTTTTAGTTCTGTTTGACCTGAAGCTTTTCCAGTTTCCACCATGGCTTCTTCAAAAGGCACACCAGATTTAATATAGTTCTGCGCGTATTTGAGAAGTTCAGTTACTACGTTATGAGTATCTCGTTCATCTGCCATCTGGACTACTCTTTGTAAACAAGGTCCAATATCTAGTGAGCTACTAACTCCGATGGAAATCTGTTCAATTACTAATGGCAAAAAAAACATAATTTCTTCGTTGCGCCAATTAATTCTTCGATCCAAAATAGTAAATGGCAATTGATAACCGAGCAACATTCCCATGACAATTCCCATTAAGCCAAATTTTGCTCCTGCAAAAGTCCAAAGTAGTGATCCTAAAACTGGAACTGCTACAATTGGACTTAACATTCTTAATCGATAGAAATCCGCTTTCTCCTTTTCCGCGAAAATCCCTGCTCGAAATAATTTTTGATCAAGGGTGATTGGTTCTTTTCTTTTCTTTGAACGAAATCTCGCTTCGGCTTTTAATTTATCTAGATCGTCTGAATTTAAACCCTCGGCAGGGACTCTATTTCCTATTGAATCTACTAAACCAGTGAGAGAAGGCATCATGCCTCTCATACTACTATTCTTTTCGGTGCCACCAAAATAAAAATAGGCAACTATACCACTTAATGCGGCTAATCCAAAAAGGCAAAGACCTAAAATTATACGTGGCTCCACTTGACCTCCTTGTCAGTATCTAATTTAAACTCTCATTTTCGTAACTTGTCGGATCCAAAATATTCCAATTAAAATTACAACTATTCCGAACTGCCAGACTTGCCAACCAAACTCATCATGCCAAGCTCCCGTCACAAGTTCGGGAGACATAAAATAAATATATGTAAGAATTGATATAAGCACTCCAAGAATCATCCAAATGGATCCCCTTTGCATACCAACTGCCTGATAGGCCGCACTTCTAAAATATTGTCTTTTTCTAACCTGTTTTGCTAATCGATCTAAAGTATCAGATAGATTACCACCTACTCTTCTACTTAGTAAAAGGGCTTGAACAAAAAGCTCAATTTCTTCATGGGAAACATCCTCTCCAAAAGCTCCAATCGACTGCTCTTCAGGAATTCCCATCCTAAGTCGTTCCAACATCAAATCTACTTCTTGCTTTACTAAAGAATTAGGATCTAGGCCTTCAGCAGCAGATTGTAAGCCTTGCAAAACATTCATTCCTGTTTTTAAAAGACCAACTAATGATAGAAGAAAAGAAGGATAGTCTTTATCAAATGCATTAAATCTTTTAAAAACTGCAATATTTAATCTTGAGGCCATAAAAAGTGGCCCAGCAGATAAAGAAATAACCTGGAGCATAAAGTTAAATCTTGTTCTAATAATTAAAAAGAAGATTAAACTTATTAATACAGCCAGAACATAAAATAGAACCGGAGAGATATTCCATTGTGCATATCTAAGTTTCTTCTCAAGCGTCAATCTCGAATCTGAGATTTTCTTTACTCTATGTTCCTCTCCAACAGTGTCAGTTATAGATCGCTTTGGACCAGATTTTTGATTAGAGTACGATGTAGTATTTCTCTGAGCCTGAACCATGGACTTTACATTGTCACCTGAAGAACCGGATCCAACAGAATAAGAACTAAAGTATACAGCTGCCAAACCCGCTGCCACTAGACCTGCTATGATAAAAAATATTAATGCCATATAAATTAAATTTTTAGCTCATATTTCCAAAAGTTAATTCGGGAGGTGCTTGATTTAAATAAATTCCATCCTTTGCTAGATCCTCATCAAAAGAACTATTCCATGAATGTACCTGCCAAATAGGTCTTTCTCCCATGTGAATTAGACTAAACATTGGCTTGACCTGAATCATCCCTTCAACATATCTGCCAACTTCAATAATTTCCCCGATTCGAACTTTTCCAGTACCTTTCTCACGGATCATCCAGACAATTGAATCAACTGCCAATGCAATCTGTTGTCGAATAATTTCAATAGAGACTGACTTCTGAGCACGACCCAATAAACTTTCAAGACGGACTAAGGTTTCTTTTGCATTTCGAGCATGAATTGTAGACATTCCAATATGACCAGTTTGCGCGCTTTCAAGAAAAGCCTCTCCGGCAAGCGGACTTCTCATCTCACCCAATACTACTCGAGTGGGAGTCAACCTAAGAGTGGTAGTAATATGTTCCTGCAAGGTTACCTGCCCGATGCCTTCAGTATTGGCAGTACGAGAAACAAGACTTCGAAAATATGGATGTTGGAAATTTAACTCAGGAGTATCTTCAACTGCGATGATTGATTCATCTGGACCAAACTGAGTACCCAAACATCTAAGCAGAGTAGTTTTGCCGGTACCTGTCTCTCCAGCTATGATCATCGTGGCTTTTCCACACCGGATCAGGCTAGCTAGATAATTTACGATCAGTGGGGGAGCTACTTGGTATGCTAAAAGTGTTTCTAAAGATGCTTCGATAATTCTAGGCACACGAATTGTTAAAAGTGGTCCTCGCATTCCGCAGACACTTTCATGTACTGCGCAAAGACGAATCCCATTAGGAAAAGAAGCATCGACTGTATGCTGTTGAGTAGAAAGGGACTTTCCAAGTCTCATCAAAAGACGATCAATAAAAGCAATATAAGCTTCACGGCTAGGCCAGTGAATTCCTGTTGTTTCGCTTTGCTTACCACGTTGAAGAACTACAGTTTGAAAATCGTAACAATGAATGTCAGTAACTTCACGGTTATCAATAAGTGGTTGCAAGACACCCCAGCCAACAAGATCTTTTTGAAGATGAATAATAACATTTGCGCGTTCAATATCATCTATCTCAATCGCACGTCTTTTAATTACTTTATCTACAGCTTGTACAATCTGTGTTTCGGAAACAACTCGACTGGGATCATCGCCATGTGTAGCATAATCAGCCCCTAGTTCACGACGTGCTTCTCTAAGAACCATACTAGCTTGAGGGGATAGATGTCCCTTGGCATTTGCCTGACTAGTTTCCATGGAACTGGTTGTGGTTGTTGTGCCTCCCTTCGGAGTAGAAGTGGCATTATTACGAAGTAAATCCCCTGAACTATCTGATCGAGGGGTGTCGTTTCTTGTTGAGAAAAGGCCAATTAAATTTTCACTGGTCTTTTTTGTGCTGTCTGACATAACTTTCCTAAATTAAAACCTTAAAAAGAGTAAATCTCAGAATTAAACCTGACAATCTACTACTAAAACAAACTAAAAAACCTACAGCTTACTGACCTCTGTTCTTACCCATCTCGGAAGTGGGTATCATCTTGCCATTAACAAGTTTATACTCGACTCCACCAATTTTAATCGTTCCTTGAATATTTGGATCTTCATCTACGGTCTTCTCTGTGGTTCCAAGAAGATCATCAAATGTGATAGTTCCACCCATCTCACTCTTTCCTAGATCATTATCACCACGAAGGGTTAAACTAAGAGTGCCGGATGTCTTTGCTAACTGAATCTTTTTTGCATCTTGAGCAGTCACTAAAAGTGTAACAGTACTTGGAACAGCAAAAGCTTTTCCAGTTTCCTCAGCCTGACCTTGAGTTAATTGTTCTGCTGATAAAACTTTTGCATTTTGAACAATAGTAATTACAGCTTGTTTACCTCTATTTTGAGTTGTCCACACAATGTCAACTCTGGCACCTGGCCTAGCCCAACCTTCAACAGCAGTTTGGGCATCTACTCGTATCGTAGCAGCTCTATAGCCATCGGGTATCTCAGGAGTAATAACACTCGTTGGTCGAGTGGTGGTAATATAGTCAGAAAGAAGAGGAGCATCAGATGCGATGATCGATCTGGCAAAAGTTCCTTTTATCTCCTCATAGTCTCTTACAACTTTACGAGGAAGACCTTCCTTTGGTCTAGACTCTTTTCTGAACATTGAGGGCTCAAGTCGAACCCCCGGTTCAAGTGATTGAACCGGAACTAGGACTTCAACCATTGCAACCTGAGACACAACTTCTTTAACCTGTGGCTCATTGACAGTTGCAGTGGTTGAATCATTATTTAAAATAAGGAAGCCCACGAAAGTAAAAACCACAACTAAACCAATTCCGACTAATAAGCCGAAAGCTTTGTTCCTTTGTTGATTCCTACCAGGATGTACACCTCCAAAGTAGCTGTTCATAACCTTTCCTTTTATCGTCTAACACTTATGAGCAGCATAAAACATCTGCCCAAAAATCATGTTCTCCATGCGCCTAATCTCATTAAGAGCGAATTAAGAACAAAAACCCCAAAAAACAGCGCGAATAGCAATCGAACCAATTACATACTAGCACCGATATTTTCGAACTGGGCACTAATCTTAGTTCCCAAAGCTGTCATTGCTGCGATAGCAACAACAGCTATTAAAGCAGCCAATAATGCGTATTCAATTAAGCTTGCGCCTTTTTGATTTTCTTTCTTCTCAATATTCTTCATATCCCATAAACTCCAACGAGATTAACATAACTAACTGAAATACGGCCTATCCAGCCGAAATCACTTCTAATAAAGTAAAGCTATACCGAATAAACATTCAAAGCGCCAGCCATTAAGTTTCAATAAATTATCAAATACATACACTTATTTAGTCTTGTCCAGCTTCTCTTCGAATTATATCCGAGCTAGTCCCCCCAAAACTATCAGAGGAGCTATCTTTACTTTTCTTACTTCCAAAAAGCTTATTAAATAATCCCCCAGCAGCTGGCTGATTACCTGTAACTGGAGCTCCCTTTGATTGCTCATGATCTACCAATCCGATCTCTTTAGCAATGTGCTCCAGAGCAAGACGTGTAGATCTCTGACCCATAC
>Ga0163148_10006872_pt1 | contig 10882 bp, 9 predicted proteins | sample OliLakLV19MP7P2_FD_148606 | JGI IMG/M metagenome (GOLD analysis project Ga0163148, IMG submission 148606) | Freshwater microbial mat bacterial communities from Lake Vanda, McMurdo Dry Valleys, Antarctica- Oligotrophic Lake LV.19.MP7.P2 | ecosystem: Environmental > Aquatic > Freshwater > Lake >... | reverse complement strand
CACTAATTTACTGTAGTCATAATTTACATTCACTCTCTAATTACTCTGTAGATCTAGCTAGAAGTAGTTGACCATGGGCATATGGATCTTATGCGTCTACTACAGACTTTGACATGGCATGGCTTTTCGTCTTGTTCGCATGGACCTTGACATTGACTATTTTCCATCCATAGAACGCACTGTGCTGCATGTAGCGCACATACCGACAGGCTCGCCTCATCTAGCTGGGAAAAGACACGCAGGATTTGTGACCATCCAAGCACCCATCATGTCATCGGCTGTGCCTGGGAGAGGCCGCCGTGTTTGTAGGAAAACAATCAATCAACATGCTGGAGGAAAAAACAAGGCAATCCAATTGTCATTTAGACGGTTGGAGGGATCGACGGCATTGCAGTCGTGGCCACCCACGAGGGAGGGAAGAACATCCATCAATTACATCCATTGCATTTCGCTGCTCCAGAAGCTAACTGATCAGGCATTTGGAGTGGCAGGGATATGCCACAGCTTAGCCCACAGAGAAAACGAAATTACGGAATGGAGTCTCTTGTAGGCACTGCCTCTCCCACGGAACATTTGTCGAATCGCTTTTTTTTAGCTACTTGTACTTGATGCTATCAGAATGGTGTTTTTCACAGACATCGCACAACAGCAGTAGAATAGTGCTATCTCTTGTTGTGTGGCACGTGATGCTGGGGCAAATTAAACAATTTTGGTAAAAGGCTTGGCAGCTTGCCACACCTGGCAAGCTGGGGTCAACCAGCAGCCCAGTTGCTCCAAGGCTTCCACCATGGTTTATCTCTAAATGATCATTACTTTCTGTCTGCTTGCTATGTGTTGTTGTTGCCCCTGAAGTCAATGATACCGACACCGCCAGCCCAGGAGGAGGGAGAGATTGGAACATTGTAAGGGCTGCTCCTAACATCGCCTCCAAAATGTTTGCAAGGTTTAGGGCCCTGGCCCAAAACCAAGCAAGGGGGGAGGATGGAAACTCCATGTCTTACAGATAAGGAGTTCCATCATCCTAGCGCTCTTCAACATGCTCAGCCTACCTTCTCTTCTGGTTCCATCAGTAAACAGAGCTTTGAATGGCTGCAGGAAAGTGTTAGAGAATCAACATCACATGTTAGGAACGTGTGTGCACCCACTGAGAAAGGCATCCAGAAGGGACGTCAGAACCCACTGACACCATGTCAATTGTTCATCCCATTAGCACTGTAGCAACTGCTCACATTTTCAATGTGATTGGTCTCTTCACTTGAATTGTTAGACTTCTTAGACATTTCATCCAGCACACCTGACATTAGCACACATGGCCGCCCAATCAGAATTTGCACAGGATTCAACTCTTCCCAGATGAGGGAAATATCCCATACTCTCCACAGGTGCCAGCACCATCAATGGTGAAGACATGTTCATTAGCCCAAAGGATGTTGTTGGCTATGTCTCTGCTCTGCTTGGTGATCCTGCCTCTCTGGTCGGTGGCTGACTCTGCATGGCCTCCCCATTTGGGCAGTCTGTGTGGAAGCCACATGGCTCACACTTGTCCCAAGGGACTAGGGACTCATAAGAGATGTGGATGGAGTCAAAGGGATTCCTTCACATGAAGTGGTTGTGGAAGTTAGCATTTGTCATTGCTTGGTAGGGGCAGCCCTCCACACAAGTTGTTTTCCATGGGGGGCCAATAGAAAGCAATGTGTGCAAAGAAACTTGAGGTGAGATGTGAATGCTTGCAAAAGAAAAAAAACATTTCCACTCCTTTGCCCAAAGCACAACGCGATCAGTTTGCCCTGAGTTACTAGTGTTGAGTTCTTTCACACCATGTGCATGTTGCATGTTCTATAAAGTCCAATTTTGTTTTGAACATGATGTCAAGAATGAACCCAAGCACCACAAAAAGTTTAAGCAATTCTCTGTGAAAGGATGCCCCATTGTGAAACAAAGCACAAGCAAGTGAAACAGGATGTCAAAAATTCTGTTCATGCATTGTTTTAGCCAGAATTGAAAGCATTGTGTTTGCAAGGCATGTTTGCCTTGACATGTTCTCTGTTTTAGATGTGCAATTTGTTTGGCCAAAGCCTTTCAAATGACAACAATGTCCTTTTTGACACTTTTCACATCAGGTCACAGATCAAGTAAGTAAGAATGGGAAACATCCATCATGCAGAGATTTTTCAAGCATTGCATGTTCCTCATGCAAGCAATGAACTGCATTGGAAAGTGCATAAGAGATTATTTTGATTAGGACACAATCAATCAAGAGATCATTTTCTTCAAGGGAGAACGTCCCTTTTCAAAAATCGAAGACTCAAAGAAATGTACCAACAGTCCGGAGACATGAAAAATGTCTTTTTCAGTGCTTGAAAGATCCGTCAGCTGCTAGTGAATGACAGGCAAGGTGTGCAACAACAACTTGTTGCAGATGTGAATGACTCTTGCAACCCAGCAGAAGGAGTCTCACACAAATTGCACGCGCTCTGCTAGTGACATTGTCATTGCCACGCAAGACAAAATGAAAAGTTCCACAAACATTGACAAGAGTTGGCTCAAGCTGAAAGGAAAGCCAGAAGGTGCAAGAACAAACATGAACCAAACCAGGCATTGAATTTTGAGCAAAAATTGAAAGGTGTGTGAAACAACACTCTCTGAATGTGTTGTTGCGATCTTCCTCCTTGTCTTGGTTGCTAAATTGCTTGTTTGCTTTCAAACCCTTTGTGTCATGCCTTGATGCACACTGTCCCTGAACTGTCATGCATGATGACAATCCCACAAGCCAGTCTCCAAGCTGTGCAAAATGGGTTTCCCGCTTCAACAGTGGAGAAACCAACTTGGAATCCTAGCTGCAGCATGTCCAACATCCCTGTTCAAGAATTGTGGCAAATGATAGGATCTCACAACCAAATGTTCCATTGCATTTGCTGCACAGAGGCAAAGCAAATCCGCCCCGCCTTGACCTGTTGCTCTGCAGTGCTGGCACCTGTCTGCTGCCTGGAACTTGCCGCAACACGGGCCCAACACGGAGTAGAACCAACATTATTTATGAACCAATCATTTATGAACCGATTTGTTCATGAACCAATTTTTGCAAAATGGTTCATGATCATGGTCCTTTTTGTGAACCAATTTCTTTGTGGTCCTTTTGCAGAAGAGACCATAATTTGTGAACCGATTTTATGAACCGATTGAGCACCATCACTTAACACCACGAAGAAAGGGTCCATTGCTTAACACCATGAAGAAAGGGTTCAAAAATGTCAACCATTTGTTGATTTGTGAACCGATTTTCAACGAGAACAACAATTGTGAACTGATTTTTTGCTGCCGGATGAAAAGATTCATGTTCATGAGCGTTTCTACAATTTTGAACCGATTAAGAAAAGGGTTGTAATTTATGAACTCTTTCAGACTCGCCTGGCCTGTGTCTCGTGTGTTGAAGCAATTTCCTGTGCTTCTGTTGTTGTCACAACTTGGTAGCCCTCAACGGTAGGTGGGGTTGTTACTTTTTTCTAGTCCCGGTGTGACGTTTGTTTGTGGGTCACATAAGGGGCAGTTGAAGTAGAGGTTGGTCTGTCCATCTGTCAAATGAGAAGTGGTGTCAATGGAAAGAACCCCCCCCGGTGGATCACTCACACAACAACAACAACAACAACAACAACAAAAAAGTAAAGGAAACTCTAGCAATTTGATTTGTTGGTTTGCAAAGAAAACAAAGCACTTGAAAAAGTTAATCATGTCCAGGTAAGCTCTCTTGATGCTGTAGGCCCATTGAAGAAAGAATAATCATTGCAGATGTTGGGTTGGAAATTTAGACCAGATTTGTGTTGTGCCACCAGGAGATTTCCATCTCCCTGGTTGGGGTTCAGGGTTGTTTTGTTGCAAAAAAAACACGGTAATAGTGAATGGCTTAATAAGGAAAATTGTTTTAGCATCCATGCACAGATTAGACAATTTCATCTCATGTGTCTTTTCTTGGCCTCCGCCACCACTTTCGCCTCGTAAGATCCCATGCCATTCACACTTCCTACCCTTCCTACCTTTCCTTTCTTCACACTGTTAAACATTGTTTGCTACCTGTGACACCCAAGACAAACAGCACAGCAGTTAGCACACTCAACCTAACATTTCCTCTGCTACATGCACTTCACACACCGCCCACAATTCCAATGCTCTAGACGCCTTGACTGCTGCGCACTTCCACATGCTAGTCAAAATCACCCTGCTGTGCCACCACCCTCCTCGTCCCTCCCTATTGTGCCCAAGAAACAACAATCACCATCCCTTCTTGCTTCCCTGAATGCCCCCGCAGACATTTCATCTCAACACCGTTTTTTTCCCGTTACAAGCCATGCTCTCATCGCGTTTTTTTCCCCGCAATGACAAAAATCTGCCAAAATTCATAGCTGCTCTCTGCCTCTCACCACATCTTTTTCATTCCTCCCAACCCTCTCCCTACTTCTCCCGTGACCCTAGAAAATTGTTTCTCCACTCATACCTCACACCTGCTAGCTACTACACCACTACCCTCCTTCCATGTAGAACCCAACACCCGTTCCACACAAAATTAAAACCTTGATAACTTTTGCTACCCATCAAACCATAGCCTCTGCCCACCACCTTTGCGTTCCCTACGAAACATTAACCTACCTAGCTATCTTTAGAATTTACTGCGACCTTTTGCTTCCTCTCTGCGAAAAAAAACCAAAACAGACTCTATTTTCTCTTGTTGTTGTTGATTTTGTGCTGTTGAGGGCTTCCACCTTCGGTGGTGTTCTTTAGTCCCAATAATTCTTGTGTCACGTTTGAAACCCACAATGCAATAGCCCGCACGTGGTGCGACCCTTGAGACAGTCTATAAGTGACCAAATTCACTCACCACTTCCGGTTCTTTTCTTTATCGGCCAATCAAGTTCATTTTAGTACTATCTGCAGGATAGTCGTAAAAGTTCCATCTACAGTGAATGAAGTATAAATAGAAAGGCTTCAATTTTTGCACTTCGGAGAAATGGACATTTCGCCATTGTTCGACGATACGATGCCAGTCATGCCACACCTGGTTCTGGACGATAACTGGGACAGTACGTGGTGTTTTTTTCTTAAGTGTACGGGCAAGACAAAAAACCTCGCAACCCAAATCTGAATACCAGCTGGCACTGCGACACGAAAAAAAGAAACGGGTTGTCAGAATTTAGAATCATAAACTGGGAATGGTCTTTGAGTAGCCTTTGGATTCAGAAGTACTGTACTTCGAAATATGTTTATCAATTAACAAGTGACTGTGCGGCTTCGGCGGACCGGGGGCTATTGGAGCTTTGTGAGTGAGCAACTGCTTGCAATTATGGTTACAATGTACCGACCGGCCTGTTCCGCAACAGTTGGCTACGACACTGCTGCAATGCAGAGTACTCCAGTAGCATTCTCTACTGTATGCGGTATTACTGCTGTACTGTGCATTGCCACTCCGCCCGAGCCATGGGTACCATTACCAGTAGTAGCCTAGACTTCGTGTCGGAAATGTGGAAGTGCCTGAGCCACTGGTTTGCTCAACCGAGCTAGTGATCAGGATCGACGCACTACATACAACAACTAGCTAGAGGAGCAGCACTACTCCTTCTTCCCTTTACCGGTACCAGCGCAAGGCAAAGCACCGTGTCCTGTAGCAGTTCTGGGTGCACCACGCGTAGGAGCCAGCAAAACAAGGGTATCCGTCTGCTAGCAATCTAGCTAACAAGCAAGTCACATGACAGGGTCCTTTACACAGTCAGTACTAATAAGAAAAGTCAATTTTGTGCTATTACATTTACATTTTCTTTTAGAATATAGAGAGTGTTGTTCTTGTATGAGCTACTAGCTAGCGGGAACTTCTTGTGTTTTTTCGGGGGCAACTACAAAACTTGTGTGTGTGTGTGTGTGACTTCTGTCGAATTTAGACAGGCCTGAACTGTGTGCATATATGAGTGTGAGTACTTTCTTCTTCCCTAAAAGGTTTCATCTTCCACCAACTGGAGTGCAAACGTGAGGGTGGCTCGGAGGCCATCCGCCGCCATGATGGGCCGAGGCTGTGCATCAGCACCACGATGACTTTGATAGTGTCTTCGTTGGTGTGGTTCTTGCAGAGCCGCCACACGGCAAGCCGTGGGTCCCAACATGTCCAACAATGGAATGGCTTGTGGAGATCGGCGAAACTCGGGGTATCTGTCTCCTCCCAGGCCAAAGAAGTCTTCTTGATCCATGCCGCCTGGATAACCTTGTGGCTGACAAGGAGCTGCGAGGCGACCTTCTTGAGGAAAGCACCGCTCAAAGTCTTGATCCGCCTGCCACTTGCAAATGGTTTGTCGCAGCTCTCGATTGGGTACCAACTGCGATGCTCGTAAATGGCGTCTTGTAACAGGACATGTGGGACCTCCTCGAATCAACCAGTTCAAAATGGCATCCCGTTCAAAACTGATTCCAGTGGAAGGGTCCATCCAAGGGTCGATCATGATAGAAAGGCCAATGGGACAGATAAACTCGGCGGGTGGTTGGGATGTTGATGTGGACATGTTGGAGTTATTATGATGCGTGTTGAATGTTGTATTCTCCATGGTTGAATTGTCTGAGCTGGAAATTATTGTGATGATGGCACTGAACAGAAATGAAGCGCACGTCGGTTGAACCAGATGCGCAAATATTTGTGGCTCAGAGTCAGTGGGAGATTTCGGAGACACCAAATTATCCCTGGTCGAGAAAGAAAAGCAACTGAGGATTGGCTTGAAAGGGTTTGGTCCTCCTTTTCAGATCTCGAACTGCCCGGAAGACACTGAGTTCCAGATCTGCAAGAATGCCAGCTTTCTCCAATCAGAGTAAAACTTGCATAAGTGCCATCTGGTAGCCTTCGTTGATGACCCACCTCTATCGCTCTTCTGTTTGGTTTTTCATTTCAAATCTTTACAGAGATACAATCAAGTCAGCTGAAGAGACTTGAACGAGTATCTGTGAGCGAAGTTCGGTTTGAAAAACGAGCAGCTGTGAGAGGCAGATGGCAGAACGTCTTGACAACGGGTGTCAACATTTGATGGTCAAGGGCTAAAGCAACCTTGTGGACATTCGAAAAACCTAATGGGTACTGCCCGACCCATCTGCTGAGGAACCAGTGGAGGCGCACGTGAGTTTTTGTACTACTCGGACCAATGTCTTTTTCACAGCTGATACGTTATGTGCGCCTACTACTACTATCAGCGCTACATTCCAATAAGACCGGCAACCGAAGTTCGAAGCTTCTGAGAATCGGTGCCTGTTTATTGGCCTGTCAGTCGTGTCAGATGCGTTTTATGCCGGCTGACGAGTTTTATTGGAAACTTCTGGACAGGGGAAGCGAAGTATTCCAGAAGCGCCGGACACTTGCAATTGATTGGCTGAGTGAGTAGGAATACTAGTTTGACTTACGTCAGTCATCTGGCCATTCTGCGCCTACGGCACTGAATTCATTTCGGGCTGTTGAAATTGATTGGTAAGAATACTGCGTTCACGTACGGAACATTTTGTACCCGCTGAATCGTCTCCTGTTTTTATTGGTTGACGTGCGTAAGCCACCCACCAATGCTGTGGACCTGTGGTAACCACCTCCATCTCTCTATCTGTGTCTTTAAAACTATGTGGCAATTGACGTAAGCCGTTTGGTGTCCAGGCAGGGCATCTCACGGTCAAATCCATAATTCAATTTCAGGCCATAACCAGATAGCTAGCTCTGGCTAGCAGTGCAAATTTATGGCCTTTTGACATCCATTGCTTTCTCCGCAAATTCATTGGTGGGACAAAAAGTGGCATGACCCAAAATTTGATGCATGTCTGTTGCTCTGGCTAGTCCAACAACGCATGCTGGAGGGGAGAGATTCATGTTTGTGCTTGCACACTCATGCTTTCAATGACAACAACAATGTGAGATTTAAAAAGGCAAGTCTGACTGCAACAAAGTTGTGCTAAGGTTTGTGCATTGTCTGGCAATGCAAAGTCACAATTGACATGACCGACACATGAACAAAATCTTGTTGTCAGTTTCAAAACAACCGGATCAGTGCAATTCATGATGCATCATGATGTCAAATCAGGCAACGCGTGCAGAGTGTGTTTGGTCTGGTCAGCTGAATTGATTGCTGCGCGTGTCCATTGTAAAACAAAACACACATTTGAAATGATCCAGACACACAAGGCACAGAATGTGAAACAACATGACAAAGAACAAAAAGGTTAACCAAAGTGACCTGAAAGTGTTTGCGGCATCCAATTCAACACTTGTGAAAAATTCAAATCCCTGGGCGAATGCGGCATGCACAAAAAAACATCGTCAAATGAGATGGCAAATGTGTGGGTAAGAGAACTGCGCAACAAGGACACCATTTTTTGCGCATGTTGCAATCATGCTGCATCAACAGGAATGTGAAAAAGCATGTGCAAAGATGTCATTTGTTTTCAACAGCTGTTGTGGACTTTCCAATGTTGTTGCTGTTCACAACATCTGTCTCCATGCAAATCTGCACATTGAACAAAGACATTTTGGCAGCTCTCAATCACATCATGAAAGAACGCAGATCTTGGTTTCTGTTTTTGTGCACTTTGCAAATTTGCTTTCGGATGACAACAATCACTTTGTTTTGTTAATCGTAAACTTCTTCATTTCTGTGGTTGGTCACTTTTCAAAAACACTGTCAAGTCCACCTTTCCCCACATTTGTTCATTGTTGCGGCACTTTCTTTGTGACAAAGATCGTTTTGATTTCTTGTTGAGAGTTTCTCAGTGTCAATTTGTTAACAATGTTAATCTTGACCAATCTTGGCATGCTTGATCTTGTTCCGTTTCTTGTTGTTGTTGGGCACCTTCAACTTTTTTCTAAATCACCAGCTCTTCTTTTTTTGTTGACTTCATGCGGACAGACTGGTGCACTGCGCTGAAAGCTACAGGCCTTTTGAGTTGTTTGCAAATGAAAATTGTGAGCTTTGGAATGAAGCTAAAATGAATGCAATGTTTCAGAGAGGTTCGGCTCAAGATCCCTCGGCGCAATCCTCTCTCTGCTGAGTTGAACGATGCTTCCACGTGAAGAATCGGCGTGCCAGTCACAGACTTTGCTGTGACTTTGATGACAACGACAGCTCGTGTTAAAGCCAATCGCGTGTTCTAATTGTGACGGTCTGAAAGACACAACCGTCACGCCATTTGGTCAGCATCTGTCGACGATGGTTCGCTGCTCTTCTGAGCGAGCTTCTTCACTGCTTGTCAAGGATGCGGCCAGCAGTTCTGCTGGTCCCATGCGCTGAGAAGCGCATCTTCCGTGAATGAATCCCGGATGAATGAGTCCCACATGAGGATGCTCTGTGCATGGCCATGTTGTGCGCAAATCAGGGTGTTGCATTTTCCCCCATGACAACGGTCAGCAGGTGAGTTGAGAAGTGCGTGGAAGGCTTGGAACTTAAGACTTGCAGCCGCTCTGGAGCTTTCAAATCATGCAGTCGCAGTCTTGCGACGCTGCGAGATGGCAACACCTGGGTGATCAGGCCATGCGCGGTTCAATGTTCCGGATGTTCCAGGTCTGAGAGGCCGCTCCACCGTTGTCATCGGCGACCTTGACGAGCTTGACAGTGCCATTGTCACATGATTTTGCAATCCTCATGGGATCCAAGTGTGGATTTGAGCCATGCTTGCGTCCTTTGCCAGCTTTGACTGCTGCCACATCGCCTGCATTGTGCGCATGTGGTTTGCGTTTAGCGTTTTCACGCTTGTTGTTTTGAATGACAAGCCGCTGCTTTTGTTCTTCAATGAATTGCCAATCTGCTTGGAATGTGGCATTCAACATTGCGTCACAACTGAACACCAACTGTGCAGGCGTTGCGCGTGCAGCAGCGTGCACTACAGAATTCATAGCTTTCCAACATTCTGCCAGAACGTCTTTGAAACCAAGGAGAATCCAGGTCTCGTTTGTCCTTGATTTGTGCAATGCAAATCATGTTGTGAAGCGTCTTGTGACATCTTTCAATCATGGAGTTCGATTGCGGATTACGACTGGCAACAATCTTTCGCTTAATGCCACATTCGTTCTTAAGTGTTTCGCTGACCTCTCCAGCGAATTCTCTTCCCTTGTCCACAGTTATTTCTGTAGGCCATGGAAATCGGGTAAGCCAGTGGCTTTCCAACCAGTTGGACATTGCATCGGCGGTCTTTTGACCGATCTCGACTATTTCGAAGAATCATGTTGCAGGATCGACCACAGTCACACAATGAAGCTCAATGTGTGTCTCGGGCTTCTTTTCGTCTCCGAATTTGCTCGGACCTGCCATGTTGCAACACCCTAATTTGCCTATGATTGGCTATGCATAGAGCATCCTCATACGGGACTCACAGGGTCGTGACTCATTCACGGAAGATGCGCTTCTCAGCGTGTCGGACTAGTTGCTACTAGCCCAACTCTTCACAAGTGACAAAGAAGGTCTCTAAGGATAGAATCCACGACCACGTAACCAGCGTCAGCAGACGCTGGCCTATGCATCGTAACGGCTATGTCTTTTAGACCGTCACAATGATAGAACACGTTTTGTTCTGTTTCCTTATCAACACGAGCTATCGTTGTGTGACAAAGTCACAACAAACTGTGCAACTGGCACGCCGATTCTTCGCGTAGAAGCATCGTTCAACGCAGTGGAGAGAGGACTACGCCGAGGATCTCGAGCTGAACCTCTCTCAAATGTTACATTCATTTTAGCTTCATTCTAAAGCTTATAATTTTCATTTACAAACAACTCAAAAGGCCTGTAGCTTTTAGCGTGGTGCATTTTGACATCAAACCACAAATCCTTACATTGCAAAACAATTTTTTTATTTTTAACTTCATTCAACCATGAAAGTTACTGTATCCAAAGAC
>Ga0163148_10006868_pt1 | contig 10885 bp, 10 predicted proteins | sample OliLakLV19MP7P2_FD_148606 | JGI IMG/M metagenome (GOLD analysis project Ga0163148, IMG submission 148606) | Freshwater microbial mat bacterial communities from Lake Vanda, McMurdo Dry Valleys, Antarctica- Oligotrophic Lake LV.19.MP7.P2 | ecosystem: Environmental > Aquatic > Freshwater > Lake >... | reverse complement strand
GGCGAGGACTCTGAGTGCTTCTTTGGCTAGAGATTCGTTTTGATTTAAAATATTCTTTTTGTGGGCTTCGGTTAGTTTTTCTATTTTGCCGTTAATTTCTATTTGGGTTGAGATTTTTAAGATAGCTTCGACTGATCCTTTTGAAGTTACTATCTCACCCCCCTCGCCTTTTGAGACTGTGGTCATCATTTTTCTGTCTGAAGTAAATGGGACCTCCCCTACCCTGTCGTATTTTTTGAGTAGAGTGTCCTGGTCAACACCGTTCTCCATGGCAATTTTAATTAGAGCTATTTCTGTGGGATCGCCAACGAAGTTTTCATCAGATTTGCGGGCGTTGCTTGAGAGAATTCCTATTTCTAGTAGTTTGTTTAAGTTATCAGGGATTTTGGTTTTTGATTTAGCATCTAAATTTAAGGAAATCTCATTAAAGTATATTTTTCTGACATTCATTACACCTGCGGTTAAAGTTCCAGTTTTATCAGTACAGATTACTTCTGTAGAGCCCAAAGTTTCGGCTGCTGGTAAGTTTCTTATTAAAGCTTTATGAGCGAGTAAGCGCTTTGTTCCCAGAGCCAGGGAAATTGTTACTACGGCGGGAAGGCCTTCGGGGATAGCGGCTACTGCCAGGGCGATTGCGGAGATTATGGCCTCTATTAATGAGCCCTGATGTATGAAGACCTCTTCGAGGCCGACTACAATGGCGATTATGAGTACTATTTTTCCAATTAAGGCGCCAAGTTTGTCGAGTTTTATTTGCATTGGGGTTTGGACATCGGCTTGAGAGGAAACGAGATGGGCAATTTTACCGATTTCGGTGTTCATACCTGTGCCAACAACAACACCTGTTCCCTTTCCGGCTGAAACGATTGTTCCGGAAAAGACCATGTTTTTTTGATCTCCGATAGTTAATTTTCCTTGCAAAGTATCAATATTCTTGCTGACGGGAGTTGATTCGCCGGTTAGCGGGGCTTCGACAGTTTGCAGGTTTATAGCGTCAGTTAATCTTATATCGGCTGTAATTTTTTGACCTTCTTCCAGAGCAACCAGATCTCCGGGTACTAATTCAGTTGAAGAGATCTGGATTATTTTGCCGTCTCTATAAACTAATTGATTAGAGGTGACCATTTTCTTTAAGTGCTCGATGGCTTTTTCGACGCGGTATTCCTGGATGAAACCGATGACGGCGTTCATGATGACGATGATAACTATCATGATGGCGTCTACTCCTTCTCCCAGGAACCAAGAAGCTAATGAGGCTAGGATTAGAATTATCACCAGTAGGTCTGTGAATTGGGAAAAAAGGATCATCAAGGGGTTTTTGCCTTTAGTTTGCTTTAGTTCGTTTGAGCCGTATTGGGTAAGTCTTTGAGAAGCCTCAGCAGAACTTAGGCCCTGTTTTAGATCAGTTTTTAACTTTGAAGCTGTGTCTATTGTGGAGATTGAAAAGAAGTTGTCCATTGAATCTCAATTGTATATTGTGCGGTGAGTTTTTTAAATGCTATTGCGAAGCAAATTGGAAAATGGACATTGATTTCGTTTTCCGATATATTAAGTATAAGTGGATTTATTACATTTTCTTATAACAGGCAGTTTTGACTCGGGCAACGTCAGTAATCTTGATTCTATTGTTAGGGATAACTCTATATTCTTTACTATTATTGCGACTGTTGTTTTGGTGGTATTAGTGTTTATAGCAGCTTTGGTAAAAAAGCCGAGCGATGGATTGAAGTTGGTGTTGTTTGTTTTGATGATTGCGACTATTTCTTTGAATACCCTTTATCTTTCTGCCTCGACTATATATAAAAATGAAAGGTCAATTACAGGGGGGCCGGTTCATTGGCATGCTGATTTTGAGATCTGGAATTGTGGAAAAGAAGTTGACTTGGTTGACCCAGTGGGCTGGTCAAATAAGATAGGGACACCAGTTTTTCATGAGCATAATGATAAAAGAGTTCATGTTGAGGGAGTTGTTCTCGGTGATGAAGAGGTACAGTTAGGTAGATTCTTTAATGTTATTGGAGGTAATTTAACGAGCCAGAACCTGGTTACTCCACTTAATGACGGGACAGTTATGAATGTAAGTAATGGAGATTTTTGTAACGGTGAGCCGGGGATGATTCAGGTTTTCGTGTACAGAACAGAGGGTGCTAATTTCTCTCAGGAGAAGTTGCAGTATCCGGAGGATCATATTTTGTCGGGAGATAGCGGTGTGCCGCCTGGGGATTGTATTATAGTTGAATTTGATCAACCTAAAGAAAGAACAGATAAATTATGCCAAAGTTACCAGGTTCAGGAACAGTTAGGTAAATTAAAATCGGAGTAATTATATGAATGGAATTAATGTAGATATACCGACATTGGGGCTAGTTGTAGGATCAGCTGCGGTTGATTCGATTAACCCCTGTGCAATTGGAGTTTTGATTTTGATGATCTCAGTGATTATGGGTCAGGGGCATAAAGTAGGCAAGATGTTGTTTTTAGGTGGACTTTATATATTTGCAATTTTTTTAACTTATCTGCTTGCAGGATTCGGACTTCTCTATTTTCTAGCAAAGATTCCACTATTTATTACTGAATATTTGTCGATCGGGGTTGGAATATTAATTATTTTGTTCGGGTTTGTTGAGATTAAGGACTATTTTTGGTATGGGAAGGGATTCTCGTTGGGAATTCCAACAGTGTTTTTGGACAGGATCCATAAGATGTCGAAGAACATTACTGTACCGGGTGTTTTTTTGATGGGGATGTTTGTGGCGGGGGTTGAACTCCCATGCACTGGTGCTCCGTACCTGGCTATTATTACAATTTTATCTTTGAATTTTGATTTTACTGCGTTTTTAATGCTCCTACTTTACAATGTTATTTTTGTGGCACCTTTGATAATCATTTTACTGATGGTTGCAGGTGGATTGAAGCTTAATGCTGTTAATAGCTGGAAACAGGAATCTAAAGGATTGATGAGGTTAGCTATCGGTATGTTGATGGTAGGGTTAGGTTGGCTGCTTATCTTAATTGCTAATGGAACGATTAATTTTGGCTAATTGCAATCTAAGCAGAAACTGTAATAATTAATTTATGGGACTTTTGATATCGCTACTTTTAAATACTTTAGCTCTACTTATAACAGCTTACTTAGTGCCTGGATTTAAGGTTGATTCGATAACCTCCGCTATTTTAGCGGCGATTGTACTCGGGCTAATTAATACTTTTATTAAACCGGTACTTCTCTTTTTGACATTACCACTTACGGTAATCACCTTAGGTTTATTTATTTTTGTAGTGAATGCTATTGTTTTGAGGCTTACTTCCCTGTTTGTTCCTGGATTTTTAGTTGATGGTTGGGCTCCAGCGATATTGGGGGCGATTGTTTTGTCTGTTGCTTCAACAATTTTGTCGTTGGTGATTCGTGACTTTGCTGCTAAGAAATAATTTGCTTCAGTGTGGAGTGAGTTTAATTACTGACTAAACTTGTTGTAAAAGCTGACTTGTAAACAATTTGGCATTTTGTTGTCTTTCGTATAGTTCTGATTTTTTCATTGAGAGTGGGTCAATAAAGTTTGTAGGTGCAATAACTGCTATTTTTACTCCATTAATTTCTGCATTTCCATTAACACAAGCCTGAAGTTCATCGTAACCTGTGTTAAAGTTTCTGGGGAAATCAGCCAATGCATGTCCTATTTTAGGAAGGAGACCGCGTGTCACCATCCAGTGGATTGTGTTTTCTACCATAGGGCTTTGCTGGATTCTAAAATCTAAGGGAACTGGTGCTAAAACTAGAATATGAGTAGGATCTTGCTCCAAAGCTCTGTTCATAGGGAGTGGGTTTGGAATTCCTCCATCATAGTATCCTTCTCCATTAATTTTGACAGTAGGACTCGGCAGACCGGAGATAAAAGGCACTAGCATAGTCGCGATAACTGGGGACAAAGGATTCTTCAATTTACCAGCATCAACCATTACTTCCTCACCAGTCCTTGCAGAGGTAAGGCCAACTAGTAATCTGGTTTTATTTCTTTTGAAGGCCTCCTGATTGATCGGGTATTCATCGCGAAACATCCTTCCAAGAGTTCCAATATCCAAAACTGGTGATCTCCCAAGTTTCACCATTCCGTTGTCAGGGTTTCTTGTATGGAAAATGTTTGATGCATTCTCCTGTCCTGCGATCAGAAAATATCCTGAACCGGCTCCTGCTGAGGAGCAAATTAGTATGTTTATTCCTCCAGTAAGACCTTCTTTGTGGATAGTCTCCGCTGCACCTGTTGCGAAAATTCCCTGTTGTCCTCCTCCTGGTATGATGACGACGACTTTTGTTTCGCTGTTAGAATGTTGAGCCTGTTTTTTAGGGCGCGTAGAACATCACTTTCTCCGGCAAAAGTCATTTTTAATTGGGGATTAGTTAGTCTCTCGGACATAATTACGAGTATAATTACACACTATAGGATTTAGGAAATCAAACTAAAGAGGTGAAGGGGTTCCGGCAAGGCCGTAGTATAGGAGGTCGTTTATGAAGCCCCAGGCTTGGAAGGGCCAGGTTATTAGGACGGAGAAGAAGCCTGGGGAAAAATAGCCGAACCATTCCCAGCGGTAGTATATTGCAAAAAGAATCGCGAAAATTAAACCTATACCGAAATAAAGGACTACGAGATTTGTAAGAAATTTTTCCCAAGGGAGTTGTTTGAACTTTTGCATGCGTTTATTTTAATTCTTATGGATTACAAATGCCAATATGGGATTTTAGATTGAGAATGTGAGATTGCTTCACTACGTTCGCAATGACGACAGAGATTATTTGTCTTTTGGTTTTTTGACAGCAGCAGTGTCTTCTAGCACTTCAAATTCTTTGTCTTTTTGGCCGATGATTGTCGCGGCGGCTACTTTTTCTCCGGCCCTAACACGCATTAAGATTACACCCTGAGTTTGGCGTTGGAGAGTTGGGATGTCTTTAAGGCTCATCCTGATTAACTGTCCTTTGTTGCTTGTCATAACTAATGTCTCATGATCTTTATTAATAAGTTCGGCGGTGACTATTTTGCCGGTTTTTTCGGTGACCTGGGCGGCTTTGATTCCACTGCCTCCCCTACCCTGGACTTTCCAGGACGAGATTGGGGTTTTCTTACCTAAGCCATTTTCCATAACTACTAAGAGCATTCCTGAGATATCATTAACTAAGTTCATTGAAACAACATCATCACCCTTTTCAAGCATGACTCCCCTAACTCCTGAGGTGTCCCGGTGGGTTGGTCTGACTTGTGATTCCTTGAAGCGGATTGACTGGCCGTGGTATGAGACTATTATTACATCGTCGGTTCCTGAGGTTGGGATCACCCAGCCTAAGGTGTCACCTTTATCGAGCTTGATTGAGATTAGGCCGTTTTTGCGAATGTTGGAGTATTCTTCGATTGGAGTTTTTTTGACATTGCCTTGTTTGGTACACATAAAGAGGAATTTGATGTCATCCTTAGAGCGATGAGTTAGGATGGCGGTAATTTTTTCGCCTTGCTCGACGTTGATTAAATTGACGATGGCCTGGCCTTTGGCGATCCTGGAAGCTTCAGGAATTTCCCAAACTTTAATCTGGAAGACTCTTCCTCTATCAGTGAAGAATAGTAGACTGTCTAAGGTTCTGGTGAAGAAAATATGAGAGACTGCGTCTTCTTCCTTGGTGGTTATTCCGGAGACGCCTTTGCCGCCTCTGGCCTGGGTTCTGAAGGTTCCGGGGAGTTGTCTTTTAACATAACCTCCTTGAGTTACTGTAACTATTGTTTGTTCATCTGCTACCAAATCTTCTTCTGAGAATTCGCCGACTTTTTGTTTATAGACTCTGGTTCTTCTGTCATCTGCGTATTTGTCTCTGATTTTTGTGAGTTCTTCTTTAACTACTTTTAGGATTTTTTCAGGATGGGCGAGTAGATCTTCCAGGTAGGCAATTAATTCGCGGATAAGTTTTAATTCATCTTCAATTTTTTGTCTTTCAAGAGCGGCAAGTCTTCTTAGTTGCATGTCTAAGATAGCAACGGCCTGGATTTCAGATAGAGCGAATCTGGCCATCAATTTACCGCGGGCTTCGTCGGCGTCTTTGCTTTTGCGGATGGTGTTGATAACTTCGTCAATATTATCGACGGCAATTTTAAGACCTTCTAAGATATGTTCACGAGCTTTGGCTTCTTTTAATTCAAACTCGGTTCGGCGGGTGATAACAATTTGGCGGTGGTGGATGAATTCTCCCAGGATGCGTTTTAGTGTCATTAAATGAGGTACACCGTCGGAGAGGGCGACCATGTTTACGTTGAAAACTGATTGCATTGAGGTGAATTTATAGAGGTTATTTAGAACAGATTGAGGTTTAGCATCTCTTTTTAATTCAACTACCACTCTCATTCCTCTTCTGTCTGATTCATCTCTTAAATCGGAGATGCCATCTATTTTTTTGTCTTTGACTAAATCGGCCATTTTTGAGATTAGGACGGCTTTATTTACCTGATATGGAAGTTCGGTGATGATAATGTCGAAGCGGCCGTTTCTGGCTTCTTCTATTTCGGCTTTAGCACGCATGACGACGCGGCCTTTGCCTGTGGCGTAGGCTAGTTGGAATTCGGTGATGTCATAGATAGAAGCACCGGTTGGGAAATCGGGGCCTTTGATAAATTGCATGAGATCATCAACTGTGGCCGATGATTGGTAATAAGTCTCTTTTTTGAGTTCTTCGACAGTTTGTCCGAAGGTTAATTCTTCAGGTTGCACAGGGGTTTTTGCTTCTTCTGCTTCGGCGGGTTTTTCAGCCACAGGAGCTTCGACCACTTTTACTTCTTTTGCCGGATGCTCGATCATATAGATCAGGGCATCAACTACCTCACCCAGGTTGTGAGGTGGAATTTGGGTGGCCATTCCAACAGCAATTCCCTGAGCCCCGTTCAAGAGTAAATTAGGAACAACAGTAGGCATCCAGACTGGTTCGTCTGTGGTACCGGAATAGTTTTCTGTAAAATCGACTGTGTCTTTGTTGATATCTCTGAGGAGCTCATCGGCGATTGCTGAGAGTCTGGCTTCGGTGTAACGCATGGCAGCGGCAGAGTCACCATCAACTGAACCGAAGTTACCCTGACCGTCGACCATTGGGTATCGCATTGAAAAGTCCTGGGCCATACGGACCATGGCTTCGTAAACGGGGGCATCTCCGTGGGGGTGATAATTTTTAAGAACTTCTCCGACGACGGCGGCGGATTTTTGGTAACGCGCGGTGTGATGGAGGCCTTGCTCACTCATGGCGTAGATTATTCTTCTTTGGACTGGTTTTAGGCCATCACGAACATCCGGTAAAGCACGAGAAATAATTACGCTCATTGCGTAAGCTAAATAAGAGCTCTGCATTTCTTCTACCAGAGGCGCGTTTTCTATTTTACCGATATTTTGTGGGGGTGTATTTTCGTCCATTCCTGAAGCTTTATTCGTGCTTTTTACCTAAACAATTAAAGCATAATCGAAGCTAATGTGCAAGCTGGAACGAAGGTGATTAGTTGTTAACAGTAACGTTAGTTGAAGATGAAGAACTGCTTGATGATGAGGAATTTCCGCCTGTAGCATTTACATTTTGGTTAACTCCCTGGTTTTGGTTGTTGTTTTGGATTTGGGCCTGGTTTTGTTCTTGGTTTTGAGCTACACAGACTATTGTTGAGCCAAATATTTGGTGCATCCAGTTGAATGGACACTGCATTGTGTTTGGTGTAGGAGCAGGTGTTGGGTGAGGAGTTGGTGTCGGTGTAGGATGAGGTGTGTGACTTGGTTTTGGAGTTGGATGAGGTGTGTGTGATGGATATGGAGTATGTGAAGGGTACGGAGTAGGTGTTGGTGAAGGAGTTGGAGTTGGAGTGGCGCTTGGTGTAGGTGTAGGTGTAGGTGTTACGCTTGGAGTTGCAGTAGGTGTTGGAGTTGGTGTAGCCATTGTGCACTGTGAAGGATTGTTTAAGTCTTTGCCTGTGTGATAGATAGAAGTTGCGTAAGCATAATGATTTGTGTAATTGTGTCTCAAGTCAGTCTGGAAAGATCCACATGGCATGTTGTTTGGCTGGGCAACTGAGAGGGTTAAGTGCTGGGTGTAGTTATTAGCTGCATTTAAAGTGATTGTTGGATAAGTCAGAACTGTATTCTCAGGACATCCGCCTCTTGGGGTGTTGGTATAACCGTTAGGCTCATCACATCTGTCAGTTTCTGCTTCTACAACGAATGAAACATCTTGTCGGTTTGGTGAAGTGTATCTGTATGTAGCTGAATAAACTCCATTTGAACCTAAACCTTCCTGAATTCCATCAACATTTACAGTAACTCCATTTTGGTTTATAGAAGTAGGTACATCACCGAAGAAAGCCGAAGTTGGGCTGACATTATCGAATAGAACTGCTTGTCCGATATTTAAAAGAGCCACAGTAACTACGAAGCTAGTGAGGCCTAAGGAAATGAATTGAACTAATTTGCGGAAATCCAGGTTCATAGTTTTAGTGTGATTGTTTTTCTAGCCAGATTGAAGAAGCTGATTCTTCAGTTGATTGTGATTTTTTGAATCCGAATTTCTTTAATGCGAAACCGGCAGGCAATAAAGCACTCAATGCCATGGCTGTCTCTGGTAAGCCAGTTTTAGGTAGTTCGACTATTTTAGCCTGAGCTTGATATACAACTTGAGGGATCGAAGTTGGAGCTGGTGTTGGTTGGGTGTTGTTTACAGTAACGTTAGTGTTGCTAGAACTTGAGGATGAAGATGAGGAAGATCCTCCTGTTGCGTTAACGTTTTGGTTAACATTTTGATTTTGATTGTTCATTTGGATTTGGGCCTGATTTTGTTCCTGGTTTTGAGCGACACAAACTACTACAGAATCTTTAACTTCTTTAACCCAACCCATAGGGCATTGAATCTCAGCTTTTGTAACTGCAGGAGCTGCAACCAAAGTGGCTGTTACTAGACTTGCAACTAAAAGATTTTTGAAACCAAATTTCATATTTTGTGTAGTTTATACTATAAGATCTTATAAGTCAATGGTGCAGATTGTTAGAGGTTGGTAAGAATAATGACAATGTTGCTATAATAAATTTGATGCACAAGAAGATAAGAGTTGGACTTTTATTTGGGGGGAGATCTGTTGAGCATGAGGTTTCTGTTGTTAGTGCCCTCCAAGCATATGAGAAAATCGACAAGGACAAGTATGATGTCCTACCTATATATATAGATAAGACAGGACACTTCTTTACTGGCCATAAATTCTTAAATATTAAAAACTACAAAGACGTGCAGTCTTTATTATTTTCATCAACTCAGGTTATTCCAGCTAATAAAATTACAGGTGGTTTTTTAAGGCAGGGATTTTTTAATAAGTTTGAGCCTATTGATGTGGCGTTTCCTTTATTTCATGGAGCGTTTGGGGAGGATGGGTGTATACAAGGGGTTTTTGAGATGTACGGGATTCCTTACGTTGGGTTGGATGTGACGGGTTCTGCGGTGGCGATGGATAAAATTATGTCTAAGGCTTTGTTTAAGGAGTTAGGGTTTAATGTTGGGAAGTATTCTTGGTTCACGCGTAGGGATTGGATTGCTGATTCTCAGAAAATACTGAAGCAAATTCAGGACGAGATTGAATTCCCGATGTTTGTTAAACCTGCGTCCGGAGGGTCTTCTATAGGTGCTGGAAAAGCCGTGGATCTAGACTCTTTGCAGTTTGCAATTGAGGTGGCATCGGCTTTTTCTGAGAAGATTATTGTTGAGGAGGCTTTCGGGGAAGGGATTATTGAGGTTAATTGTTCGGCATTAGGATATAGAGATATAAAGGCTTCAGTTTGTGAGCAGCCGGTTAAGTCTGAGGAGTTGTTGTCTTTTTCTGATAAGTATATGAAGGGTGGGAAGAGTAAGTCAGGTCAGAGCGCTGGTGGGATGGAAACTTTGTCGAGAATTATTCCGGCTCCGATTTCTAAAAAACTGACAGCAAAAATTCAGGATGCGACAGTTAAAATATTTAAGGCTTTAGACGGTTGTGGAGTCGCCCGGACTGATTTTTTTGTTGATACTAAAACTGAGAAGTTTTGGGTTAATGAGATTAACTCCCCTCCCGGATCTTTGGCGTTTTATTTGTGGGAAAAATCCGGAGTTACTTATAGAGAATTACTGGATAAGTTGATAGAGATGGCTTTGGAGAGAAATGAAGAAAAGAAGAAGACGACTTATGTTTTTGAATCAGGGTTGCTGGCGATGATGGCATCTGGTAAGGTTGCAGGTAGGAAAAACTCGTAGTATGAAATTTTTATCAAAGAATATACTTTATATAGCTTTTACACAGGCGCTGGTCGCTACTTTGGGAAGCTTATTTTTTAGTGAAGTTATGCATTGGACCCCCTGTGTTTTATGTTGGTATCAGAGGATTGCGATGTATCCATTGGTGATAATTTTTGGAGTTGGGATACTGCTTAAGGATAAAATTGTTCAATATTATGCTTGGCCTCTGATTGTCATCGGTTGGTTGATCGCGGCATATCACAATTTGCTCTACTATAATATTTTACCTGAGGCAGCTGCTCCTTGTGCTGCAGGGGTGTCTTGTACAACTAAGTTTTTTGCCTGGTTTGGTTTTATAACAATTCCTCTCCTCTCGTTAACTGCCTTTACAATCCTAGGGGCGCTCATGTTAATATACCGAAGAGTTAATATAAAAAAATGAATATAATGCAGATGACAAACGAAGCGAAGGTTTTAACAGGGATTGTTGTGTTGAGTATCGCTCTTGTAATTGGAGCAGTTTTTTTTCTAAGTAAACCTGAGAAACCTATCGTAATTGATGCCGCCACTCTTGTCCGCGAGGATTCACTTATGACATCAACAGAATCTGCTAAATTAACGATAGTTGAATTT
>Ga0163148_10006864_pt1 | contig 10888 bp, 11 predicted proteins | sample OliLakLV19MP7P2_FD_148606 | JGI IMG/M metagenome (GOLD analysis project Ga0163148, IMG submission 148606) | Freshwater microbial mat bacterial communities from Lake Vanda, McMurdo Dry Valleys, Antarctica- Oligotrophic Lake LV.19.MP7.P2 | ecosystem: Environmental > Aquatic > Freshwater > Lake >... | reverse complement strand
TGCGTCACTTGCGTATATCGAACGAGACTGCTCTAATACTTGAAATGAACCGGTAAAAATGAGTAAGTCGACTAGCGACGTTCGTAAAAATGAGTAAGTCGACTAGTAGCGACGTTCCTACTTCCTACCGTTACTTTCAGCAACTGAATTTGATGTGCATACCGGTGAAATTTAGACGTAAACTGGTAAGAGAAGAATGTGGAGCTTCGAGGACCTGCTTCGTATTCGCAAAATCCTTTGCGGTACCTGTACTGAACAGCGTCACTTTGGCCTTAGAGATAGTGATGGTCGTCGTATACAATAATACGTATTGTGCTGCATTTTAGGTATTGTGCTGCATTTTGGTATCACACACCGCATTATACGATCCTTGAAACACGGGTCGTATCAATGGTAAAATGCACGATGCTCATCATGCAGCATTTTGTTGACATGCACCGTTTTGGCCCCAAAAATACAAAATTGCAGGACATCATTCATGAACCTTTGTCCTCCATTTGAATTGGTTCATGAACAGACAGAAAGGGTTCATGCTTAAGAAAGGGTTCATGCTTGAGAAAAGGGTTCTTGGGCTCTAGAAAAGACTGAATTGTCCATGTCTCAACAACCAAGAGCCCCACAACTAAAACTCAAATGTCTATGTTGATCTAAATTCATCCTGCTAGGCAGAAAGCAGCCAAAACACAAATGTTGGATGGAATTGGGTGCACCACAATCAAAAGCCATGTGTTCATTCCAACCAAGGACATGTGAAAATTAAGGAACAAGCCCACACCTTTACCGAAAATGAAAAAGTCTCCACAGCAGATTGAACATTCTTCAACTCTATTGGAAATGGGGCATGTTAGATATTTGAGTTTTGCTTGCAACTGCCAAACTCATGGAGATGCCACAAGTTTTGTTCTCTTTTTGCCAATTTGTGCTCCATTGAGGATTCTGACTGTTTGTCAAACAACATTGACAAAGAACATGTGTGGCAAAAATCAAAAAGCTTTTTCTGCACCCCCCTTTCTGCAATGCATTGTCATTGTCATGTCTGGCTTGATGGAAGGGTCAGAAGGGTGCCCTGTTGGCTACAATGGGAAGGGATGGTGAAATTTGGGTAAAATACGAAAAATGCACATAATGCGTGTGACACATCAAAATGCGTATTATACATCGTATTACACACTCTAATACTATCACTACTTATAGAACCATTTGGTTCGCTTTACTTAAACTTCACTTGAACATGCGATTCTCGTTTAAATGGTTGGCTTCATTTCTCTTAGGTCCTTTATATGTACACAGAAATGTCAGTACCCGGCAAAGGCCTTAATCTAATCTGAAATTGAAGTAGTTCGCATTTTCATATCGCTCAAGTACTCCAAAGTTTAGTTGCTACGTCAAAGTAACGCCCGTCCATACAGTACCGATTACAGTAAATACTCCGCAGTCAGATTGCACACGCAGGGCAGCACCAGGTACTGGTACCAGGTGCTGTACGATGGAGGAAAAATGGAGATCACATCGACGACCGAAAGTGGGTCTGGAGACATGCGTCACAATCAATCCAACGGAAATCGCAGGCAGCACCGGCCTAAGCGTCTGATGGCAGCTAGTAGCAACTAGCTGGGTGCTAGCTAGCAGCAGAATGGTGACATTGCACTTCACCAAAGTGTGTTTGGAGAAGGAGGTGCTAGCAGCAGAAAGGTGACATTACACTTCACCAAAGTGTGTTTGGAGAAGGAAAGGCCCCAACAGAACAGAGCTGAATGTGGCAAAAACTGTGTGTCCACACTCACACGTGTTTTCATCCTCACAAAGGCTGCAATGTTCTTGCAGGCCACATCTCTCATTGGCAGAACTGAATCCTGCATCAGACAGCTCCCAGCAAAAAATGCCGCCAAAGTCAAGGGATTTTTTAGCTGCACAAAAGACAAAAGTTAAAAGATGTGAGATCAGCATGAGAAAAAGTCCAGCACATGCTCAACTGTGAAAAGGAAATTTGGTGATCACGAACAAGCTCTTTTTTGTCCAGAATGTAAAAATTGTCTTTGAGCCCATCACAGCCTCATGTGGAGATGTCATCAAAACAACACTGTTAGGATCAAAAAACTGTGACATTCTTGCCATTGCAAACACTTCACCCGACAGCTGTCTCTTGCAACAAACAACACATGATGAACAGCCAAATCAATGATCATGATCTTGGGAAACATGATGGTTGTCTCATGTTTGCCAAGACTCAGCAGTGTGAGAAAAGATGATGTCTCAGATGACAATTGTTGCATGCCCAAGACAAAACAGCAACAAGAATTAGACTTGTGGGGTGTTGTGGGCCACACGATCCTCTTTGTTCTGCAGTTTGCTTGTCATGCCAACTTCAGCTTTGTGCTCCTCCAGGGTGTCAAAGACTTCAGTTGTCACTTGCTGTCGAAAGGTTTTTTGAGACCAAAGAAGCATTCAAAAAAGGAGAATTTGGACAACAAGTTCAAGCAGATAAGCACATTTGGCCTCAATGGGAATTTCAGTCCTGTGGTTGATCCAGAAAAAGGGCATTGAATTTTCTCATCAAGTTTGAGCACATTGTTAATTGCCTCATGCAATCAAACTCATTGACACCTGCATCAGCTTTTGAAAAGAAGATGGCAACATAACACATTGTTCTTAAGCTCTCAATGCTGCCAAACCACTTTGCAGTTAACGCCCCTTGAGTTGTTTGTGAACCTGAGGTTCTGGAATGAGTTCACAAATGGCAATCAAGGGCACATGTTGACAGCGAATGTTAAGCTCTGCCAAAGGGACAAAGCCATCTACCGAGCCACAGCCTCAGGACATGCCAAAGTCACTGCCATCACCAAGAAATAATTAAGAATGCTATTAATCTCTAGAACACATTAATGGTAACAAGGAACAGCTGGAATACTTTTTTTATGTCCAATGGCCAGCCCTAGGAGAAAGTGTTGACTTGTTTTCCAAGGTTGGGAATGATCGGTTTCCCTGCGTTACCCGTAGTTACTACTAGCTACCAGTTAGCACTCCCAGAGACCTCGCTCTAAATTTCGGCATCCCGCCACATTTGCTTCAATCATCCCATCTTCGAGCTGAGATTCAACCTGGACGACGGGTGGGCATTCGGACATGTGAGAGTCGGCATCATCGCTATTTGCTAGTCTAGGTTGCAGGTTTAGCTCTGTCTCGTCCGAAAGGATCCTTGATCGCGTGTTGAATTCTGTCTCTTCTGTGAGGGCTAGTTCGTGGGGAGGGTAATTGTTCTTCGTCAACTTTGATTCGGCTACCATCACAGAGGGGCCAATGAGCGAAAGGACGACAGGAAGAAACACCAATCCATGTAGCACACCTAGGGTCACCATGACAAAGAAGCAAGTAAAGACGGTACCAATAATTTTGCTTGTGCTCCAGGCTAGCGGGATCACTCCCAAGAAGGTCGAGAGACCTCCCACAAGAATTGAGACGCCCATGGTCTCAAGCGTATCTCTAACTTTCTCTTGCTTGGTTGCACCAGGAGATTCGTAGTATCGTAATAGTATGTGCATGATGAAATCGACCAGAAGACCGATGCTCACAACCAAACACACGTACGTGACGACGTTGACGTGAAGGCCGGAAAGCTGAAGCGTGCCAAGCATATCCACGTAAACGATGATGATGAGAGGCAAGACAAAGGCCACGGCACTCCAGTGCGGCATAACCAAGATCGCGACAACAGTGACCGCAACAATGCCAGACACTGTGTTGAAGACTAATTCTTGCACTGCAATGTCATAGAACTCCCACAGGAAGTATGTGTCCGCCATGGTGAAAAAGGGCCACTCGGCATACGCACTGGTCTCTTGATTGATTGGTTGGGAAGCGGTGATAGCTCGCTGTCTCCGAAGTGTCTCGGTTTGGTTCTTCACATCTTTGAAGTCAACTTTTGACATGCGGATCCAACATCGCGACGCCACGACATTGCCATCCTCATCGGTGACTATGTCACTTCCATAGACCTCTTTCACTCGAGGATCCGAAAGTGCCAAGGTCATTTGCTGAGTGAAGGTAAGATTGTTCAAGTCAATACCACCCAAGAAATCACCCGCAAATTCCTGGTACTTCTCAAAGTCCCGGACCCAGCAGAAGTCGGGTTCTTCTCCAATGCGCGCATCGACCAAGGCGTCAATGTAATCTTTCATTTGTTGCTGAATGTTGTCTTGCGATTGATCAGCGTGACGGAAATAGACTCCAATTGGAATCGTCTCTTGGGCGTAGTTTTCGATGGCACGCAGATGAGACATCGCAAAAGAGTTTGCCGGGAGGCTGCAAATAGTTCACGAAATAAAAGTATATTAGAAGAGAACGAGAGAGCGCACCTCTAGGCAAGACAAACTCTGGATTGCACTTACAATTCTTCCACATTAAACTCCTAGTAAGAAACATCGTTTTGTGTGAGGAGCCTTGCAAGTGGGGCAAATGTGAATACATATATTATGGCTTCGGTACTTACTTGCGTCAGGAGTGATGCGCGGTAGATACAAAATCCGAAATAGCCCAGAAAAGCAAGGAGAACGGAGCTCTGGACCCATGGTTTCAACAACTGATCCGTGTACAGACTCATCAAGCGCCTCTCCCAGCTATGGGCGTTCGGCTCTGATCTCTCTATCTCACGTCCGTTGTCGGTGTCATCAGATGGCCCATCGTCACTATCAGTTCCCTTGAAACAGAAGCAAACATCTCTGCGGTTGGCCTGCACCCTGCGCTCATCCAAAACCAAAAAGGCTATGAAGAGTGTGACTGATCGAATTGCCAGGAGGAATCAGGTGTGGCCCCAAAGTATTAGACGACGACAACGACGACGATTTATGACTGTAGAAGAGAGAGATAGCACTGTTTCGAGTTTACTTCTCACCTTGGAAGTAAAAGTCTATAGAAAGTGCCACTAACGCGTACAGACAGAGCCAGATGATGGCTGGGACTGACGAGCCCATTCCCAAAGCAAATGCTAAGACGGTGGTGAGAGTCGTCATTGTGATGCTCAAGCCTATTTCTTCCATTGTTTCTTCTACACGAAGTATTACATCCTTCGTTGGGTCCGTGCGAAAGAAGGAACCAGTGATGACAAATGTGTCGTCCAGGCCAACGCCGTAAAGGACAAAGGGAAATATCATTGTCATGTTCGTGAAAGGGACACCTGAAAACAGCATAGAGTCAGCAAACGCATATATTAGTCTTTCCATCCCACATTGGTACGTAACCGCAAGGTGAGGAGCGAACATTTATGATTGGATTACGAGCAGTGCTCGAATCTTACCAGCGATGAACATAATGCCGCACCCAAGTGAAAGGGACATGGTGACGGTGAAGACTGCAGCAGCCCCTAACAATGTTCGAGACTCGACCTTGTGCCACTTGAAGAAGACCAAGCAACAGAAGGCAACCATGATCACACCAGCGAAAATGGCCAGCGGTAAGTCGGCGAAAATAGCCCGTGTGAATTCCATCGTGTACGAGTTGATGCTGGCACAATCTAGCTGCATTGTCTTGTCGCCAAGATAACCACTCGCGCTTTCCATTCGTTCTGCATCCTGCCACTGCTGACGAAGAGCATGGAGATTCTTCATTGCCTCGAGCTCGAACTCCGTGACGCCGGGGGCTAATGGTGGTAAAAGTACGACCCCCATGAATGACTCAGCATATACCAGCTCTGTTTCGTTAGTTTTGGACATTTGATACTTCCCCAGGACATAATCATGCTCCATGGGAATCCCACCTGGGTATTTCTTCAAAGAAAGGGTCCGAATAACGTCTTGGTCGGACTGCGTTTCTTCTTCAAACAATGATCTGTTGTGATACCAGTACCGAGTTATCGCAATAGCGAAACAGTCATTGGTTCCAGTGCCATTGGCAAAGTCTACGGTATACTGACCCTTCGAGCAAACTTGATCAAAGCCCTTAGTATTCTGAATGGTTTCTAGGACTTGGAAGATCTGCCTCACGCCTTGTCTGGAAATTATGTTGTTGCCGTGATCATGAATGATAAAGTTAAGCGGCATAGCCAAGTCTTTAAAGCCCGACTCATAATAGACCCAGTCCATGTTGCTTGTTGTGAGACTTGATTGTGGTGCATACAAAACCTCGTAGTCCGTAAGGATACGAAAGTTCGTGAACAACCCAATGACGAGGGTTGCCAAGGCAATAATGGACATACCGAGGACATAGATGATTGGGTGGCGGGCTGCGTGCACAGAAAGGAAAACTACAACTCGTCGAATACTGTTCTGGATGAATGATGTAAAGCAAGTCCACCTAGCGCACAAAGGTGGTCTGCGAAGCGGTGCTCCAGCTAGCCGGTTCCCATCGCCAGAGACAGAGGAATTTGACGAGCTGGTTGGGTCCATTTTCTATCTTAGTTGTTGGCGGCAGATGACCAAACAAACCTGACGATATGATATTATTACTATGAGAAAGCCGAAGGCAAACACCACACGGAAGCGAAAAAAACACAACGATCGCGATCGCCCAACAAGCCGAATTTTTAATATTGTGAGCAAAGGACGGCTCTAGTAGTGAGTCTTCCGTCATTTCGCGGCGCCGACCAACATCCGTGAAAGGCTCTTTAGTTTGGCCCCACCAAGCGGCCATTATTAGTTACTTCAAAGTAGCCGGGACGGAACACAATGCACTACTAGTACTACGTAGCATCTAACTGCCCTGTAGTAGCTTCTAGGTATAAACTTGGTTTGTCACAAAAACTTTTTATTAGTTAAGAGCAACAACCCGACGTCTGATAATGAATTTGTCTTCGACCAGCCAAAGCTAGCTTAGCACGTTTGGCTGGCGATTGATCGGAAGCAAAAAGGCCCCTGAAACTGTAACTCTAACACTAATAATGAATCAGTCCTACATCATTGAACAGGCAAACCCTGCTGATGTGCTTGCAGGAACTTGCCCCAACGTACAAGGGACAGACCACTCATTAAATAGGTGGTTCATATGATTTACGAAATAGGTTCCTAAATTTTGGTCTCTTGTACAAAAGGACTATAAAACAAATCAGCCCATAACAAGGACCACAATTAGGAACCCTTTGTGGAAAATAAGACCACAAACAAAAGGGTTCCTAAAAATTGGTTCCTAAATCTATTGGTAACAACTGATGTCTTAGGACATAATTTAGGAACCTTTTTTGAAAAGATTCCGAATTTAAAAAAGGGTTCCAAATTAGGAACCTTTTCATCTGTTGTTCAAATAATCGGTTCCTATTCATTGGGTTCTTTTCAAAAGGGTTCCTGAAGACAAAGGGTTCCTAATTAAGTAAAAGGACCATAAATATCCAGTCATGCCAGCTGCGGCAAGTTCCAGCTTAACAAGTGGAAGCCTTGCTCCTGCTACTATGGTGTGTAGACTCTAGACCAGATAGGTTGTTTCGGCATTAAAGGCAGGTTAATCAAAAAGCAAATTGATGTTTCGTTGAGGCAAAGAAATGAGCAAAGGAAGACAGAAATGAACTTGCCTTTTGCCTTTCAACATCCAAGGAAACAAAACAAACTGAAGTTTGCTTACCTAATTGAGGTATCAGTTGTGCAGTGTTGTTTGCCGTGTGTCACCCAGTCATTTGAGTGATGACCGTGGTTTGTTTTTCTCAGTGGGAATGGTCATTGATTAAATGGGTCAAATTGGATTTTTTGCCTCATGTGAGAATGACAAAAAGATCAAAAATTAGAAGGCCCTTTCTTGAGAGGGTTCCACGATGACCCTGTCCCCATGTTCCCATTCAATGCAACCTAAGCCATCTTTTGCTATGACAGGAAGAAACAGAAAACCCCTGTGATGCTGGGGCAATGAAATGAGTCATCACGCAGTCATGGTGTGGCGCCTTTCCAACAGCGGGGGAAAGAAATGACTCTTCCCAGGTTTGGACAATTGGAAGCAACATGGGATAGTTCAAATTCTTGTGTTTTGTTGTAACCATGAGAACAGAGAGAAATGACAAGTTGATGGGAACAGTCATTCCTGTTTTTCCTGCTGTGGAAAAAACACAGTTTTGGGATGAACAGGACATGCCGGGTTAACCAACACGCCCTGTGCAAATGAATCCACCCCTTGTTCTGTTTTTTCAATTCCTGACAGACCAGAGGCGCTGTGATGTGGCAAACATTGATCACTGAGCACATTGCTGGTGTTGCTGCTGCTGCTGCCAGTGCCTGGTTTCGAAAGGACATGTTGGGCAATGTTGCCGCACGGTTTGACGTGGAAAACGGCAATCAAATCAAATGAAGCTGTGCATTCACCACTGTCACAACATGGCTTTTAGGTGCAAACACACAGAAAATCAGTTTTTAAATCGATGGAAATTATTCTCAGAAGCAACAACAGACGATGATGCTTTTAATGGATTCGACGATGATGCTAGCTGCCGACGACCAATGTTCAGTCATGCTATCTGCTTGTTGCACAACATGCACAGAGTGTGTGATGCGAATGCAGTTACTCAATTTGGGCTAACAGAGGAGGATAACTCCAAAAGCATGACGTTTGATCGGCCGACAATTGCATCCGACAATCCGTGATCATGATCGAACCATTTTAGAAAAAATAATCCTGAGAATGGATGAAATTGCCATCATCAGATTCGTCATCGACATCCCTCTCAAAATGATGAAGTTCAGTGGGTTTGTCGTCTCCCCCACCTTCAGTTTCGGATCCACTGCCGTCATTGTTTGTGTCTTCGATGTGTGAGTTGTCCAACAACTGAGCGACGGCTTCGACGCTCTCGGGATCATCGTCAGACACAGGCACAGCGGGCTCAGTGCCTTTAACGGTCTTCTTGGTGCAGTGGACGGTGAACACGTTGCCACAAAGAGCAAACTTGAGGTCATGATCTCCGCCGTGTTTTGTTAAGCCATCGATGACCAATTTGACCACCAACCATGGCAAAAATCCATTGAGGAAATGTTGCATGGGCTTTTCCGCAAACAAGGGACTCACATTTGCCATGAAAGTGGCGTCGGTCGTCTGCCCAGCAAGTTCGTTTGTATTCTGCCATGATTGCTGTCTTACCTTTTTTTTTCTTCGACTGGAAAATTATGATGATAGCAAGGCGCCTCTTCTGTGCAAAAGCAATTGCATGATCGGCAAACAAAAATTTTGTGTGAACATTTTTTTTTAATTCAAACATTTCAAACCATTCAAATCATTCAATTTTTGACTGGCGGCAACTCACAAGTGACATCAATCAAACAACTCGGATCTTCTTTCATTGTTCCGGCATCATGGCTTGGAGCATTGCATCAGCAAACGGTGGTGATGATGTCTCTGCGAAGGCATCAATCACTCTGTGGCATGGTGATGACAATGAATGGAAACACGCATGAGGCACGGTGAAATGTTTTCGTTTGGAAAATGAATGCAAACTGGTCGTTGATCCAGTTGCCACTGTTGATCGTCAAGGGGTGCAGGATGGACTAACGATCGACATTCCGCTGCCTCAGTCTATTTGGAAAAGCTCAGTCAACAATCAAAGCCGAGCCGTCATGGCAATCATGTCGCATTTGTAATCGACACATTGGCTGCATTGCGGACGACAGACAGACCCGCAGCACCACCCGGATGTGCCTAACCAACACGCCGAGAGACGCCGAGCCATTTTAGACTTTGAAGTGATTTTACAATTCAGAAGTAGATTAGTAATCTCACTGTTTCTCTAATTTAACATTTGTTATCAACAACATTGGATTTACTGGCAATAGCCAGATAGAAAGGGTCCGACGATAGGTTGCGAGCCCAAACACTTGTATCCATCAGCATCGTCCACTCAACGAGTGCCTCGCGCATTTGTTTTGTGGGTGACACACCAGCTAAAATAGGAGTACTCACACTCCGAAGTTCTCAAAGATTGGACATTCTATCCGTGTTGTTTTCATTGCTAACGCGACGATTTCAAGTCTTCAAGTCGTTCCCTCAAGACGTCCTTTCAAGCAAAGTGAGAGACACATTGTGGCGACTGTTTTCCTATTGTGTTTATTACACTTTGTGCAAGAAACACGGCTCGGATACGTACACAACACATCGTTCCATTGCCAGATATTTCGCGCACAGTTCGAAAACAGTTTCTCACTGGACATTGCAACGGTGACACTTTCACGGGTTATCACTGCTAGTTTTCATCCAGAGATGTTTTACGGAGTTTAACTACCGGTCTCCATTTCGCCAGGCATTTTAAATTCCGACCTCTCAAGTGACCCTCAAGTGACTGACGACGTGGAGAGATTCTGACGAAGGATTCTCGATCGTCCTACGAGGTCTAAAAACTCTAGCATGCTTCCTAGCAGGGACACGGTTTGCGTTACTAATAAAAATAGTGACGCACGCGACAAGATCTCAGCCTGCGCTACTGTTATCGAAAAATGGCATCTTGAAGAAATTTATTTCTATCTCACTTTTTCGATAAGGTGCTACAAGTGACAATGGCTACTGGTAGTGCTGGTGCTCCGGCTCCGGCTCATCTAGCAATTGCTGGTGCCACGCCGACTACACCTGCTGGTCGTGGAGGAAGAAGACCTGCTGCGGCTACAGTCAATCCGAGAAGTGTTACGGATTTCGAAGACGTTACAGGTGTCCCTTTTGTTTTTGCAAGGCATCCTATGCATCATGATGCACACACCCATGTGAATGCTATTTATTCGGATGCATTTACGGACATGGACGACCTGTTTGCTGTCACCGCTCCTCCCTCAAGGACTGCTTTCGTTGCCGATCCTATTGCAATTATCAAAACTAAGATTCGAGATGATTTTATTGTCCCGAATGCAGTTGATGCACCAGATCCGGCACCTGTTATTCCCCTGTGGGCAAGATGTTCTTTCTCAATCTCAGCCGGCCATCGACACCCTAATCGATGCCTTACGCT
>Ga0163148_10006858_pt1 | contig 10892 bp, 9 predicted proteins | sample OliLakLV19MP7P2_FD_148606 | JGI IMG/M metagenome (GOLD analysis project Ga0163148, IMG submission 148606) | Freshwater microbial mat bacterial communities from Lake Vanda, McMurdo Dry Valleys, Antarctica- Oligotrophic Lake LV.19.MP7.P2 | ecosystem: Environmental > Aquatic > Freshwater > Lake >... | reverse complement strand
AGGCAGGATCGTCCGGCGTGAGAATGTTAAAACTCAAAAGTGATGCGGAAACTTCCGCCGTTGCCTCGGCGGTGGCTTCCGGTTCAGCCGTCGCTTCGGGTGAGGCTAAATCCGCCCGTGCGATCAAATCCCGCGCTTGCGCCGCATTAAACGGAGGCCACGCCAGATCAGGCGCATACGCCCATGACCCTTCTAGCAGTGGACTATTCGCCAAAAGCGCTTGGTTGGAAAGATGGCGCTCGATAATCGACGTGCGATTTAAGCCGATTTCCAGCGCTTGCCGCACCCGTATATCACGGAAAGCAGGCAGATCGTCTTGTGACCAATTAAAGATCAGCATTCCAACTGTTGGTTCAATTTTGGTGTAGGTTGTAAAATTATTCGGCAACCCAACTAATGCTGCCCGTTCTGTCCGATCACGGGCGGCATACCCATCCACCGCACTGCTCATGAGTGCTTGCACTGCGCCATCAAACGTATCAAATAATGCAAAACTGATGCGATCTACGGTATAGCCAGTCTGCCCTTCTGGGCGCTGGCGATACACAGGCGCGACTCGCAAATCGACAATCTGAATCCGCCCTGCCTCGCCACGCAGCGCTTCTAATTGATACGCTCCAGTACCGATAGGGGTTAGATTAAATGGATGATTGGCGATTTGGGCGGCGGTAGTGCCTTGCAGCGCGTGATAGGGCAAAATGCCCACTCGTAAGGCTTCAATAAAGCTGCCTAGCGGCTGTGCGAGCCGGAAGCGCACCAAATTATCATTAATTTTTTCGGTCTCTACCGTGCGCCAGAATGCGCCCAATTCCGGTAAACCAGGGAAATCCGGCGAGGACAGCAAAGACATCGTATACACAACATCATCCGCCGTAAACGGGATGCCATCCTGCCACAGCACATCATTCCGCAGCGCGACGACATATTCCAGCCCATCGAATGAGATCACAGGCATTCCACTGGCTAAGGCCGGTTCCGGCTCACCATAAGCATTGGTTCGCATTAGGCCTTCATAGATGAGTGACGCAATATCCCGATCAACCGGATTTAAACCCGCCAGCAGCGGATTCAAGCGCTGCACCTGACCGACCAGCGCTTCTCGATAGGTCGGAATCGCGCTCGTTTCCGGTGGCGGGATGACAACAGGTGCATCGGAAGTAGGAGAAAGCGTGGCTTCGGGGAGAGGAGTCGCCGTCGTCTGCGAGGCGATAGATGTCGGCGGCAGCGGTGTAGGGTTTAATTGTGGCGTTTGGCCTGTAGAACGGCTGAATAATGCGATCACAAACAGCACAATCGCCATCAACAGCGCCAAAATTTGCCAGCGAAATCCACGCATAACCTTATACCCCTCTCAACTTGCCTAAACACAAAAAAGGTGTTTTACAGTGACGCAAAACACCTTTCCCAGATTGAATGTCTGTTTTTAGCGGCTTCAAACGGCACTTTGGGTAAAAACCCATCCGCATTAATTAGCAATGTGCGCCTTAGTTAGCAGCGATAACCGCCAAGATGCAAATTGCTAAGAATGCACAAGAAAGCCCTACGGTGAACTGGAACAATGTCTTTTCCAATCCACGACGAGTCCGTGCGATGCCGCCGCCTGCGTCGCCGCCCAGCATATTGCTCAATGCGCCGCCCTTAACCTGAAGCATAATCAGCACAACCATCAGGATAGACATAATGATTACAGCCATTTGAAAAGCGACTTCCATTGCCAAACTCCTCAAAACAATTTATCAAAAAGCGCCAGCAGTATAGCACGAGGGCTGGCGCTTGTATAGCCGCTTACTGTCCGGCGGAAAGCTGCTCCAAGAGATAATCCACAGCGGCATCAAGCTGCGGGTCTACCCCTTCAGGCAGCGTTTCGCCTTCCGCGAGTTCCGGCATTTCCACGATAATATCCGGCGTGATTCCGATGCCCGTAATCGAGGCACCATTAGGGGTAAGCCAACGTGCAATCGTCACGCGCAGCCCGCCGCCATTGACGAGGGTATTTTGAACCTGAACCGTGCCTTTGCCAAAGCTCGTCACGCCCATAATGGTCGCAACACCTTGATCTTGCCAAGCCCCCGCGACTAACTCTGATGCGCTGGCGCTGCGTTCATCGACTAATACAACAATCGGCATATCGAGACCGGCGTAAGCGGCGTTCTCGCTGTACACTTCCTCACGCCCATCATCATAAATCTGATTAACCACACCATCCTCAACCTTGAAAATGCGGGTTTCACCCGTGCCGAATTCTTCTTCCAAAATAACACCGTTTTCGATGAACAATCCAGCGAGTTCTGTTGCGGAAGTCAAAAACCCGCCTGGATTTCCGCGCAGATCAAGGATAAAGCCTTCGATATTCTGATCTTGCAGTTCTTGAATAGCCACAGAGACTTGATCGCGGGCATTCGCGCTGAAATTAGCCAACCGGACGTAGCCAATATTGCCATCCAAAAGCTCGGAGGTCACTTCGACAATCTCGATACGCGCACGCGGAATCGTAAAATCGATCAGTTCTTCACCGCGACGCATCGTAATATCAACCGTCGTTCCGACGGGACCACGCACCCGTACCGCCAGTTCGAGCGTATTGAGTCCAGCAACCTCTTCGCCATTGACCGTGACAAAAATATCGCCCTCTTGCAGACCTGCTTCTTCGGCAGGAGTATCTGGCAAAACATTCACAACTTCGATTTCTTCCGTGTCTTCAATCAGGCTGATGACAACACCAATACCCTCAATCTCGCCGGAGAGGTCATTGCTGGTGACTGCGAATGTTTCTGGATCAGCATAACTGCTATATTGATCGTCCAGCGATTCGACCATGCCCGAAATCGCGCCATTAACGAGAGTCTCAACCGGGACATCTTCAATATACTGATCCTGAATTAGATTGTAGCTTTGATAAAACGGCTCAAATGCCGCTTGAACATCATCCGGGAGCGAAAGGCCACCCTGCGCCCGACTCACCGAATATTGAACACCGATAAAAAATCCAGCGACGAAAATGACGGCGACCAACAGGCCAATCGTCAGTGAACGAGCGCGTCCGAAATAGGTGCGCGAGGCTTCCATAATTGTGTTTACTCCGCTTATAACCGATAATTTAACGATACGCCAGCAATTTAATGCCGCTGCACTACTTTAAAGCAGCGCTCTAATGCTTCGCGCTTTTCCTATTATAATAGTTCCAAATTGAATGTATAAATAGGTACACACAACTCGTTTATGCAGGAGTGACCCGCACTGGCTTAACTACGGAAGCCCGTATCCCGTCGCCAAAAGGGTTCGGGATTGCTTTTCGCATGATGTTGTACGATCCGTTCACATCCGCATTAATCTTCCGTCCGTCGCTGGCAACGAACAGCCCACGCTTCACCCGCCGCCCCTGATACACCTCATGCTTACAAATCGGCTCATCATCCAGAAAACTGCATTTGCTGGTGTAGCTTTCTTCAATCAAGATGACCTGAATGCCGACGAGTTGCGCTTTGTAGCACAGCATGTCGATGAAGCGAGCATGAGGGATGTAGACAAAGTTCTGGTTTGTCCGTTTACCCAAGTTGATCGCTTGCTTCCAACCAAGATTCTTGCCGATTACCAATGTGCCGATGCGATTTAGACATAACACGTCAATCAATCGGCGGCTAACGAGATGCAAATAGTGAGCGACTCGTCGATTGCGCTGCTCAGTCAACTGTTCTAACCGCTTTGAGGTGAACTGACCGCAAGGGAGTTCACTTTGCAATCGTGCGCGTTCTTTGTTGTAATGGTGATTGATACTCTTCAGCGGTCTGCCGTTAACCAGAAGCGGAGTGAACTCCGGTTGGTTGAAAGTTACAGCCGCTAAGGTGTTCAAGCCAATGTCTAGGCTGGCGATGCGATGCGGTTCAACGGGAAGTGGGTCGATTTCGACAGTGTAGATGACCTCGATCACGTAATACGTTTTGCGCGGGACGATGCGAACTTGGTCGATATTTTTTTGCTTGGTCTGGACTTGAATAGCAAGTTGGGACGGTTGAATCACGCCTTTCTGCGTGAGCAGCTTGCGACTGACTGCTTGATCGGTGTAGACGAGCAGATTGCGTCCTTTGGCGGTGTCTTTGTAGGTCGGAAGACGAGGACATCCTGTGAACTTTTTGGGATTAGACTGATATTCTGCACGACCAGTAAAATAATTCTGCCAGTCTTGATTGACCTGCTTAAGCACCCATTGCGACACTTTGCGCGGCAGAGCGCAATAGTCAGGATTATGCTTCATCAGTTTGTCGAGTTGGGCGTAAGGAATAAAGTGATGATTGAAGATGTATTCTTGACGGACGATATAGTTCGCGGCATTGTAGAGATTCTTGGACAGCCAGCAAGTATGGTCAATCACCGCCCAGCGTGGATCATTTTTGCTGATAATATGGCGTTCAACCAACTGCATCGTCGTCACGCTTCAATTCCTCCCTAATCCGCTCTGTCTTTCGCTTTGCACCACACATTGTTTGCGGTAGTCATTTAATTTCAAGTGTATAATTGAGCATAGATGCTACTATTTGTCAACAAAATCGACTAGCGAAGTCGATACTACGAATAGCGCCTTACTGTGGATTTTAATGTTGTATGAGCAAACACCAAGTACAAGCTATTTTATTCGGATTAGCCCTCGGCGATGCGCTGGGCTGGCCTACGGAATTTTTAAAACTGTCGAGTATCAAGCAAAAGTACGGCGCAAACGGCATCCAAGAGCCGCCGAATCCGGCAATTTATACCGATGACACCCAAATGACGATTGCACTGACCGAAGGACTTTTAGAAGCCGGTCTCGATGCGCCGATAGACGCGCAAATGAAAGCCATCGGCAAACATTTCCTTCAGTGGAAACATAGCCCCGAAAACAATCGCGCACCCGGCACCACGGTTATGACCGGACTACAACGGTACGAAAACGGTACGCCCTGGCGCGAAGCAGGATTAGAACATTCCAAAGGCTGCGGTTCAGCCATGCGCGTCGCCACGATTGGCTATCTGTATCAGCAGGACGAGGCGCGGCTCTACGAAGTTGCCCAAGCCAGCGGATTAATCACCCATCGTCATCCCGCCGCGATTGCCGCCAGTATTGCTGGAGCCTACCTCATCAGTTTAGTCTTAAACGGCGCACACGATCATGACTATCTGCGTAAAGTGATGACCTTCTGTGATGGACTCAGCGATGAATTTGATGCGGCGATTTTGCGCGTGGGGCATGTTTTGGGTTGGTCAAATGAAGAGGCAGCGCTGACCCATATCGGCGAAGGCTGGACGGGTGAGGAAGCGATTGCATTGGCGCTTTATTGTGTACTGCGCTATCCCGATGATTATGTGGCTTGTGTGCGCCGCGCCGCCAATACCAATGGCGACAGCGACTCGATTGCGTCTATCGCAGGCGGCATTATGGGGGCGCGACTGGGCTTAGAGGCGATTCCAGCGGCATGGATTGAGCGCTGCGAAAATCGAGATGACTTGATAACATTAGGCGAAAGAATGGCATTAGCGAAGGGCAAATCAACCTCATGATGACCAAAAATATGCTGCGAGAATACTGCCTAAGCCGAAAAGCGGCAGCGGAAGATACACCTTTCGGAGAAGATACGCTGGTTTTTCGCGTCATGGGCAAAATTTTCGGTCTGATGGGAATCGACACACCCGACGATCAACCAGCGCGAATTAACCTCAAGTGTGATCCCAATTTAGCCATCATCCTGCGTCAAATATACCCCACTGTGCTTCCGGGCTACCACATGAATAAAACCCACTGGAATACGATCGTGTGTGATGGCACGATTCCTGATGATGAAATTTTGACAATGATCGACGACTCTTATGATCTGATCGTCGCTAGTCTGACCAAAAAACAGCGCGATTTACTCGATATGCACTAAGGATCGCCTACATATTTAGCAAAACAGTTATCCATGTAAGCTTTTAAGCGAAAGACTCTAAGCGCTAAGGCGTCTCAACAAAATCATTCTTCATAGAATATGCGACATTGTCCAAGCTTACTCGGTATAATGTTTGCTAGTGACCCTCTGTGCTATCCTTAACCTGTTTTCATCAGAAATTTCGGTCACTATAAGATAGAGTTAAAAAATGAATGACGCTCCGGGTAGGTATTTATGAGTACCATCCTCATTGTTGAAGACAACATAAACACGCTCCTTTTTCTTAGTGTTAACTTGACGGCCCGAGGCTTTACTATACAGGGAACGTCAAATGCTGAAGACGCGATCACGTTAATTCGAGTAGAAGCCCCAGAACTTATACTACTTGATTTAAATCTGCCCCTAATGGGTGGACTTGATCTTCTCGATTTACTCGTGCAGAGAGTCAACCAACCGGCAATCCCGGTGATTATTCTTTCAGCCTCCGCCAAGCGCAATAAAGAAATCATCTTAGCAAGTTATTCATTTGTCGCCGCAGTATTGGAAAAACCAGTCAGCCTCGATGATTTACTTGAAAGCGTAAGATATAGTATTAAAGCATAACCTTAGCCACTATAGCGCCATAACCCTCAGATAAAACGTGCAACAACACCACTCGCGGTATACCACTCATCGAGTACCCCGTTTATTTCGGCTTCACTGCCCACGAAAATATCGCCGTAGATTTGATAAAACGAGAGTTGGTCATCCAGTGAAAAGCTACTCTGACAATCAAAACGCCCGATGATCGTCACAGGTAAATCCCCATCTAAAGCATTCAATGTAATCCGTGAGGCAAAAACAGGCAGTTCCGATGATTGGGTAATGCGCGAAAAATCCGGCGCTTCCCCGCCGCTGACGCGAACAAGCAGTTCATCAATACCAGCTTGAATCACAAGCTCACGATCATCCGGCGGCGAATTGAGGATAAATGTTTCTACCTCTGGCGATAAAAAGACATCTGTGATTTCAAGATTTGCTGATGAGTCCGAGTCGTTCATGATATGGATACCCCTTATTATCTCATCTAATTCTAATGTCACGGTCTCTTTTGCAACATTGAGAAAAATTGAGAAAATAACGGGACTGGATTTGTGTAGTTCGCAAAACAACCCAATGGTTTAATTATGCGACTTAAAAATTAAATCCTCAGTGATGTCGGCAACTGCCGCGCAGCCAGATAACGCCATTGCTAGGCTAAGTTCATCGCGCAAAATTTCGAGTACGCGGCGTACCCCATCTTCACCCTTGTAGGCTAATCCCCACAAAACAGGGCGACCAATCGCCACAGCCTTTGCACCAAGCGCGACGGCTTTTAGAATATCTGTCCCGCGCCGAATCCCGCCATCCATGATAATATCGATTTTATCCAAAGCCACATCGACAATTTCCGCCAGCACATCAATCGTCGCAGGCGCTGTATCTAACTGCCGTCCGCCATGATTCGACACGATGATCCCCTTCGCCCCGTAATCAATCGCCCGTTGAGCATCATCACCGCGCAAAATGCCTTTAACGATGACCGGCAAATGCGTAATCGAAGCCAACCAGTCGAGGTCTTTCCACGTCAGTGAGGCATCCAACATAGAAGCGATATAGGCATTCAAGCCTGAGCCGCCTGTCACTGCGCCCAAATTTTCTTTACCTGTTCCGGCTACATTGGCAATCGTCAATCCATCGGGCAGATAAAATCCGTTGCGGACATCGGCCTCACGCCGCCCAAAATAAGGGGCATCTACTGTCAAGACAATCGCAGCGTATCCGGCGGCCTCAGCCCGACGCACGACGGATTCCGTCAAGCCGCGATCTTTATACACGTAAAGCTGAAACCATAACGGCGCTGTGGCGGCCTGCGCCACATCTTCAAGAGAAGTCGTTGAAAGCGAACTCAAGATCATCGTCAAGCCAAGCGCTCCGGCAGCGCGGACTGTCGCCAGTTCGCCATCAGGATGCGCCATCCGATGAAAGGCTGTCGGCGCGAGCATCAGCGGCATAGGCATAGCCTTGCCAAGAACGGTTGTGTTCAAATCACGCTGGCTCACATCCACCAACATCCGAGGCCGCAGCCGAAATTTTTGATACGCCAGCCGATTATCGCGCAACGTAACCAAATCATCCGCCGCACCTGCGTAATAATCAAACGCCATCTGGGTTAGATTGTCCGGCGCGAGGCGTTCAAAATCGTGTAAATTCAAAGGTTCATGGTTTAAAGTCATTTTTCTATCCTACTTGTCAAAGATAAAGGAAGATTTAACCGCAAAGACGCGAAGGACGCAAAGGAATCTAATGAAAGTTGGACTCATAATGCCATCATTCCCCTTTTAACTTTCGCTTTCCCTTGCGCTATACTTAACCCAATTCATTGTCATACTTTACCAGCTTACATAAGGATTCATTTTGAGAAAAATTGTCTCATTTAATAACGACTGGCTCTTTATCCCGCGTGAAGTCGATGCGGAAACGCCCGACAGCGCCTTCGAGCGCATAACACTGCCCCATACGACAAAAATTTTACCCCATCATAATTTCGATGTGAGCGAGTATGCCTTTATCTCCACCTATCGCAAGCGCTTCACCCTCCCTGAACCGCGCAACGGACGACGCATCTACATCGACTTCGACGGCGCGATGATCGCCAGCACCGTCAGCATTAACGGGCATACGTTTGAGGAATTTCGCGGGGGATATGTCCCGTTTTCCTTCGATATCACCGATTATCTCAACGAGGAGGGCGAAAATCTGCTCACCGTCCGGCTGGATTCCACCGAGCGTAAAGACATTCCTCCCTTCGGTAATGTGGTCGATTATCTGGTTTTCAGCGGCATTTATCGAGAGGTGTCGCTGCGGTATGTTGAGGCATGTCATATCGATAAACTATTTGTGTTTACAGAAAATGTGCTGACCTCAATAGCTAAGGTTCATACGACCATTAGATTTAATAATCAGACCGAAGAATTTCAGCAATTTACTTTTCGGGTACGTATAATTAATCCAGATGGGAATATCATTGCTTCCCAAACAGCAGTACAGGCTGTCAGCGCATATAAAATCTATACAACCCAACTGACGCTGGACATTGAAAGCCCGAAATTATGGTCACTAGAAGAACCTTGCATCTATGGTGTTATTGTCGACATCTATCAACCATCTGAAACCGGTCAAGTCAACGATTTTATTGATATTGTCATGGATGGTTTTGGCTTCCGTGAAGCCCATTTTGACAAAGACGGCAGCTTTTGCCTTAACGGCGAGCCACTCAAACTGATCGGCCTCAACCGCCACCAGACCTATCCCTACATCGGCGCGGCTGCCCCTGCACGCCTGCAAGCCAAAGATGCCGACATCATCAAATATGAACTCGGTTGCAATATCGTCCGCACGTCGCATTATCCGCAGTCCACCCATTTTTTGAATCGCTGTGACGCAATCGGCCTGCTGGTGATGGAAGAAATTCCCGGCTGGCAGCACATCGGCGATGACGATTGGAAAGCGCTGGCGATGCGCGATGTCCGCGCCATGATCGAGCGTGACCGCAATCACCCGTCCATCGTTTTGTGGGGGGTGCGAATCAATGAATCGCCGGACGACGAAGCCTTTTATGACGACACCAACACCCTCGCCCGCGAACTCGACCCCACGCGGCAAACCGGCGGTGTGCGTAATTTCATCGGCAGCCAATTGATTGAAGATGTCTACACCTTTAATGACTTCTCAAATACGATCTTAGAGCCGGAACACACGCCCCATCTCGTGACCGAATTCAACGGTCATATGTATCCGACCAAAATGTGGGATCAGGAAGAACGCGCCATCGAACACGCGCTGCGTCATGCCCGGATTCAGGATAAGCAGCTTGGGATGGCGCGAGTCGCGGGCGCGATTGGCTGGTGTATGGCGGATTACAACACGCACAAGGAACTTGGCAGCGGAGACCGCATCTGCTATCACGGCGTACTCGATATTTTCCGCCTTCCCAAATTCGCTGCCTATTTTTATGAAAGCCAAATTTCGCCTACTATACGCACGGTGCTACGTGTCGCCTCTTATTGGACGATTGGTGATCGCAGTGAAGGTGGCAATGATCCGCTGATTATGTTTAGCAACTGCGACGAAATCGCCGTTTATGTCGGCGGCAGTTTGCATGGGCGCTTTAGCCCTGATCGCACTCAATATCCGCACCTGCCTCATCCGCCTTTCAACGTAACAGGGCTGCACATGCTGTTGACGTGGGGCGGCGCATTTGAGGATTTGCACGTCGTCGGCTTTATGGGCGGTGAGCAAGTGATTGAGCAGAAAATCGCTTCGGATGGAATGCCTACCGCGCTCATCTTGCAGGCCGATGACAGCGAACTCCAAGCCGACGGAGCGGATATGACCCGCTTGGTCTTTAAGATTGTCGATAAATTTGGCAACCGACTGCCGTACACGCAATCCGTCGTCACCTTTGAGATTGACGGTCCTGGCGAACTGATCGGCGAAAATCCTTTCGCGTTAATGGGCGGACAAGCGGCTGTCTACGTGAAAGCTGGACATACAGCGGGCAGTATTACCATCCGCGCCAGCACACCGCGCCTTCCAGTTGCAGAGACAACGATTCACATAAAGTGAGCCTTTTACATTATTTTGATCGGCGAACAATTAAACAATATGACTGCGATGCCTGAACTTTACACAGAACGCTTACTTATCCGTCCTTTTGTGATGGATGATTTACAGAATATGCACCAAGTCAACTTGGATGCTGGTTGGGCAGAAGATACGCCAGACGATTTAGAAAAACGCCGCAAATGGCTGGAATGGCAAGTTATCAATTACGACGCGCTGGCTAATCTGTATCAGCAGCCGTATGGAGATCGTGCCGTTGTACTCAAACAAACGGGTGAGTTCGTCGGCAGTGTGGGATTAGTGCAAGCCTTTGGGCCATTTGGTCAGCTTCCCCATTATCAAGCGCTAGGC
>Ga0163148_10006852_pt1 | contig 10896 bp, 10 predicted proteins | sample OliLakLV19MP7P2_FD_148606 | JGI IMG/M metagenome (GOLD analysis project Ga0163148, IMG submission 148606) | Freshwater microbial mat bacterial communities from Lake Vanda, McMurdo Dry Valleys, Antarctica- Oligotrophic Lake LV.19.MP7.P2 | ecosystem: Environmental > Aquatic > Freshwater > Lake >... | reverse complement strand
ACGACTTCTTTTCCTTTTTCGACTTTTTCTCCTTCTTTTCCTTCTTCTTGGGTGTTTTCTTTTCGTCACTGTCACTGTCGTCATTACCATTGTCGTCTTTGGGCGCATCCAACACCATGTCACTGGCATCATTATAACCCGGTGCGGCGGCTCCCGTCTTGGCGGCCACAGGATCGTAACGTGCTGTCTTTTTGGCCGTCATACCGCCGGAGCCCAACGAAGATGCGACGGCACCACCGTCTAATTGTCGCAATCGTGCTTCTACTTTGGCCCGTCCTTCAAAACCAATGGTCGTATCCAATGGTTCACCGGTATCATCGCTGAGCGCATCGACACGAATGGCCAGTGACGCCTTGGCGGCCAAGACACGACTGATCTTACCCTTGTGTTTGGGGGCTGCTTGTCCAATCAAGGAGGCGTGATAAATGAGACCATACTTGGGCGTATCGTGCTTGGTTTTGAGAGCACGAAAGAGGGCCTTTTCGGCACCCAAAATTTGTACCGTCGAGGCGGGTTGTTTGGCCAAGTTCATCAAGGATCCGGCATGACTAATCAATCGTGCGCCGACGAGTTCCCCCACCAAAATGGTCAAGTTGGGAGCAATGGCATTCATGCGATTCTTGAGGTAATCAAAGAGTTGACTGCGATAATCGGTCATACTCAAGACTTGTTCCGACAAGGCCTGGATATGAATCATATCGACATCGGCCACTTCCGTTCCCATACTCAACTCGGCCGCTTCCTTGATGGTATTTTGTTGAGATTCATCTTCCAAAATACTGCTCAGATCGGTTTCTTTGAAATTGGTTCGCACTCCACACGCCAGCACCAATTTGGAATACTTGACATTGTCCCCACAGAGCGCCTGCAATTCGGGAAAGTGCCATCCATACCATTCCTTGACACGCATGGCATAGGTATTGATTTCCTTGTCCAATTCATCCAACAATCCCACCGCCTGAATGACCATGGTATCGACCTTGTCGGCACTGAATTTGAGTTTGTAGCGCCCCAACGAATGCGACAAGCCCAATTGCATGGCCCGCAAGTCCTCGCGCGTCACCGCATTGTCGTCGTCGTCGTCGCACAACAAATCTTCCATGTGCGCCCGAATCCCACGATACAATTCTTGCGTCTTGTCGTTGTGAACAATTTGAATATTCTTGATATTGTCTTTGAGGGAGGTGGCCATGTTTTTGTCGGCCACGCACAAGACCTTGTCGGATTGTTGTTTGAGCTTTTTTTTGAGAAATTTCTTGAGCGAGGCGGAGACCTTGCCTTCCATGCAAGCCGTCATGGCCACGACCGCATCGGCGGTATCGGCAAAGGGTTCAAAGGAAACTCGCTCGAGGAGCTTTTTGGCCTTTTTCGAGTCGTCGCCCGCAAAGAATTCCTCGTGGAAATCTTCACTGTCGGTTTTTTCATATTTCTTTTCGTTGGTCACCTAATCAGTGGTAGTAGTAGTACGTGGGAGGAAGGAAGATAGGAAGAACGTTTGTGGAGTCGTAGGAGAAGGCATGCCGCCGACGACAAGGTAAAGAAAGCGAGAGAAGAGGGGATTGACTAGGTTAGGTTATTTGCCAGATACATTCACACAATACATGTACAAGAGCTGTGCGTGATCAAGAGATCAAGGACAGAGAGAAAGCATGATGCATAGACGAACGCGTAGGGAGTCCAATGAAAGAACTGTTAGAGGCGACGCGATCTACATTGCGTACCTTGAACAGGGAATAACCGGCCGGAGTTTCAAAGAGAACCAACATGATGGCGGATGTGTACAAGGGTTCGGTGATTTGATATTGGCTGTTGTGGTCGGTTGTCGGATTTTATCTATCTAGGTACTTGGTACTTTCCGGTGCCACGCTTGTTGTTGGTGTCAATTTCTTGGTGTTGCTGGGTCTAATGGATGGTAAGCTTCTACTAGCTACTAGGGGGGGCTGGGAAGCAGATGGGGTATCGGAATAAGAGAAAGAGCTATGGTCGATAGATGGATACAGCGACACAGCCAGTTGAGTGCTTTAATTTTCAATGGGTCGTCGGCGCTTTTGCCTTTCAATTTGGTCCGTCCATCAGCCCGTCCCTCTTTGTTGTTTCTTGTTGTTGTCCTTTTATCGGAGCTCCGGTTGTGTGGTGCCGGCATGCATGTTGGATTTAGGCCTTATTGGACGCACAGAGACTCATTAGATGACAAGGATCCAAACTGACGCAGCCGGGTGGGCGGATTTTCCACCTTGTCGCCCCCTTCGAATTCAGAATGTGAACCCCATTGACAAAGAACTTATTTACCAACACATGTAACTTTTCCAATCAGAGCTACCTGTAATAATAGTAGGCTAAAGTCATAATTTTTATGATGTGATGAGAGCCAATTGTGTTTTGTGTCATAGTCAGCACAAATGTTTGACGATCTTTCTTTTGGAAAAAAGAACAGTTTCCGAAAAACTGCAAAGCATCAATGTCTCTGGGAACACTACAAATGCTTCTCCCAGCACCTGTTTTTAAAAAAAGTGTAACAGTTTTGAATGTAAGGGCGACAAGAATCAGTTAACTCATCTGGCATCAAAGCAGCATTGCCAAATCAGTGAGATGACATTGAAGCCATGATGTTGAAATTTGAACATCAAGACCATTCTCATGAACTTGACCTGTGACAGAGCAAAATTTTAGCAAATTTTGAAATGACCAAGACCATTTTTGTTTGTGGTGGATTGCATTGGCTGGCACGGCTCTCCAACCACTCAACAATGAATCAGTGTGGGTGGTGACACACAATGAAAGTTTACAAGTGTCTCACAATTTGAAAAAAATTGCATGGGCATCTCAAGGAGATGACCCGATGCTTCAGATCATGATGATGGGCCATCCTTGCCACACTTGTTGTGGATGAGAGATTGGGCATGGCAGTGGTGCTCAATGCCAACAAAACAATGTCAGCACAAACCAAAATGTGGAAAAGATGAACAAGACATTTTTAAGGAAATGGAAACAAAAAGAAAGGTTGAACTCTCATGATCTGTTTGACTTTTGTTTGATGATGGGATGAACATGTGTGCATTTTAAGCAAACATCAGATAAGCACATGTCTCAATGGAGTGAGAATGGGAAGAAATCAAAAGAGAATTGAAGATAAAACTCGCTGTTTGGATGTGTTGTTCCATTTTGGCATGATGATTTCTTGAGAAACTTCTGCAATGTGGGTTTGTTGCCTGTTGTGACATTCAGTGAACCAACAATTGTTCGTGCATTTTGTAGATTTGTCAACAAATAACCAAATGGTGAAGCTTTGATGAGACAGCTTGCAGACTCGCTACATTGGCTTTGTCATGGCGTTTGCACTGCGCTAAAAGCTACATGCCTTTTGAGTTGTTTCCAAATGAAAATTGTAAGCTTAGAAAGGAACTGAACTCAACATGACATTTGAGAGAGGTTCGGCTCTAGATCTCTTGGCGCAATCCTCTCTCCACTGAGATGAATGACACTTCTACGTGAAGAATCGGCGTGCCAGTTGCACAGTTTGTTATGACTTTGGGATGGCGTCGCACGTGATGTGGTGTGAACAGTGGAGTTCATAGCTTTGCAACATGCAGCCAGCACAACCAGCCAAACTCAGGATCAAGGCCATGCCTGTCCCTCATTTGCCATGTGCGAATCATGTTGGCAAGTGTCTGATGACACCGCTCAATCATGGAGTTTGCTTGCGGGTTTCTGCTGGCAACAATCTTGCGATGTGCACCGCACTCGCTCTTAAGTCAATCTGCTGCTTCCAGTGCAAATTCTCTTCCCTTGTCCATGACAATCTCTGTTGGCCATGGTCATCGAGCAAGCCAACTTTTCTCTAAGTGGTTGGCTATGTGATCAGCGTGTTTGCGAATGATTTTGCAACATTCAAAGAATCCAGTTGTTGGATCTGTCATTGTCAAGCAATGCAGTTGCACGAAGGTGTCCTTCTCGGGTTCCTTTTCGTTTTTCACTCCAAAGTCACATCGACCAATCAGATCTGCACACAGAGTGTGCCAGGGAATGATTTCCGGTGTTGGCATTGGTGGAAGAAGTCCATGTTTCTTGGAGTTCTTTTTGCACAACTCGCAATTAGGACATGCCTCAATGACGCGTTGAACTGTTGGGCGCAACCCTACCCAAGTGCAGTGTTGGGCTATGGTGAACTCTGGTCATGTTTCACCAGGATGCATTGGGCAGTCGTGGCACCATTTAGCACACTTGTGCTGTGATGATGCTTTCGGGAGGAAAATCTTTCCACCCTTAGCAATTGTTTTTACCTTTTGTCTGAAAACTTGCACGGTGCCTTCTGGCACAATTCAGGATCGTTCTTGAGTTTCTTTTGCAAGGCCTCATCTTTGCCTTGTCGATAAGCAATGTCCTCATAGGAGAGAGGGAGTTCATTGGGGAATTTGTCATCGTCAGCTGCTAATTCTCCGTTGAAAGCATCTTGAGAAAAGCATTCTTCACTGATGTCCAATCGACTGAGTGCATCCGCTGCGATGTTGTTCGCCCCCTTGATGTGCGTCAATTGGGGTCCGAACTCTTCCAGAAGGAGTCGCCAACACATGACTCTTTCGGTGTTGAAGTGCTTGCACACTAGATTCTTGTGATCAGTGAACACTTTGATCGTCTGACCAAGGAGCATGTTGCGGTGCTCCTTCAAGGTTTCCACTATGCTGAGAAGTTCTCTTTCAGCAGCAGTGCAGCGTGTTTGCGCTGGGTTCAACTTGCGGCTGCAGAAAGCTATCGGCTTTTCTTCCTGTGAGACCACTGCTCACAATTGGCAGTGCCTGGCATCCGCATGGATTTGGAAAGGCTTGTTGAAGTCCAGATAGGCCAACAACGTTTCCTTTGCTATGACCTTCTTGGTCACAGCAAAGGCTTTCTGATGCTGCAGTTCCCATTTCCACTTCGTGGTTTCAGAGGCAAGTGCAGCTGATGGTGCCAACACATGGGATCATCTAATCCACATGTCTCGGCAGCAATTTGCTACTCCAATGAAAGATCGAAGTTCTTTTCGAATCTTAGGTTCGGCAATCTTCATGATGGCCTTGACCTTGTCGCACATGGGTTCAGTTCTGTTGCGGGCAATCCAGCACCCTAAGTGTTCCAGTTGCGAACGACTAAAGAATGACTTCGTGATGTTCACTTTGAGTCCTGCTCTTTGTGGTCTTCTCAGCACTGGTTCAAGCTTTTTGAGATGATCACTGAATGTTCCCCATGTTGGACACAGCAGGTCATCAATGTGTGTGCAAACGAATGCTAGTCCATCCATTAGTTCACTCATTTTCTCTTGGAAAATGTCTGGGCTGTTGCACAATCCCATCGGGATTGCCTGACATTCATGCTTGCGGAACGGTAGTGCAACAGTGCACAGTTGTTTGGAAGCAGGATTCAAGCAAATGTGATGGCAGCCCATGTTGAGATCAAGGCTAGTGGACCATTGAAATCCTTCTGGATTCAACAGCATGTCTTGAATGTTTGGAATTGGATATGACTTCTGCAACATCCTCTCATTGAGTTCTCAAAAATCAGAGATGAATCTCACAGATCCATCTTTCTCAGGAATGATGAAAGTTGGTGCGGGCCATTCAGAGCAATTGAATTTCTTCAGTGCACCTGTTTTGACGAGGCGTTCTACCTCGGCTTTTGGTGCCTGTGTGTGACATCGTGGAATGTTGTGGGCACGTGAATGACATGGTTTCGCTCCTTCCTTAAGTTCAAGTTTGACTTCTTGATCTTGCCAGCGTCCTAGCTGTCCATCGAACAGCGGTTCACATTTACAAAGCAGCACCTCTAGTTGACCTTTCTGTTCAACAGTTGACTCGGTCTGACTTTGACAGACTGTCTTAAGATCTGCCTTTTTGTGCTTAACGTTAAGAATTCTCTTCACGCGCGAGACAGCTTCATCCATGACGTCTCCTTCCGCTGTGTGACAAGCTTCTTTTGGAGTGGCTTTGCCATCCTTGAATGGAAATTCACTTCCGTCCCATTCTGCTACATTGTCTGTGAACCTCAGATCAATCTTGAGGAAGCAGATGTCCCTGCCAATTGTCATGTCACACTTGCCAAGGGCTTTGGCAACGTGCAGATTCCACTCTGTCAAGCGGTCCTCATGCAATTCTGGAATGGTGAATTGCGCTTTGACCTTCTGGTTGGTGCACATTTCTCCTCCAGGTGCAGTCCACACTGTGCTGGAGTTGCTAGAGTTCTCAAGTCTTAGTCTCTTCACAAACTTTCCCGGTCACAAGAGATTCGGAACCTCCATTGTCTAGCAGAGCCTTTGCAGTCACCGGCTTAGGTTTCCCTAATGAGGTGTTGAACCTTACAAAGGCAACAGGCCGCCAATCAGAGGACTTTGATCGATTGACAGGGCAGCCTCGGATAAGATTGGCTGACGACATTGTTTCCAATTCACATGATTGATTGACACAATCATCAAGTGTTTCGAAAGCCGTTGTTGATGAAGATGACATTGAACTGCTGTCATTGTCATTCGTGCTGTCCAGTGCAAAAGTTTCTCTGCACTCTGGTTTGCCAACAGTGTTAAGAAATTTTGATGATGAATTTAAATCAAATTTGTCTTGTTTGACTCTCTTGGAGTTTTCTGTCTCATCCTGGCATGTCTTTCAGACAGACATTTCAGCAGAGATGGAGGCGTCATCGACGGATTGACACGGGTCTCGATGCCCGTCAACAAGTTCCCTTGCAACTTGATTTGTGAAGTGCTGGCGTTGTGTAGCAGGGAAAAGGGGAGAGTGCCTGAGATCAGATCATGTTCCAAACTCAGATGGAACAGCCGCTTGAGGGCGCCAATTTCACTGAAGAATGGTGATTGGGGCCAATTGGATGACAAATGAGAATGATCAGAACAAGGAAATTCTCGAAGGGGGAGAACAACACACTTGCACATGTTTGCTTTCCTTAGAAGAGCCCCCTGTGTGAAGTTGTGGGACAAATGCAAGTTTCGCAAGATGGAAAGTTGTCCCAATTCACTTGGCAATGAAGCCAAAAGATTGCCATGGACACACAAAGTTTGCAGATCTGACAGTCTGCTGATTTCAGTCGGAATGAGATTTGCGCCTGATGCAGATGCCGACAGCCAATTTCTGCAGGCAAATGGTGAGACACATTGTTGGCAGAAGCAAGGAATTCTGTCATGTTGGTCAATCCAATGGCGGATGGTGCGCTGCCGGTGAGACTGTTGCTGGATGCAGCAAGTCTTGACAGCGCTGTCAGAAACCGGATCCTGGGTGTTGTGCTTCCGAAGATGTTGTTTTTGTGTGAGTCAAGATTGGATGAGGAAGTCACGAAAGCAATGTGGCTGGCCATTGTTCCTGAGATGACTTGACTCGACAGATCCAAGATCTGCATTGCGGTCAGAAGTCCCCTGAAGGATTTTGCCGGTCCCTGTCAAATCTGGGAATCGATCCTCATCTTCACAGTCAGATGTCTAAAGAGATTTTTGAATTGCGCCCATTCCACAAGTTTTCGCACAAAAGCAAAGAGCATCATTGAAAAAGCTTGTTTGGAGCGCTGCCTCCCGTTCCAAATGGTCTCCCCAAACTAAAGCAGGAGTGTCAAGGTTGGTTGGCAAATCTCCCGCCGGTGCACAGCAGAGGGCATGGCTAACGCTGTTGCTTCATCCTCCTGCCCTCTGCCACACACATCCTTTTTGGATGTCAGAGCCTGGCAACTGTTCAGTTGAGATGCAACTGGGGTCAACCAACAGCAAGAGTTCATCTGTGCTGTTCAAAGGGCTCTCACCAATGAATGCCACTAAATGCTAACCATTGCATCTGTGCTAAGAATTCCCGAATGATGTCACATGGACCTCACAGACCCTCCAAAGACTGCAACATGAGGGACAGCTGCCCCCTTCATCATCTCTCCACTTTGATGTGTTGCGGGGCACAGACATGCCAATTGTGTCATGGGAAGCAAGGCAGGGAACATCAATTGATCTTTCCTGTTGCCGCTCTGCCAGGAGAACTCACAGCTTTCATCTTTGTCCTGCTGTCCCTCAGAGCTCTTCATCTCACTCCAAGCAATGCCAATCGTGACAGCAAAGGAGCTGTTGCAGTCTTGTGATCCAACAAATTCACTCGTCAGCAAGTGCTTGGCCATCACGAGTGCGGATGGAATGATTGACCAAAGACAAATGCACAGACATGGCGTCATCCGAGGGCGTCCAGAGTGCAGTGCAAAAAGGGGGGGTTGACAGGCAAGGGAGAGGGAGGGAGAGGGAGGGAGAGGCGCGAGGGAAGCAGTCATTCAAGTTAATTGTTGATTGTTGTCCTGTTGTTGCAGTGAAAAGAGAGGTTCGAAATGAATGGATGACAGACCTTGCCAGCAGGAACTCCATACAAAACGCGCTTGAAACGCATCGAAACAGCGCCACACTCATCAACTCGAAACTTGCATCTTCATCTCTTGTTAACTCAATCTGGCAGCTATCGAATAGCAACTAGCTCTCCTATCTTTGCACTTAGCACGCCATCTCCTGACACATGCACAGACCAACAGCACATCTCGCAGCTGTGACACAAGGGGTCCCTTCAGATGCATGGGGTGTTGATCCGCGATCGGGAGGAGTGGCAAGGGCTGTGAACCACTAGCGCTCGGGTGTCCCGCAATCCATCTATCGGCAGGAATCTGGCCATGCTATCCCATTGAAGGATTGTCAGAAGGTTGCCAATGCCAGAACCCCTTTTTCTGCAACTGGTTGTGTTTTGTTTGAATTCAAGATGAAGCGAGACCCAATTGTGTGCCTTTTGTTGAGCAGAATTAGGTTTCAGAGTGGCTTCGACGGTGTCTGAGGGAAGGTTCTCTCACAATCCGGCTTATGCAGGAGTTCGATGGGTGAGAGAACAATGTCATGGCCCCAATGCCACCATGTGCGTTATCATTTGGTGCTTTGCCTTTGGTGTCCTTGGCTTGATTCCTCTATGCTGCCCCTGTGACGACCGACAAGTTTACGTCATTGGAGGGCAGAAATTCACTTCAAATGGAGACCGCATTGGCTAAAGGAGCAACCGTGAAGCTGACATCGCCACCTTTGCGACGGGTGGGCGGCTGAAAGCAAAAAAGAACCACACCCAACCAATGTTGGTCCCACGCCGGTGAAAATACATTGATTCATCTGAAGCCTGTGTTGCTTATGCATATCATTAAGTTTTTTGTCCTAATTTCCAGCTAACAACCACACGCGACTAATGGTAGAACTTATAAAAAGGACTTCATACATAACCATAGCCCGCGCCTGCCCTCATCGCCCGCCCGATTCTTCAGCGATCGTCGCTTCCTACCAGCAATTATGGAACCTAAAAAAAAACTCTCTTGTTTTGCCACTGCTTGACTTTTCTCCACGTGGTGTGTTTTGGAAACGCACCGTTGTGGGAACAATCCATTTGTTCGTCCTTGCATTTCGATTATCTTTCCAGAACTAGCAACTTCCTCCGGGACTGGACGCGGCTCTTTCGTTAAATAGACCAGGCTGTCTATGATTTCAAACTCAGCGTTGCCTCGGACGGCCCCACAATGATCTCGGATGGGCACACTGGGGGCTGCTACAGTACATGTTGGCACTTTATTGTATCGATTGGGTGTCGGCGGTGGTAGATTTTGATGTGTCGTAGTCACGGGCATCGGGCATCATAATAAAGCAAACACAAAAGAATACAATACATGTGTAAGCACACTGGGAATCGAACCCACCACCTCTGCAAAATATTTTGGCCTGCTGACCATTCTTTTTTAAAGGCGAACAGCGGCTCCAAAAGAAAAATGAGGCGCAGGCCTCGCTCAAAGATACAACAACGTACTGTCATGCATGCATGCAGTGACGAAAACATGTTGAGAACCCGACCGCCATATTGCAGTCAACAGCAGCAACAGCAACAGCATCAAAGAAGTCTGTCGATCTCACAAAGATCTACATCGAACTGCTAGCTTGCTACTACAGTACTGTAGAGGAAACGAATCTCCCTCTGGTCTACTTTTCCCTTTTTGTTTTATCAAAATCTCCCCCTTCATAGAATTAATGTTCTGTCGACCCAGCTCCCGACTGTTACCCTTCTTGTTGACGACTGCCAACAGGAATGGTCGCAGTCTTTTAAGCCAGCAACGGCCTGCTGCAACTGTCACAAGATGGATGACAACCACTACACCCAGTGACAAGATTGACAAGGATTTGCATTGGAAGCCACCGCCTTCCGATGACAAGCCAATGCAAATTGTGGTGCTAGCAGACACAACCAGTCCTGCCTACCAAGCGATTGCTCAAATGAATCAAGGCCAACAATTGGAAGCCGCCCACAATATCGAATTATTGGTGGGAGATAGTGTCGACGGATTTGTTTCAGACTTTGGAAATGACAAACTGCGACAAACCGATGCTGTATTGGTAGTGCCTCCTACCGACATTCAAGTCTTGGACCAATTGTGGCAATCCCATTGGAGTCCCAAAGTCAAATGGATTCATTGCTTTTTTGCCGGCGTCGACAGTATGGCGGATTTTATGCAACAACGCCTTAACGGGGATGCTGTCACGGTGACCAATGGACGAGGGGCCTTTTCTTCGTCCCTGGCGGAATACATCATGGCGAGTGCCTTGTATTACAACAAACAAGTCCCAAGATGCCAACAAAACTTGCGGCAGAAAAAATGGGACAAATTCATCATGCCTGTCCTCAAGGGCAAAACGATGGGATTTGTCGGATATGGCAACATTGCCAAACATGCCGCCCAAATTGCTAAGAATGGCTTTGGCATGAAGATTGGGGTCCTCCGAAAAAATCCCAACAAACTCGAGTCGGAAAGTGAAGTGGCGGTGGATGTTGTCTTTACCGACAAACAAAAAGTCTTTGCCAATTCTGATTTTGTGGTATGCAC
>Ga0163148_10006851_pt1 | contig 10896 bp, 5 predicted proteins | sample OliLakLV19MP7P2_FD_148606 | JGI IMG/M metagenome (GOLD analysis project Ga0163148, IMG submission 148606) | Freshwater microbial mat bacterial communities from Lake Vanda, McMurdo Dry Valleys, Antarctica- Oligotrophic Lake LV.19.MP7.P2 | ecosystem: Environmental > Aquatic > Freshwater > Lake >... | reverse complement strand
TTACCACCGCATGCTGGGCAGCGAAAACCCGCCGGCCACCGCAAGCGATACAGGGCGCGGTAGCACTTCGCTTCAGTGCCGTACTGCTGCATGAACCCGTCCAACGACAAACCCGGCTGGAACTGCATCAAGATTGATGCTCATCACCCACCTCAACGTATCAAGTGGGCCCATCATCGCTAGCGGCGGTCGCAGATTCTGCGACGCGCGACTGAGGATCAGGGCTAATCAGGTAGGCGAGAGGGTCATGCACGCCATGACGGTAAAGTCGCGATGTGGCGCATTGGCCAAGCCGATGACGAAGTTGAGCTCGGCGAACTTGCTGCAGAAGCGTTGACACATCGCCTCCTCGAAGGCCGCGGCCATTTGCGGCTTAATGAACAGGCGCGACCTGCAGCTGCCGCTCCATCTCCACCACGGCAGCCATCTACAGCGAAGACCTTGAAGACCTTGTTGAAGCTTTTTTGACGCTTTCCGTTCCGTTCGCTGGCCGCCGTAGACTTGAAATCGAGAACGACAGGGGAGAGGACACATGCTGGGCTCAACAATCCTAGAGGTCGCAATCGGACTGACGTTCCTCTTTCTGCTGCTGAGCCTGTGCGCCACCGCGTTGGTGGAAGGGTTGGTCGAGTGGCGCCAATGGCGCGGGAGACTCTTACACACAAAACTGCGCAGCCTGTTGGGCGCCGAACTCCGCGACGTGTTCTACCAGGACCGTCGGATTGCAGATCTAGCCAGCGGTGATCCGGCCGCCCCTGCTCGATGGGAACGTTGGCTGTTAAAGTGGCCGTGGGCGTCGAAAAAGCTCGGGTCCTTGCGCGGTCGAGGTCTATTCACCTCAACGTCACTCGCTGCGGCTGTTGCAGCAGCACGCGGGTTGAACGCCGGGCGGCTGCCGTCGCAAATTCCCGATGACGTCTTCGTCGAAGTCGTGCTGGACTGGTTGCAGGGTGTGCACCTCCCGCAGCAAATGCACCCGGATTACGCGAGGGAAAGCACGCTGCCTTACCACTTGGCCACGCTTTGGCACGCCATGAACCTGCGGGCGGATGGATCGCAGCAGGCGCTACGTGATGAACTGCTGCGCTGGTATCGCCAATCGATGGACCGCGCGACAGGCGACTACAAGCGCAGGATCCGCTTAGCGCTCTATGTCGTGGGGACGGCACTGGTTTTGCTGACCAATGCAGACACGTTGTATATCGCAGAGCGGCTCTACGTCGATCCCGCGCTACGTGCTGAGTATGTGTCGCTCAGCGAACGGGTTGCCGCTGAGTGTCCGCAGGGCGTGGACAATTGCGCGTCGTTGGACCAAATCACCAAAGACACGCTCAAGGATCCCTCTTTGGGTGCGGGAGGCTTGCTGGGGTGGTCAGACACTGGATGGACTAAGGTCTCATGGTCGTCGCTCCTAGGCTGGCTCCTCACGATTTTCGCCATTGGTCTCGGCGCGGATTTCTGGTTCGGCGCGTTGAAAAGGGTCCTGAGCGTACACGGCGCTGCTTCGGCGAGCGCCGAGGTGCCCACACCAATCCAACGCCAGCCCGATACGCTGGCTCCACGCACAGGCGAACCACGCCACCCGCTTGATCTATCGGCGCCGCAAGTGGCCGGCCTCAGGGGGTTCCAACCGCTACGTTATGCCGAGAGTGACGTGCACGCGTTCTGGCTCGCCCACTTCGCGAGCTTGGCCTACAGTTCTGCGGACCAGTTGGTCGACAGTCCCCTCATGAAGACGCATAACCTGAAGGTGCACCCGTTCGACACTAAGGGGACGCAAGGCTTTCTCTTCATCTCGGATGCGGCGTGCATCTTGGCGTTTCGAGGGACCGAGAATGCACTGGAGGACTGGCTCACGGATGCCGATGCGCGCCAGCATGCGCTACCGTGGGCGGACGCCGCCGAAGACGTTGGCATCCACCGCGGCTTCCATCTGGCGCTGGAGCATGTATGGGATGAGGTGGTCACACGCCTGGTCGAGACCAAGCGCGCGGTGTGGATCACGGGCCATAGCCTAGGCGGCGCGCTTGCCGTGCTTGCCGCGTCTCGTTTGGCACGAGAGCGTCCGGCGATGCCTGTGGCGGGCGTGTACACCTTCGGGCAACCGCGTGTCGGGAGCGAAGCGTGGACGAAGTTGCTACCGATTCAACTGCAGCAGCGAATTTTCCGCTTCGTGAACGACAACGACATCGTTCCCTTGGTGCCTCCCTCGGGTCCGATGGACTACCATCACGTCGGCCATGCACGGTACTTTGATGGGAGTGGCCGGCTACACCACACGAGGACGGTGTGGGAGCGAATCGCCGAGCAACTGACACCGGCCTTGGGCGTCATCGCGGCCGGCGGCGAGGGTTGGGCACAGCACGCTAAGGACCATGTGCGCGATCGCGTCGCGGATCACGGTATGGCGCGGTATATCGAATGCCTGGAACGGCTCGACGCCGTCCGGGCTCTATGGGCCGCCAAGTGAGTCTTGCACCGATGTAAAGGTCGGCAGGCGACTTGCGCCGAATCCGATCAACCCTGAGCGTGTGGCGCACGACTTCACCCATGGCGTGAATCTGCCGCGTTCGTTCGCCATCTGAAATCTGTCGCTGAAGCGCGCGCAGCCATTTCGGAACGGGCCCGGAGACGGAGACGGAGACGGCGACGGTCAACCGAAACAAGCGGTCACCCCGTAGCTAAATGGGCTGTCACGATGGGCGGGAATACGCATCCGCTCAACTTGTAGCGTGGGGTAAAGGTCGAGACGGTCTTGTTGAGCGATCTCGCATTAGCACTGCGAATTCTGTCCTTGTCGTGACACCTATCCTTCTGGTGGCAGTCGGATTCGCAACTCCTTTCCTCAGAGCTCCCTCGCAAACTGCCGCCACTACCCCTCCCCTACGGAGGCACGTTTATTCAAGCCGGAGACTTTCTCATGCATGGATTTCAAGATCGTGGTTTAGATGTTCCCCGCGGTAGATTCGCCGCGAGCGGAAGATTTGGTCGATTGTTCCCAGAGCTCAGAACACTGCACACGTTTTCGCCGGGCCCGCACGCCTTGGGCGCGCATGGGGGCCCTATGGACGGAGGATCTCCTCCACCGTCCGACACAAGTCAAGACAACCCGCGCATCAAGGCTGGCTACACATTCCTTGGTCAGTTCATGGACCACGACCTGACTCTCGATGCAACCTCGATTCTGGAGAAGCAGATCGATGTAGGAGCACTCCATAACTTCAGAACTCCGGCATTTGAGCTCGACTCGGTCTACGGACTCGGTCCCGGAGTACAACCTTCGTTTTACGATCGCAATGTGCCATTCACACTATTGACGTCGACGGACGGCAAGGATCTTCCAAGAAACCACCAAGGAACTGCCCTACTCGGGGATCCACGCAACGACGAGAACATCATAGTTTCCCAGTTGCACCTGGCGTTCCTGAAGTTCCACAACTCTGTATTCCTTCGGCACACGAACACGTCCCTTGGAGGGCTCGCTCGCTTCGAGGAAGCTCAGAAGCTCGTGCGATGGCACTACCAATGGATCGTACTCAACGAGTTCCTACCAAGAATCGCTGGCACACAAACCACCAAACGCGCGCTCAGAAGGCTCCGATTCTCGTTCACCCACGAAGCATTTATGCCTGTCGAGTTCAGCGTGGCAGCCTACCGGTTCGGCCACAGCCAAGTTCGATCAGGGTATGCGCTGGGAGAAGGACGTGGCGCACTTCTCTTTCCGGCAGATCCGGAAGCACCGCCAGGCCAGCAGGACCTCAGGGGTGGGCGGCCTGTACCACCGGAGCTGCAGGTTGAGTGGGACACCTTCTTTGGGCCAAATGCTCAGCCGAGCAAGCTCATCGACACCAAGATGTCGTCATCACTTCTTCGCCTTCCCGATGGTGTCGTGCCACCCGGAACGCCCGACCCACATCGCTCGCTAGCCGTCCGCAATCTGCAACGTGGCATCGACATAAGTCTTCCCTCTGGGAATGATGTAGCTGCGCATCTTCAAATCAAGAATCGGCTCAAGGAGCGCGAACTCTGGCAGGGGGTCGCTGGCGGTCGTGGAGAAGCTCCCCTCTGGTTCTATTGTCTCCGCGAAGCGGAGATTCGCGGCAACGGCAATCGGCTGGCGGGAACAGGTGCTGAAATCGTTGCCGGTGTCATCATTGCGCTACTTCAGGCAGATCGTGCGTCATACGTTTCCCAAAACCCCGGTTGGAAGCCAACACTGCCGAGTTCAACAAAGGGTCGATTCAGCATGAGTGACTTGTTGAACATCGCGAATGGGACGGCAATCGGGTCGGAAGACACTTCGCAGCTTCCCGGAGACGACACCATATAAATCGCTTGCATTCACGATAGTGAACTTCGAGCGGATCCACTGATTGATATCAAAGCTTGAGGCGGGAACTATTGAGTCCCGCCTCAAGTGATCCGACATTCAAGGGTGCGAAGTCGTTTGGTTTGTGCAGCACGAACAAGCGTGCACTGGGTGCCGTCGCGGCTGGCGGATTGGTCTTTGGCGACGTTTTTCTCAGCTGCAAAGGCGCGCGCACGGGCGAGTTGAGGGTGGGTGGTTCTTTGGTCTCGCCTGACAATAGCAGGGCTCCCAAATTGCCTTGAATTTTGGCTGGCCTTCGGGTTGGTACCTCAGGCTCCAAATTTTCGAGAAGGCCGTCGGGCGTCGACTCGATTAAATCGCCGGCGGCGGGCAAGTCAAAGCCCTGGGCGTCTCAGTCTCTGTGAACGCCTTGGCGGAGAGTCATGGCCCCCAACCGGAGAATCGCCATGGCGCACCCCACCCTGTTCGACCAGCTCCGGGATGCGCTCATCGAGGCGGACGATGATCGCCTCGCGCTCGGCATTGACTTAGGTACCACCAAGAGCTGCATCGCGGCCGCCCGGTTTGCGTCGGGCGAACTGACCTGTGAGTGCGTCGAGATCACCGAGCCCGGCCAACCGAAAGGCATGATCGCCCTGCCGTCGGTCGTAGCCGTGCGAGACGGCGAGCCAGTGTTCGGCTATGCCGCCCGGCGTCTGGCCAGGACGCGGGGCCACCGCCAGCACTGCGGCTACTTCGCCGAGTCCAAGAACGAGATCGGCCTGCGCCACACCTACGCTCGCGCCCCGGAGGGATTCCGGACCGCCACCGACATCGCCAGCCACCTGCTGTCGCACCTGATGGAGGCAAGCGAGATGGATAACGAGGCGTTCGGTGATCCGGTGGTGATCACTGTCCCTGCGTCTTTCCATGGCGCCCAGCGACGGGCGACGCTGGCGGCCGCAGATGCGGGGCTAACAAACACCTTTGATGTGCAACTGCTGGATGAGCCCTACGCGGTGATGCTCGACCTGCTGTTCCGACGTCCCGACGCCCTCGCCCGACACGCGGTCCCCGATGCCCACTGGCTGGTATTCGACTTCGGTGGCGGCACCTGCGACGTCGCCCTGTTCACCCTGGCTCGGAACGAGGCCTCGGCGCTGGCACCGCGCCTGCTCGCCACCAGCCGCTATCACCGGATCGGCGGCGGCGACATCGACCGCGCCATCGTCCACGGACACCTGATCCCTACCCTGCTTGATCGCTATGGCCTCGGCCGCACGGATGTGCCCTTTGGCGACAAGCGCAAGCTGTTCGAGCCGGTGCTGATGCCGATTGCCGAGCAGCTAAAACTGGCGCTGTGCCGGCGGATGCGTGTGCTCGGTGTCAGCGACAGCTACGTGGTCTGTTGGGCATACAGCGACCTGATTGGTCCCCGTGCCCACCGCGGCAACTATGCAAGACCAACGCAAGGCCGAATCCTCAAGTCAGCCCGTGAGCAGCCTTGGTGTAAACGGCATCCTCAGTCAAAAGCTAAGAACTTGAACCTGCCCGCGGCAATTGGACGGACCGATCGATAGCGGGGGCGTTAAACCGCCAACGCTTTCAAGAGCGCATCTCGTGCGTCCAAGTAGTAGTGGATCGTGATCTTCGCAGCCAGTTCGTCGGGCAAGTCATTCAATTGCCGCCGGCTGCTGACTGGCATCAGGATGCTGGCTGCGCCCTTCTCGGCGGCTACTTCGACTACCGACACAGGATTGAAGATTGGTTCAAGCGAGCCGCCCAGATTCAAGCCTCCAGTAACAGCCAGCCCACCCCTGATGCTCTTTTGCAGCAGCGATGAGCACAGCGCCAGAAGAACGCCAACACCCAAGGCGGAACCACTCTTGGCGCTGTCGAACGCGCGCAGCTGAACCGAGAACTCATGCTGGCGCGGCTCGCGGTCCCCGACCAATTCCTTCGCACGGGCGTAGAGGTTCTGCTCGGCACAGCGAACGCTCTCCCGAAACGGTGGCGGCGCCGGCTGATTCAGGATCTTAACGCCGCTGCCTGGGCCCTCGGTTATGTCCACCTGGTACAGGCCAGGGTTTTCGTCACCGCCGCCCGCTGAAATGATCCAGACCTGCCCAGGTGGCAACGGGTCGCTGCTGATGCTGTTCTCGCTGTAGAGCTCCGGTGTGGCAACGAACTTCTCGACGCCGTCCTCGCCCATTGAGTAACTGAACTGGGTGTTGCGAAACTCGGCTGAACCAATGCGTTTCTGTTGTTCCTTGACCCGGCGCCGGCACTCCAGTGCCAGCCGCAGCGCCCACTCCAGCACCTCGTCGGACACCGGAACGTCAGGGCTCGGCGAGACCAGCTTGATCAGCCCGCTGACCGTTTTCTGCACACCCGTCGTGTCGCGTCCGCTCAACGCGCCACCGAGGTGCATGCGACCCTGGAATTCACTCTGGCGGCTCTGGCGACGCAGCTGGTTCCAGCATTCGGACAGAAAGTCACTGACCAGGCCAAAGTGATTGGTGAGGAGTTCACGGTTGACCTTGGGCAGGTCCCATCCAGGCAGATAGGCATGGATGCGATCCATGAAGGCCGTGTCATTGCGCATTTCCGGCGGCAACGGGCCGAACAAATGTCCAACACGTTGCTGGTGCTGCACATCGACATCGAAGTTGCCCACCATCACCATGCCGCCGTCGGCGCGGATGCTTTCCTTGCCGCGGCTGAACTCGCCGGACTCCATGTAGCCCTTCATGATGTTGACGCCATCCTTCTGGTCAAAGGACACGCCTGATATCTCGTCGAAGCAAACGACGTCGTACTGGCATACCAAGCCGCGCTGGCCGTTCTGGTTGTTGACGAACATGCGCGCCACCGTCGCCTTGCCGCCCGAAATCAAGTGTGCGTACGGCGAGACTTGCTGGAACAGATGACTTTTGCCGGTGCCGCGCGGGCCCAGTTCCACTTGGTTGTAGTTACGCTCGACGAACGGCACCATGCGGAGCAGCATCATGTCGCGGGCACGCGGCGTCAGCCGCTCCGGCTCCATTCCGACGCTGCGGATCAGGAAGTCCTTCCACTCCTCGGTCGCGAAGGCCTCGCGCCCCTTGTACAGCGCCGGCAGCACCTCGCGCTTGGATAACTGGATCTCGCGCAGAGAGTCCACGCCGAACGGGCGGCCGTTCTTCTCTTGCGCGATGGTTGGGTCGTAGGCCAGCTCTACCTCCGCATAGAAGCCGCCGGTCAACATACGCTCGTTGCCGTGGACCATCGCCTCGCTGATGCGCACGTCTTTCAGTTGCAGGCTGGGCAGCGTGGCAACAAACGAGTCGGTGCCGGAATCCAGCCTGGCCGTGATGATGTCGATGAGTTTCACATGGCCTTTTTCTTTGGCACGGGCCTTGAACAGCTCCTGCTCGCCGGCGCGGATGGTTTTCTCACCCAACTGGCGCTCGACGATCTTCAGCCCCTCTGCGATCTCGTCCTCGTCCACCGATGCGCAGTAGCGCCCGAGCAGAAACTCCGCCACGTAGGTCGGCACGGGGTACTGGCCCTTGAACCTGCGCACTAGGTCCTTGCGGACCACGTAGCCCTCGAAGGCTTTGGTGGCGATCTTGTCGATGGCGTCGAGTTGTTGGCTCATGTACTCAATATCCAAGTTTGGTTGGCAGGGCGTGAATCACCTGCCCCGATGCATCCAGCAACACCACATCGGCGGTCTTTCCGATGTCGGCGTCGTCTTCAAGGAAGACTGTCCCCTTGCCGTCGGCGTTGATCTCGCGCGCTTGGTGGTCTGACAGGAGCGATGTGTTCGAGTCGGACTGGCTGGTTCGGACGTCAACACGCATGCCGGCATAGTCGCCGCCCACCGCGACGCGACACTTGGCGCCGGTCCATTTGGCATCGAGCACCCGCGCCCCAGCACCTGCGGCTTGAGTGGCCGACACGCGCAGTACCGGCGTCACCATCTCCTGCAGCGACACACCGCCATGGGAATATTCGATGCCCTCCCGGTAGCTGCCAGCACCGGGAGGGCTGGCCATCATCACGGCCGGATTCCAGTGCCACTTGAAGGCTTGCGAGTCGGTCTGCGCGTCGGTCTTCAGTGCGGCACAGCGGCTCCAGCGCGTTTCGGTGAAGAACGCTTTCAGATCAACCTTCGGCAGGCCATAGGGAACCAGAAGCCAGCCGTGATCGGTCACCACCTGCACGTCCGTCCAGCCGGCCCTGAGCAGGGCACCGATTCGGCTGACCATGTCGTGAACTTCCTGCGCCACATTGCGGGCCAGCTTCCAGCCTTCCGTGTGCCCAAGCTTGTCCAGCGCGCCAGCTTCTGTCCAGGCCGATCCGGTCGGGTCTCCGGTCTCGTTTGAACCGAGGAACTGCCAGCCGCGCGCCTTCAGAACTGTCACAAATCGGTCGTGCGTCAAGACCTGGCCGGTGGAAATCAAGCGCGCCGCAAATTCGTCGCCCGGGTCGCCCCCCATAACAGCATCGGCAATGGGCGACGTGGCGGGTTTGGCAGTGGCGGTCACCGACGGAATCGCCGACCACTCCCAGTCTTGCGTGGACTCAATCCCAGCCGCGGACAACTTAGCTGCCAACTGCTGGGCCACATCCATTCGCAGCCCGTCGGCAAACACGACCAGCCGCCCCGGTGCCGCTTCGATGGGTTTGGCGCGCCGCGAAACCGACTGCCCGTTGGCGTGAATCAACTGCTGCAGGTGGCGCGCAGTGTTGTCCAGCCACGGCAGATAGACGGCACGCAGGGTGCCCAACACCGCGCCGTGCAGTTCGGGCGACCCGCAGGCTGCCATGGTGGCCAGGGCAGCGGCATCCACGCGCCAGCCATCCATGGCATAGGCGGCTGCATAGGCGTCCGGGCTGGGCGCGCCGGGCGTCGTCTGACACAGAGTTGCCAGCTGCGCCAAGGGCGCCAGCGCTGTGGCCAGCGGGCTGAGCCCCAGTTTCTGCCACGGGTAGGCACGTCGGCCTGCATGCTGCGCCTCCAGCATTGCCAACCGCTGAATCACCTCGTCCTGTGGGCGGTCCGCCAGCGCCTCCAACGCCTGCATCAATGACTTTTCTTTGTTCTCATTGATGTTCGGCCAAGTCTCAGCGGAATCGAAGATGTCCGGACTTTTGGGCGCGGCGCGCTTGAGCCATTCCACGATGCCGGGATAGTTGGCCGGCGACTCGGCGAACCGTTGCCACACCTTGCTCCAGTGGCTGCCGCGCGCCGCCAGCAAGCCTGCGGCCTTGAGCGGGCCGTCTTTGACCGGGTCGAAGCCGGCCTCGGCCTTGCATTGCTGGCAAAAGGCCTTCCACTCGGCATCCGTGCGGCGCTGCTTGAAAGGTTCCGGGTCGCTCAGCCAGCGCAGCAGCAGCCCGGTGGTGTCAGGCGCCAACAGCGCGTTGAAGAAATCCGAGTCGAGTCGGCGCCCCTGCAATTGCGTCAAGGGCTCGGCCAGCAGCGACGGCAGCGCGCCAGCCAGCGCGTCCAGCGTGCCTTTGTCTTTGGCCACGTCCAGATCGAGCCCACCGTGCTTCGACACCAGGAAGGCATACGGTGTCCATTCCTTGCCGTTCACGTGCAGCCACATCGCACCCCGGTACTGCAGCTCCACCAGGGCGGCCAGTTCCGGAGGGCAGTCTTCTGCTGCCCGCAGCGCTTCGCGGCTGACACCCGGCAGGTACAGGACGGGCGTGGTGCCCACCGCTGGCGCACCCGCGACCAGGCGTGCCTCGATGCAGCGCAGCCAGAGCGCGGGGCCGCTGCGCTGCTGCAGCTGGTAGCCGCCCAGCTGAAACAGCTCGGGCAGCAGCGGCAGCAGTTCAGGCATCACGCCCGCCCACAGCCGCTCGGGGTCGGTCCAGAGCACCGCGCACGGCGCCACTTGGTCGCCCGCCGCGTAAGCGTGGGCGGCGGTGCGCAGCGAGGCCACCAGACGTTGGGCAAAGGTTTCAGTCATCGGTGCCAAATTCCCTGCGCATCGTTTCCAAGAATTTCTGCAGCTCTTCCTTGCTCGGCAGTTCGAGCTGGTACTTGGAGACGAACAGGCGGTTGTCCATGCTGGCGGTGGCGTACTCAACCAGGGTGTGATCGCGGTCGGTGCACAGCAGCAGGCCAACGGGCGGGTTGTCGCCCTCGGCCATCATGTGTTCGCGATACCAGGTGACGTAGGTGTTGAGCTGGCCGATGTGTTCGTGGGTGAATTTGTCCACCTTCAGTTCGACCAGCAGGTGGCACTTGAGGATGCGGTGATAGAACACCAAATCGACAAAGCCGCGTGTGTTGCCGATAACGATGCTTTTTTGTTGCGCTTCCAGGCAAAAGCCGTGGCCCAGCTCCAGCAAGAACTCGCGCAGGTTGGCAACCAGCGCGGCTTCCAGGTCGGATTCGGCAATCGCGTCCTGCGCCCGCAGGCCCAGAAATTCGAAGATATAGGGGTCGCGAATGGCCAGCCGCGGCTCTGCCGCCTCAACGCCCTGGCGCACCATGGCGGCCAGCTTCTCCTTGTCTTTGGACAGGGCGGAGCGCTCGAAATACAGCGTATCGATCTGGCGCTTGAGTGCGCGCACCGCCCAGT
>Ga0163148_10006844_pt1 | contig 10905 bp, 9 predicted proteins | sample OliLakLV19MP7P2_FD_148606 | JGI IMG/M metagenome (GOLD analysis project Ga0163148, IMG submission 148606) | Freshwater microbial mat bacterial communities from Lake Vanda, McMurdo Dry Valleys, Antarctica- Oligotrophic Lake LV.19.MP7.P2 | ecosystem: Environmental > Aquatic > Freshwater > Lake >... | reverse complement strand
TCACCAAAGCCAAGACAGCGGCAATCCGCTGATTGCCAGCCTGCGCCGCCCCGGCTGCTACCCGCATGCCGCCGCAGAGGTGCAACTGCTGGAAACCCACATATCGTGGGTGCTGCTGGCCGGCATTTACGCTTATAAAATCAAGAAACCGGTCAATCTGGGTTTTCTCGATTTCTCCACACTCGAACTGCGGCGACGCTGCTGCCTTGAAGAACTGCGCCTGAACCGGCGATTTGCTCCGCAGTTGTACCTCGACATGGTTCGCATCACCGCCGGCCCGCAAGGCCCGTGCATCAACGGCAACGGGCCAGCAATAGAGTATGCGGTGCGCATGAAACAGTTTCCCCAGGATGCGCTGGCCAGCGCAATGCTCTCTGCAGGACGACTGACTCCACAACTGCTGGAGGATTTCGCAAGCATGCTGGCCGACTTCCATCTCTCGGCTCCTGTTGCAGATGCCGGCAGCCCATTGGGCAGCGCGACAGCGATTATCGATTCTGCGCTACAGAGCCTTGACCAGATCGAAACCCGGCCAACCAGCGATACCGACGGTGTGGCATTGACAGAAATTCGTGCCTGGACCCTGCGCGAACATGACCGGCTGCATGAAACAATGGAACAGCGGCGCATTGCCGGCCATGTGCGCGAATGCCATGGCGACCTGCACCTCGGCAACATCGTGCTGATCGATGACAGGCTGGTGCCGTTTGACTGCATTGAGTTCAATGTCGCACTGCGCTGGAATGACGTCATCAGCGAGGTCGCGTTCCTGGTCATGGACCTGCATGATCGCGGCAGCCCGCAACACGCCTGGCTGTTCCTGAACGCATGGCTTGAACATAGCGGCGATTATGCCGGCATCGTGCTGCTGCCTTTTTATCTGGTGTACCGCGCCATGGTGCGCGCCAAAGTGCATGCGCTGCGCGCTGCGCAATCCGGCGTCAGCCATGCTGAACACGCCAGGTTGATGGGCGAAAGCCGCAGGTACATCGCTCTCGCGCGACATTTTTCGCACGGCAAGCCCCCCGCCTTGATCATTACTCACGGACTCTCTGGATCGGGGAAGAGCCGCATTGCCGGCGAAGTCATGCAGCAGCTGGGCGCAATACGCATCCGCTCCGATGTTGAACGCAAGCGCCTGCACGGTCTGGCGCCACTGGACAGCAGCGCCAGCGCAGTCGGGAGTGGCCTCTATAGTGCTGAGGCCACGCAGCGCCTGTATGCGCACCTCACCTCACTGGCGGAGCAACTGATCGTCGCCGGCCAGACGGTGATTGCGGACGCAACCTTCCTGCAGCGCTGGCAGCGCGACCGGCTGTGCGCCGTGGCCCGAGAAAATCAAATGCCGCTCTTCATCATGAATGTCACCGCCCCCGAAGACGTGCTCCGCGCGCGCATCCGGCAGCGCCGCACCACGACCAACGATCCGTCGGATGCCGACAACGCCGTGCTGGATCATCAACTGGCGACGCAGGAGCCGCTTGCAAGCGACGAAGAGTCCGTTGTAGTCGAATTACCCAGTGCGCAATTGACACCCGGGATGTGCTGCGAACACGTGATCAACGCGATGTCCACCTCACGCCACACAAAATAAATTTAACTATTTGTTTTTATTGGCATTTTATCCGGGGCTCAGCCATGGCAGCGGATTGCGCGTCAGTGCAACAGCAACGATATAGAAAAACACACACTGTGCAGCCAGCCACGCCAGCAGGCGCCCGGCACGGGTACGGCCGAATCGAAGCGCGATCATGCCCAGACCGATATAACAAAGCAGCGCCAGCAACTTTGCCGTCAGCCAGCCAACGGCCAATGGATACTGGCGGAGCATCACCGCCAGCGCAATCGCACTGCCCAGAAGCACGGTATCGATAACGTGCGGAGCGACTCTGATCCAGGGTGCGCGCAACAACGGCGAATCGCGCAGCATCGAGACGCCGCGCACAAAAAACAGCGTATAGCTGGCGACGACGCAGGTGACGTGGATCAGCTTGAGCGTGGCGTATTCGATTGACACACTCCGGCGGTGAATGCCGCTCCGCTCAAGGCAGCAGGTTTACGCCGTCGAGCGGATCATTCGCCCGCGCCGCCTGTATGTCAGCGTCGAACGCTTCAAAGCGCCCGCTCTCAACATCGAGCACCAGTACCCTGCCCTCCTCGATGAGATAGTGCCAGCCGCGCAGATATATTTCACCGGCTTCAACGCGCCGCTGCACCATCGGATAACCCATCAGGCGCTCGAGCTGCAACGCCACCGAGCGCTGCTCGGTGCGGCGCAGCGCCTCTTCCGACAATGTAACCGGCAACACGGCATCACGGCCCAGCTCCAGCCATTGCGCCATATGCCGCGCTTCGGCCGGCAGTTCGGTGTAAAGCGCGCGGATCGCGCCGCAGTGACTGTGGCCGCAGACGATGATCTCGCGCACATGCAGGTTGAGCACTGCGAATTCGATCGCTGCCGCCGTCCCATGGTAACCATGGGACGCATCAAAGGGCGGCACGAAACTGCCAACGTTGCGCACCACGAACAGCTCACCGGGACCGCTTTCCATCAACAGATGCGGGACCACGCGGGAATCACAACAACCGATGAACAGCACGGTCGGATGCTGTCCATGATCAACAAGGCCCTTAAACTGTTTCCGCAGACGCGGGAAATAGCGCGTATGGAAGCGCCGCAGGCGGTTGACGATTTCGTCAGGCATGACATTAAACCTCGAAGGCTCTGGTATGACTTCAGCCGGGATTGCCGTCGAGCCTGGGTTGCGTCAGCACCGGCCAGTAACGCACGGCGAAGAGCCCGAATGCTGCGGCCCATAACACTCCAGAGATCTGCACGCTGGCCAGATACCATGCCGGAGTAATCATTCCACCAAAAACGCGCACCATGGCGGCTGCCTGTATCAGCAGGAAGCAGGCGAGTTCAAACCCGTCCGCCCGCAACGGCCTTGCGGTATGGCCGCGCGCAGTACGTGTCATCATGCCCATAGTCAGTCCGCCTATGGCACCCACGGTGAAAGCGTGTATCGCGTACGATGCGCCGATCCAGCCTGCTGCCGACAGTGCGCGCATGGCCAGGTACGTGACGATCCAGGCGTAGGCCGCATGCAGTATCCAAACCAGCGGCACGGCCAGGGTGCGCCAGGGCCGCCACAGCCAGAGGCGAACGCCATGGGCCAGTGCAGCACCCAATGCGACCACCGCAACCAGCCCGGACGGCAACTGCAGCAGATCGGCAGCCAACAGCAGCAGCACCGAAGCCAAAGCCAGTTTCTCGATCAGCGCCCGGCGCTCGGCACCGGCACCGGGCACGCCGTTGTTGGTGAACATCGGGATCACCCGTCCGCTCATGACCGCCATGATGAACAACATCACATCGAGGCCCAGCACCAGCCCCAGGCGCGGTGGCAGTTCAAAGACGCCGAGCAGGGCTGCATGCAGCGTTCCGACCAATGTCGCCATCAGCAGCAGCAAACCGACAAAAAAATAGTTGCGGACATTGCGCGCCCGCCACAGCGGCACGGCAATCGCCAGCGCCAGCGCCACAGGGAATGCCGCATTCACCACGGCAGACCACACGCCCAGCGGCGTCAGCACCAGCACCCGGCCCGCCACCCACAATGCGGCCAGCGCCATCAACGGCGCACCCGTGATCGTCTCCTGCCCGGTCCAGGCGCGCACCGCCGTCAGTAGAAAGCCCGCCACAACCGCCATCGTGTAGCCGAACAGCATTTCGTGACCGTGCCACAGCGCGCCCTGCAGGTAAGCGTTCGGCAACAGGCCCGAAAACTGCGCTGCCCACAACAGCACGCTGATAGCGCTGAATACGCTGGCCAGCAGATAGAACGGGCGAAAACCGAGACTCCACAACGCGTAACCTGGCACTGTGCTGCCTCAGTCGATCAGCATCGGATTGCCCTGCCGGTCGAACGGCATATAGGCACCGAAAGCACCGGTCTTGACAGCCTCGATCATCTGTTGCAATGATTTTTCGGATTCATCGCGAGTTGGCGCGTGACCGCCGCGCCCGGAGAGTCCGGCCACAAACACCATGGCCCATTCAGGAGCAAATTGATGCGACTCCGCAGCCAGCGCTGCGAAGGTGTCAAGCTCTTCCGGCGCCTTGTCAACCGACATCAATGGCATCAGCGTTCCGCCCTCACCGGCCTCAAAACGCCTGCGTTGTTCGGGCGTGGCATCGTCCGGCAGTGCCGCGCCGGCAAAAACGAACAGCAGACGCTGTGGTTCAGGCTGACTTCGCGCGGCGCACAACAGGTCATCAAAATTTGCAATGTTCATGATTTTGCTTTCAGAAAAGCCCGGTTGTTCTGCGATGGCACAGGTTTATTGCACCAGCGGTGTTTCGGCCGCGTCAAGATCCACACCCTCCACCGCTGCCTGCCCCGCCAGCAATTGCAAATACTGACGCACCGCAGCGATGTAGGTTTGCTGGCGCAACGTGTTCGCTACCGCACCCTGCACCGACTCGAATGGCTGTGACAAACCCGGCTCGCGCTTCAACACCTCGACCACATGCAGGCCGAAACGGCTGTGCACCAGCCGCGGCAACACGCCGACCTCGACATGGCCGAACAGTTCGCGGGCAAACTCGGGGGCGCAATCCGTGGCGCTGAGCCAGCCGAGATCGCCGCCTTCAGCCGCACTGGGGCAGTTGGACAACTCCCGGGCGGCGCTGGCAAAAACCCCGGTCGCATTCCCGTCATGGCAGCGCACATCGAGCAAGGCGATCTCCGCGCGCTTGCGCAGGGCTGTCACGTCCGTGCCCGGCGTCACCGCAAACAAGATATGCCGGACATGCACGCGCTCACCCGTGCGGTAGCTGCCCTGATGCGCGGCGTAATGGCGGCGGCAATCCTCCAGCGAAGGTTCGGCAACAGGAAGCTTGCGTTCAAGCAGCGTTTCGATCGCGCCCGAAGCGGCCTCGCTGATCACGCCATCATCCGCGACGCGGTCCTCTGCCCCAAGCAGGCCGGTGGCCTGCGCTGCCTGCCGCAGCAGCTCAGTACAGGCGCGCTGGCGCAACTCTGCGGCGGGCAGGGTTTCATCGCGGCGGTTCAGTGCCACACCGTTGATGCTGGCAACAGTATGGTCGCTGACAGACTGTGTATTCATCATCGCTGACTCCATGGTGGTTCAGGCGCCGCTGCCGGGCTGCTGCGGCTGATCGTGGCCGGCCGGCACATTGAGCCGGCGGCTGCGCACCACCTGCTGCGGACGGAACAGGTAAGCCACTGTCGCAAAACCGCTCCAGACATGCACCAGCCGGCTGAAGGGGAACAACAGGAAGATGGTCATGCCGAACACCACGTGCACCTGGTAGGGCCATGGCAGGACTGCCAGCGCGCTGGCGTCCACCGGACGCAAGGTCATGATGCGTTGCGCCCAGTCGGCCAGCAGCACCATCACGCTGCCGTCGGCGTGGGACAGCGAGTACGGCAGGGTAATCAGGCCCAGCGTCAATTGCACCCACAGGATGATCAGTATGGCGAGATCAGTACGGTGGCTGGTCAGGCGGATGCGCGGGTCGAAGATGCGCCGGTAGAGCAGCAGCGACAACCCGATGAAGCACACCAGGCCCGCGATCCCGCCCGCCACCACGGCGAGCAACTGCTTGGTTGCGGCGCTGATGAAAATCCCGTACACGCTGTGCGGCGTGAACAGGCCGACGAGATGACCGATAAAAAGGAACAGGATGCCGAAGTGAAACAGGTTGCTGCCCCAGCGCAATGTCCCGGCCCGCAACAACTGCGACGAATCGCTCTTCCAGCTGTACTGGTTCTGGTCGAAACGGATGAGGCTGCCCACTACAAAAACCGCCAGGCAGATGTAGGGATAGACCTGGAAAAGAAAACCATGCAGTCCGTTCATGAAGACACTCCTTGTCTGCCGTTGATGCCGCGGATGATGTGTATGGGTTGCGGCTGGCCGGGCCTGGACTGCCCCTTGGCGGAACAACCGTCAAATACCAGCGGTTCGCTCCAGCTTTCATCCAGCGGCGGTTCGGCAGCGAGCTTTACCGGATGCGCCTGCTCGCCGGCGAGTTCCAGCAGCGCACCGAGAATGCTCGCATACGCGCTGCCCCTGGACTGCAGTGCACTGAACAGGGCATTGAAGATGTGCGCCATTTCGACGAGAAAGGCGCGCGCCTCACGCGGCGGCTGGGTCGATACAAACTCAAGCACGGCCGGCAGGTAATCGGGCAATTCACCCGGCGCCAGATACAGGCCTGCTTTCTCGTAGGTCTGCGCGAGGTCGATCATCGCCGGGCCGCGTTCCCGCGAATCGCCATGCACATGCTCGAACAAATGCAGAGAGGTGGCACGGCCGCGGTCGAACAGTTCGACATATGCAGCCTCGCTGCCCAGCGGATCGGCGCTGATCAGTCCGTCGATCAGCGCTTCAAGTTCCTGCTGTCGGCCCGCAGACAGCACCGCTTCAGCGCAGAGGATTTCGCGCATCTCGGGAAGATCTGCGCGCATCCCGGCATCCGGGTAGTTGAGCAGACCGCCAAGCACGCGCAGTGTGCCGGGGGCTGCTGCGGGTTTTGCCAGTCCAAACATGATCAGACCTCCAGCTTTATGGGAATGGTGCGCTTCTTTTCACTGCCGAACAGGCTGGTTTCGCCAGAACCCTCCGAACAACCGTTACCGAAGGAAAAACCACAGCCCCCGCGCAGATTGAAGGTGTTTTCGGCGTATTCGCGATGCGAGCTTGGAATCACAAACCGGTCCTCGTAGTTGGCAATGGCCATCACCTGGTACATCGCTTCGACATCCGCCTGACTGAGGCCCACCTGCTGCAGCACGGCAGTATTGATGCGCTTTTCCACATGTTTCTCGCGCTGATAGGCGCGCATCGCCAGCATGCGTTCCAGCGCACGGACCACAGGCGCCGTATCACCGGCGGTGAGCAGGTTGGCAAGGTACTTGACCGGTATGCGCAGTTGATTGACATCCGGGATCTCACCGTTGGCACCGACATGACCGGCATTGGCCGCGGCACTGATCGGCGACAGCGGCGGCACATACCAGACCATGGGCAGCGTGCGGTATTCCGGATGCAGCGGCAGCGCCACCTTCCACTCCACCGCCATCTTGTACACCGGGCTGTTGCGCGCAGCTTTCATCCATTGGTCCGGAATGCCGTCGATTTGAGCCTGGGCGATGACCTGAGGATCGTTGGGGTCGAGGAATATCCCCAACTGCGCCTGGTAGAGGTCACGGTCGTGTTCGACGCTGGCCGCCTGCTGGATGCGGTCGGCGTCGTAGAGCAGCACACCCAGATAACGAATGCGGCCGACACAGGTTTCGGAGCACACCGTAGGCTCTCCAGCCTCGATACGCGGATAGCAAAAAATGCACTTCTCGGCCTTGCCGCTTTTCCAGTTGTAATAAATCTTCTTGTACGGACAGCCGCTGACGCACATCCGCCAGCCACGGCATTTGTCCTGGTCGATCAGCACAATGCCGTCTTCCTCGCGCTTGTAGATCGAGCCCGACGGGCAACTCGCCACACATGCCGGATTCAGGCAGTGTTCACACAGCCGCGGCAGATACATCATGAAGGTATTCTCGAACTGGCCGTAGATGTCCTTCTGGATGTCGTCGAAATTCCGGTCTTTCGAGCGTTTGCTGAACTCGCCGCCGAGAATCTCCTCCCAGTTCGGCCCCCACACGATCTTGTCCATCTGCTTGCCGGTGATCAGGCTGCGCGGCCGCGCGGTTGGCGTGGCCCTCATCTCGGGCGCGCTCTGCAGATGGCCGTAATCAAAAGTGAACGGCTCGTAGTAGTCATCGATCTGCGGCAGGTTGGGATTGGCGAATATTTTCATCAGCAGTTGCCACTTCGCGCCCTGACGCGGCTGCAGGGACCCGTCGCCCTTGCGAACCCAGCCGCCATTCCACTTGTCCTGGTTCTCCCATTCCTTGGGATAGCCGATACCGGGTTTGGTTTCGACATTATTGAACCAGGCGTATTCCACGCCTGGCCGGCTGGTCCAGACATTCTTGCAGGTCACTGAACAAGTGTGGCAACCGATGCACTTATCCAGATTCAGCACCATGCCGATTTGCGCGCGTATTTTCATAGAGCCTCCTGACCGGCCGCCCCGAATGTGAAAAATGAGGAGTTGTACGCCCCCTCGGGGGGCAGCGAACGAGTGTGCGCGTGGGGGTTCATGCGACTTCTCCGTGAGCTTGGACGGGACGGATCAGTTCATCCGCCACAGGCGTATCCAGCCAGTCAATCTTCACCATCTTGCGCACCACCACAAACTCATCGCGATTGGTGCCGATGGTGCCGTAATAGTTGAAACCGTAACTTTGCTGGGCGTATCCGCCAATCATGTGCGTGGGCTTCATTACGATGCGGGTCACCGAGTTGTGGATGCCGCCCCGCGCCCCCGTGATCTCCGAACCCGGGGTGTTCACGATCTTCTCCTGCGCGTGGTACATCATCACCATGCCGGGATTGACGCGCTGGCTGACCACCGCACGTGCAGCGATCGCGCCGTTAATGTTGAACAGCTCGACCCAGTCGTTGTCGACGATGCCGGCCCGCTGCGCATCATCTTCCGACAGCCAGATGCAGGGTCCGCCGCGGCTCAGGGTGAGCATCAGCAGGTTGTCGGTATAGGTGGAATGGATACCCCACTTCTGGTGCGGCGTGATGAAATTGAGCAGGATTTCCGGGTTGCCGTTGCTCTTTACGCCATGGATGCCTGCTGTGGTCTTCAGGTCCACCGGCGGACGGTAGCTGGCGAGACCTTCGCCGAACGCCCGCATCCACGGATGGTCGAGATAAAACTGCTGGCGTCCGGTCAGTGTGCGCCACGGGATCAGCTCATGGACATTGGTATAGCCGGCATTGTAGGAAACCGTCTCGCTTTCGATGCCGCTCCAGGTTGGCGAGGAGATGATTTTGCGCGGTTGTGCCTGGATGTCGCGGAAACGGATTTTCTCGTCTTCACGGTGGATCGCCAGGTGCGTGTGGTCTCGCCCGGTCTGCTTGCCCAGCGCCTGCCAGGCTTTGACGGCGACATGGCCGTTGGTCTCGGGGGCGAACTGCAACACAACTTCACAGGCATCGATGTCGGTCTCGATCTTCGGCATGCCCTGGGTTACGCCGTCAGCAGTAGTCAGGCCGTTCAACTGGCCCAGTTGCGTGACTTCGGTCTGCGTATTCCAGCCTATGCCCTTGCCGGCGTTGCCCAGCTTGTTCATCAATGGACCAAGGGCGGTGAACCGTTTATAGACATTAGGGTAGTCGCGCTCGACCACCGTCATCTGCGGCGCCGTCTTGCCCGGAATCAGCTCGACCTCGCCGCGCTTCCAGTCCTTGACGTCCATCGCCTGCGCGAGTTCGCCCGGCGTGTCGTGCATCAGCGGCGTCAGCACCAGCTCCTTTTCCACGCCGAGGTGGCCTACACACACTTCGCTGAACTTCTGGGCAAAACCCTTGTAGATGTCCCAGTCGCTGCGCGACTGCCAGGCCGGATCCACCGCGGTGGACAGCGGATGGATGAAAGGATGCATGTCGCTGGTATTGAGATCATTCTTCTCGTACCAGGTTGCGGTGGGCAGCACGATGTCCGAATAGAGGCAGGTCGTGCTCATGCGAAAATCGAGGGTAACCAGCAGGTCGAGTTTGCCTTCCGGTGCATGCTCATGCCACACCACCTCTTCCGGTTTGACATCGCCGACGCCGAGATCCTTGCCCTGCACGCCGTGACTGGTGCCCAGCAGATGCTTGAGAAAATACTCATGCCCCTTGCCGCTGGAGCCGAGCAGGTTGGAGCGCCACACGAAAAGGTTGCGCGGCCAGTTGTCCGGATGATCCGGATCCTCGCAGCTCATCTTCAGCGTACCGTCCTTCAGTGCCTTCACCGCATAGTCCTTCGGATCAACGCCCGCCGCCCCCGCATCGCGCACCACCTGCAGCGGATTGGTTTTCAGCTGAGGTGCTGATGGCAACCAGCCCATGCGCTCGGCGCGAACGTTGTAGTCGATCATGCTGCCGCCGAACACTTTCTTGTCAGCCAGCGGCGACAGCACCTCGTCCATGGTCAGCTTTTCATAACGCCACTGATCGGTGTGCGCATAAAAGAAACTGGTGCTGTTCTGCTGGCGTGGCGGACGTATCCAGTCGAGCGCAAAAGCCAGCGGCGTCCAGCCGGTCTGCGGCCGCAGCTTTTCCTGGCCGACGTAATGCGCCCAGCCGCCGCCGCTCTTGCCGATGCAGCCGCACATCATCAGCATGTTGATAATGCCGCGGTAGTTCATGTCGCAGTGATACCAGTGGTTCATCGCCGCGCCGATGATCACCATCGAACGGCCCTCGGTCTTCTCGGCATTCTCGGCAAACTGGCGGGCAACGGCGATCACCTGCTCGCGCGGCGTGCCGGTGATGCGCTCCTGCCAGGCCGGCGTATACGGCGTGTCGTCGTCGTAGCTGTCGGCGGCCAGTTCACCCGGCAATCCACGCGCGACGCCGTAGTTGGCCGCCTGAAGATCAAATACCGTTGCCACCAACACTTCGCCGGACTTGCCGAGTGCGAGGCGCTGCACCGGCACGGTGCGTACCAGCACATCCGCGTTTTCCCCGTTCAATGCATTGTTCGGGAAATGCTCGCTGACTATGCCGCCGAAATAGGGAAAGCCCACCCTCGCGGTATCGGTGCCGGGATGATTCCCTTCGAGCAGCGACAGTTTGAGCTTGACCTCGCCGCCATGCTGCGCGTCCTTGGCCTCAAGGTTCCATTGCCCCTGGTCGGCACGGCCATCAGCCCCCCAGCGGAAACCTATGGCACCGTTGGGCAGCACGACCTTGCCGCCCTCATCCAGCGCCACCGTCTTCCATTCCGGATTGTTGGTCTGACCGAGCTGT
>Ga0163148_10006841_pt1 | contig 10909 bp, 5 predicted proteins | sample OliLakLV19MP7P2_FD_148606 | JGI IMG/M metagenome (GOLD analysis project Ga0163148, IMG submission 148606) | Freshwater microbial mat bacterial communities from Lake Vanda, McMurdo Dry Valleys, Antarctica- Oligotrophic Lake LV.19.MP7.P2 | ecosystem: Environmental > Aquatic > Freshwater > Lake >... | reverse complement strand
CGCACAGTGTGCCGGTATTTGGGTCAGCATTCTCAAATTGATGGAAGCGGAACGGGAAGAGACTCGAACGATGGGTCAGTGGAACCCCTCTACACAGCCTATTCGGCAAAACTTCCAATGGGACCAATCCGCAAGTTGGCTGGATTCAACAGTGCCAATGGTTTTTACTTCAACACGCAAACAGTTGTCGCAGTTCCAGACGAACTGTTGCACTTGACACCAATCGGCCAATGGTGTTACACAGGATATGATGACGTTGTCGAACACAGTCGATTGAACGGAGGATCGAATGCAACTGCAGTTGAGGTACTCAAATTCTTCTGTGAGTTAAATGCCATCTACATCCAAGACGCTGCTGCTTTGATGGCAAAGCATCCCGACCGTGCAGACCATCCTATGTTTAAAGAGGTGCCGGTGTTTCAATCCGAATTGTTTCTAACATTCAAGGATACGATGAAGCGTCTGTTGGATTTGGAAGAGTCGCCGCTTGACGCCAACCTAGAGAAAGTCATCCCCGGTATAAGCCAGTGGCAATCATTGAATCATGTTGCTGTCACAGGATTAAGGAATTCAGTGGATGCTCTTAATTCTGCAATTGCCACAGGATTTCACCAGATGACAATGGATTCTAAGAGTTAGCAACAAGCGTCGGAACAGAAGCTGGTGTCAGCCTTTGTGAATGTCGCAAGGGAGCTTCTTGCCGGAAAAGATGCAGCACTTGAGAACCCTGTGACCAAGAAAAGATACGTTGAAGGAGAAGCAGGTTCTCAACCCACAGCTTTCACAGAGGCATTCGCTGTGGAGATGAGGAGTGGATCGCCGCCTCCAAACGAGACCAAAGCGTCGAAACAATGTGCTAAATACCGAATGACCCACAAACATAAGTCTTTGGTAGATGTGTAGAACGAGTGGCATGGTCTAGAGAAATATAAAGACAAATTTGGTGGTATCAGTGGCAGGAATAAACTGTACGGAAAGAAATGGCGCAGTCATCTCAACGTCCAACAGTGTTCCAGGACTTCGCGCATTATCAAAGCCATTGAGAAATACTCGGAGCAGGAAGGATCGATTAAGGAAATGGACGTTTGATACAAAGACAGTAAATACAGTCTGTCAAACTTTGTGGAGGAACTACAAATCAAAGGTCTTATCCCCAAGAAGGCTGTCAGGGGTAGGAAGAAGGAGGAGTAATTAGTAAACAGTTGTAGTGGTTATTTGTTGTTCAACGACTTGGCCTTTAATTTTAATCGCTCTACTGCTCCAGTTAATGCATCGATCTCCTCCAGTAGCAGACCTGTAGTCTTGACGCAAGATCACAACAACTTCTTCTTCTTCTTCATCTGATGCCTTCTTTTTCATCATTGGGGCAATGCTTGAAAGGCAAATGTTTCTCTGTTTGTCCCGATCTATCAACACTGATGCCATCTTGCTACCACACTTGTCTTGACACGTTCCAGCTTTGTAGCATTTGTACATCCCTCCTACCATTAGAACGCGATCTCCCTTCGAATACTCCATTGTTGATGTCTTTATAGATCGCTTTGACGCTTGATGTGGTGTTTCATGATACTTGTCAAAGACATAGTGGAGCTGTTGTGCATGATGTCAGGCGCACCTATGGCCAAAAACCGGCCGGGGGTACTAGTTTAAGGAAAGTTTTCAGGAAGACACGTAGCCCTAGTACATTTTGTACAAGGCAAATATGGGAAAACTGACCGAAAACCCAACTAATGTTTTTGAGCATGTCCATGACGTCAGTGTTGTACTCTGTGCTTCACATTGAATGAAAAAAGGGGATCCTTTTTTATTTAAGGGGCAAATCTAAGATGAGCTAGCTTTTGCTAGCTGTACCCCCTCGAAATATACATCTATTTAGGGGATGTTGTAAAGAGGGTTTTCAGCTATCATTTAGGATAAATAGCAGTCAATGTTAAACTAGGTACACCGTGTTATTAGCTTATGACATGTCAAAAAAAAAATTTGTACTGTTTTACTATACGAATTTTGATTGTCTATTTTTGATGACTGCAAACTTTCCTTAATCTAGCTAGTACCGCCTTCTTTTGGTTGAGAACTCCAAAAACCAGTAAAAATAGTGCGTCAGTGGGGCGACAAAAAAATCTCTTGTGTAGGAGTAGCACTGCGCTGCACCCATTATTTTCAACGCGCCAAAGGTGTGCGGTCAGTCAAAAATTGGCTTTTGCCTCAACCACAAATGCGCCTTGCACCGTGTCAAACACCCCTACTACTAACCCTACAAAAAACCATTTACTACTACTTTCACAGTAGGTTTCACTGGGTCATTCTGGTTGGGACGAACCTCATATCTCTATTATCACAATTAAACTACAAACACAACACTAGTCTTACGCCTTGTACTATGCTGTCACATTCACCACAACGCCTAACGGAACAAACTTGGAACAAACGGACGGGTCAAGTTAGTCTCCAACAAATGAAGAGGATTGTCATTCGGGCGGGAATTGTGCGTTTCGAGACTAAAGAGACACTAAACGCATTCAAATTGTTCGTTTAAGGTTTGTCGATGGACATGTGTGTTTGCTTCTCTGCCTCACAATTAAATTTGCATCGTCCTCTCTTTGACGACATAGTCAAGAGGTCGTAGACGATACACTTGTTTGTATCAAACACCAAAGACTCAGCTTGGTCGATAACGCCTTGATCATGTCCACACCCCGACAGGTAAAGTGACAGCGCTACAGTAAAACTACTCTTAACATCGCCTACTTTTCGATTACCTTAGGCGTGGAACTCGCTCACTCGATAACTTCCTTCCTTCGCGACTACAGGTCTTCAGAGCTCAGGAGAATGTTTCTCTCCAGGCCAACCAACAGTCGATATCCGCGAAGACAATATCCAACGGCAGCACTTCTTCTCGGGTTGCCGTCCCTCCAAAACCTCCTAGGTCGGCCTTTACGTGCTTTACAGACGCAAAGAAAGACGAGATCCTGTCACGCCGTGGAGTCGAAAATCAGGTTTGTGCCGACGGTGAAATGACCGCTGATAACATACTCGACTTGCTTCCTTTTCGGCGTTGAAAATATCGGTTCTGACTTGAGTTTTTACTCATTCTCTCCAACAGGCGGAATTATTGAAGATTGTCGCGGAAGAATGGAGAGATCTCTCCAAGGAACAACTTTCATTCTGGGACGAAGAAGCAAGGGACGACAAAGTCAGGTGAGTCGACAGATTTGAGACCAGACAATTTGCTTCATTGGTTGCAAGCCAATCGTATACTGACATCCTTTTATTCTCTGCTGGGCACAGGTTTGTTCGCGAGAAATCTGAGTATAATGGTCCTTGGGTTGTTCCTAAACGTCGCGCCAAAAAGCACCCTTGCGCACCCAAGAGGTGAATGTTCATCCCGTCGACTGTCGATTGTCTCGGTGTGGAGCCTGTCCGCCTCAATTTTGCCACTCTTTGCTCTCATCCATCCACACAGACCCATGTCGGCATTTTTGAAGTTTTCGCAAAAGACGCGACAGACTATAAAGACTGAAAACCCTAATATGTCCAACACAGATGTCTCTAAGCTCCTTGGAGAGCTTTGGCGAAATGCCACGCCACAGGAAAAAGCTCCATACCGTGAGGAAGAATTGAAGGAGCGCGCTGCTTACAAAGAGCAGATCAAAAAGTTCAATGACAAGCAGGCCAAAAAGGATGCGGCCAGTCGCACTAGCCATAAGACAGTACAGAAGATAGCTGCCGTTGATTACCCTTATTTACCTCCTCCCCCGCTACCAGCAAGGTCAAATACTTATGAGCTCGGCTCATCGACCTTTGGCGCACATCATCTCGACTCACTACTTGTGGACAACGGCAACAGGGGCGAACCCAAGAACTATGTCTTTCGGCACAATTTTGGCGGAGTACCATTCTCCTCGTATCGCCCAGCTGTCTACCCCCACCATCCGCCACCATACTACCAGCCAAGTTCTGCGTATCATGGCAGCAGCAATCATCACGGTACTCACCATGGCAGCCATCACAGCAACGGCGGCGACAGCAGCAGCAGCAATAACAACATCAATCACAGCAGCAGCCACAACAACCAAAGCAACAGTAATCAAACCAGGACTGCTGAGCACCAAGCGCCTGTTCACGGACCACTGCCTCCTCTCGGTCATCACTTGGACGACGAAGACGATGTCCTCGTTGGGAGCTATACCAACTACTTCTCTGACAACATGGGCTTCAACTTCTACAACAACGGCTACCCCTAAGTATCTATGTCTGTGTCATTCTGTTCAAGCTCCACCAGACCCACTAATCCGAAGCGTGGGCGTTTCACTAGTGTGGTTTCCCATTCAAAAAATATTGTGTTCAGTCAGTAAGGTCGAAACTATATACATGGCCTGTTAAAGAAAGCCTTACTCGTGCTTCTCATCACTGCCATCATCGTCGTTGTCAGCCCGGGCCACACTTAGCGAGACATTCAACTCCTGGTCTGCCCCCATATAGCTGTCATTCATGCAGAACAGAGTTAACTCATAATCTCCAGCTTCTTCGGGCGCAATAAATTCCAATGCCACTGACTGCTTGTGCCGCAGATTGACACGCTTCAGTGACAGAATAGAGTTTGTCATCGTATCACCGATTACAACCCACCAAGACTCTTTCTTCTCGCGAGGGAAAAGTGCCGCTGATACCTTCCCAAGATCGCCCAAATCGTCTTTCGACATCGCCTCATCAATGTCACGCTCCAAATTGACAACAACTTGAACTGGATCGCCAGCTGTCACATCATCTGGGTCTTTCACATCAAAGCTTATATCCACGCTAGGGTATGAGTTACAGAAAACAGCGACATCTGCCATCTTATAGTCAGGTAAGCGGAGCAAATCGTTCCTCACGTCATCATCGAGCGTTAAAATATCAAGGACAGACTCAATGGGTTCTTCTAAGTCGTGCGCTACGCACCGTTTCACAATTTCCTCTGAAAAATGAGGAATCTGAATTCAGGGACGAACAAGAAAAGTACCGGTTAAAAGTGATGCAGATGCAAGCAGCGTATGCTCAAGACAGCGTACCTGCTTCAACACATTGTCTGTGTTCCAAAGTCCTTGCACGACCATCTGGCTCAGCTCCATTGCGGCTAGAGCCGGCTTCAACCACCCGTTACTACTAATTACGTCAACGATCGCTTGAATCAAATTGATGGATTCTGCCAAAACAATTTTCTGGTCAGCACGGAGATTCGCCGACACAGACTTCCTGCTGAAATGAATTTGCAAAAGGATCAGAGCCTTGGTATTTGAATCGTATGCAGCGTCATCAGGGAGCTTGTGCACAAGGGTGCGCGCCATGATTCTGAGGGATTTTTCCTCGCCGTAGCGAAGCGGTAGGGAAGAAAACTCCCAGGCGGCCGACAGAATTTCCATAATTCCACGAATCTTGGTCTTTTGCGTCACTGAAGACTCGATCAGCTCGATCGTTCGATACTGGACATAGTAGTATGCTGCAATCATACCAAGATTGAGCGGGGATACGTCCCCTTCGCCAGTAAGCTTGCAGCATTTACTTTCCTCAAGATCGCCAAGAACGGCTTCGACCATTTCACTGAGGTGCTCGCTGATATACACGTTAGATGTTCCACGTAATCCGTAGTATGTAGGATTCTTCGGAAGCCTCCTATACAAGAATGTCCACGTGAGGTAGTCCACTGCGTCCTGCATCGTTTCAATGGATTTAGTGACAATTTCGGAGTTAAAATGGTCATGCAGGTAGCTGTCCAAGTGACTCTCCACGGGCAAAGGATTGTAGAGAAGCTTCTTCAAGTAGTCCTTTTTGGGCGCGTGGCACATCAGAACGCACTTCCCGCTTGAATCCGTTTCGTGGCGGCCCATCATGTGAAGGAGGTCAACAACTGGATAGTCAACATGCCGATTTTCTCTCCCATCAAAACATTCCGTGCCCATGATAACCACCAAATGAGCGACGCACGGAGTTTTCCAGCACAAGTCAACAGGGCAAACCAAAACTTGAAGAACCCCCTTACGAAACAGGTTAATAACTGTCGTCCAGTCATATTCTACCATTCCATCAAACAAGAAACCGATTCCGGAAGAAAGCACTTGTTGCAGTGATGGTTCACGGATACTGGCGGTCATGCAAGAAATTTCTTCTTGAGACACACCGTTTCCGAGTAAAGACTCTCCAACTCTACTTTCTCGGTAGGTCAAAATGTCAATGGATGTCAGCTGAGCTTGGCGTCTACTGGGGACATACACTATACAATTCTTGCCATCGATGTGTCGGTCAATCGAGTCGTACACAGGTTTACCCATTGCCATCAGGCGGCCTGAGTAGTTGTTCTGCTCGAAGGATTGAAAATGTATTTCAAGGGGCAACGGTCGGGCCTTTGGCGAGAAGTTGAAGAGGCCCTTACTTGGAACTCCCATCCAGTCTCCAACGTCCCTCGCATTGGCGAGAGACGCACTAAGTCCGACGATCCGCAGACAATCCCCGGGATCAGCTTGTTGGCGCTGCCCACTTATGTATCGCATGCGCGAAATGACGATCTCCATAGTAGGACCATGCTCGCCACCAAGAAAGTGCAAATCGTCGAAGACCACCAACGATACAGATTGCACAGCCTTTCTTTGCCTCCACCGACGGCTAAACATATCCCATGTCTTCACCGAGCAGATTGCTACTTTCGCTTCGCTGAGCAACTTGAGGTCGGGAATGGTTTGCCCTGTAAGCCTCGTTATCATTCCCTTGCGAAGAACTGTGCCGAGGCGGCTTTCCAAATCTTCGAAAACAGGGTCAGCGATTGCTTCCGTCGGTGCTATATAAACACATGTACCCTTTGGATTTGTTGTTAACATGCGAAGAATCGCAAATTCAGCGCAGACTGTCTTTCCCGAACCGGAGGGAGCACACACCAAGCAGTTCCTGTCAGTCTTGAATAACTCGTGAAAGGTTTGAGTTTGAATAGGATTGAATTCCTTGAAAGGGAACAGCTTGGAAAGAGTGTCATCTCCCAGTGAACGAGGCAGGAGTGGCTGAAGGTCCAACAGCTCCGTTGGTGGAGAAAATTTGGCCGGCAAAATCATATTGCTGAATGACAAAGGCAGAATTGATTCAGAATGAATCCATCGGTCAGAAATCACCCGGACAAAATAAGCTGGCGGTAATGGCTCGAGGATGGGAACGGAAAAAACGAGGACGTGCTCTTCCTCGCCTCCTTTGCTCTTCAAGGAAAATATTTCATGATGGAGGATAGCTTCACAATTCACGTCTTCGACGACAACGTGAAATAACTGCACGTAACCATGCACTGAAACATCAAACTGGAAGGAGGGGATAAACGCCAACTCAACACGAAGCATTGACCTGGTGATTGGCTGGACTTGCGCCGACAATTCAAGACGAGGAAACTGGTGGACCAGTTTGTGCAGAACACGTCCCATCTTTGGTACCCCGACTAGTTCGCCGATGTCCGGAGGTGTAAGATCAGCATAACGATACCACTCGAGGTCGCTCTTCCGTTCCAGCTTTCTTACAACGACTTCTGGCACATTCTTGAACTGGCGGAGTGGCGACTGGCTTCGCCATATCTTGTAAGCAACCATGTTTGCAAAGTTCAGACAAAGGCGCGCAAGAGAGGCCCACTTGCGCTTGAGAGCGATATCAAAAAGAGCTCTCATAATGCGAGCTCCAGATTGTTGAATAAAAGCCATGTCCGCCATCAGCGCAAAGCCATCCAATCGGAGTCGCGATATGTAAGCCTGGAGAAGAATATTAACTTTTGCCAATGGCTCACTTGGACTTTCTTTGACGGGGATAGGGACCTTGCCCGCGAGCTTCGATAGCTCTAGCTTTTCCTCTTCTCGAACAGTAATGTGCGAGAATTCCCCGCTCATTGAAAAGAGTCGAAGCAATTCAATGTCGGACATGTTTGGCCTCATGTGCCGACTGTAGACGGCCATTGACGAATGTGAAATGTAGAACTGACTTGCAACACGCCCAAGGGGGGTTGCTTGAAGCGATCCGACCTTTCGGTCATATCTGAGCAAGTGGCTTTTTTCAAGCATAGACGCAGCTGTGTGGGCGAGATCCGTTCGGCGGCGCTTAAGAGTAGGGTCCTCTCTCAACGTCTGCTCGGGATTGACAATGCCGTAAAGTGATGGGTTTTGAAGCATACGAACGTAAAGGAAAGTGTAGCTCAGCCATTCAACAGCCTCGGCAATTGTTTGAACGGTACCAAGGACGATTTCGGCATTCAAATGGTCTGGAAGGCTTTTGATTAGCTGGCTCTCGACGGGGAGTTGCAAATTTGTCAGAGACAAGTAGTACTGTAGTTTCGTGTGTTGTGTCAGGATGATTCCTTCTCCTTCGCTGTCATACTGAGGACGACCTGCACGTCCAAGCATCTGCAAAACATCAAGTGGACTTAATTCTGCCCATTGACCCTTAGAAGGATCGTAAATTTGCGTACCCCTGATGATGACGGCATGCTGCAGAAAAGAAGCGGAAGAATAGAGAGTTAGAAAATTACTCCAAAGGGAACTTGAAAATCACCAAGCGCGAATTTGGTCTTACCGCCGGCAAGTTCACACCCCACGCAAGCGTTGCAGTACAACAGAGAACTGCAATGTGACGGCTCGCAAACAAATCCTCCACCAATTCGCGGTCTTCCCTATTCATGCCTGCATGGTGGATTCCAAACCCGTAGGTCAGAACATCCTGCAAGTCCGTATCGGTGACGCCAGACACTTCATCTCGCAAAATTTCATGGCTTCCTGCTCCGTCGCGAACAAAGTGCGGAAGTTCGTCGCGATCTAGTGCAAGATCACGAAGTGCTTTCGCAGTTTTGCCAGTCTCTGCTCTGCTGTGAACAAAAATAAGCACCTGGTTGCCGCTGTGTCGTTGCGCTAAGGCTTTTTCGTAGCAGATTTCATTCTGTAAGTGGAATCGCTTGAATGCATTTCTCTCTGTGATTCCAAGGTATTGCATTTGAAGAGGAACGGGCCTATAGCTTCCGTCGAAAAAGAAAAGCCCTTCCTCTGGCTTCACTCTCAAAAACGTAGCAACATCTGCGTAATTAGGAAGAGTAGCGGAAAGGCCAACAAGGCGCATCGGCTCCGCAGTAGTTTCAACTTGTCGAATCAATCGCGCGACCAAGCTCTCCAACACAGGCCCACGATCATCTGCCAACAAGTGAATCTCGTCAAAAATTACCAGTTTAACTAGCTGTGTAAAGGCTCGCCCTTCTCCCTGTCTAAGAGTAATGTCGAATTTTTCGGGGGTTGTAACAATGAGCTGAGTCTCCGCAATTTGTTGCCGTGTGAGACTGGAGTCTCCGGACAACTCTGCCACAGTAACTCCGTACGGAGCAAGACGCTCCGTAAAATTCTTCACCACTTCTTGCACCAAAGCCTTCATCGGCGCAACATAGACTATCTTAAAGGATTCCAAGTCAAACTCTTCCTGCTTTTCTTCGTCCCCAGTGTCTTCTTGTTCCTTTTCGCTCTCTTCTTTGCGATACTGACCGAGTACATTGAGCATAGTCAAACATGCTACATTGGTCTTCCCAGCGCCTGTAGGGGCACATAAAAGGATATTGTCAGATTTCTTCAACGTAACCTCATACATTTTGGATTGAATACGATTCAACTTGTCCACTCCTGGAAAGGCAGGTTGGCACCATGGCGGGAGGTCTCTGATAGGCAGTAGTGCTTCACCTATGGGTATCACGCTTTTGACAGCGGGGACATGCACTTCTTCGTACCCATTTTTCATTGCCCTCCAAGATTTGTCTGGCAGAAAGCACTTTTTATTGACCATTGCATGGGCATTATCTTGGAAAACCAGAGTATCGAGGTCCAGTTCCAGTGGCTCGTCATGGGCACAGTCCATAGCATACGTCTCTCCATTGGCGTCGCCATCTCCCGAACAGACCTTGACTCCAATCGAATCGAGAGCCTTTGAAACATCTTTTTCGGCGTCAGCTTTCTTTAACGTATCGGTGATTCCCCGCAATCTCTCCCTCGTCCAGTCCTCTGCCCTCCCTCTGGAATGCATTTCTTCCCAGACTTGCTTCCCCTCACCGGTGGGTTCCTTTGACAACGCTTCTTCAACCTGGTTGCGCACTTCTTCCGTCTGCGCTCGCTTCATGGAAACACAGGCCCACACACGTACGCGATTATGTAGCAACAACTTGATGGTATCAAACAAATCAAATCCAAGCAAAATCATAAGCTTGTTTTCGCATTCTCTGAAGTCGGTCTTGTTTTTTATGTCCAAAACTCCAAGGACTTGCTTTGCCATATCCGCCGCTTCATCCGCGTCGTTGTAATGAGGCGACAACTGTCGCTGTAAAAAATGAGCATCAATTTCATGGGCGTTCAAAATGCGATCGTGCGCGTGCGATGTTTTCTTTTTGGCGTCTTCTGGTGCTCCCTGCACAACTACATCATCACTTATATCCTGCTCACCGGAATCATCTCGTTGGCTTGCTATTTCTCCTTCTCCGTCGTCCTCATTTTCGGAAGACAAAGAATCAACCACAACATCTTCCTCAATGTCAGTATCACCACCTGCGCCTTTATCTCCTCCTTCATCATCATCTTCATCTTCATCGAATACTACAGCAACTCCCATTTCATCGTCGACTCGATCTCCTTCTTTGGCTCCTGGTTGATGTAGTTTGCTATCATCGTAGTCATCCATTTCTTTTCCCAATTGCACTAATTTGGCAAATCGTTCCGAAGAAATTCCACCGGGTGAATTAGCAGCTTTGAGCGTCAAGAGCTGTGAGATTGTTTCATGTCGTTCGGGGTCACGCAGATCCTGGTCCTTCAGAGCTTCAATGACGGATTGAGCCGCGTCGCGCAAAAGGGATGTCGATTGATCGCCCAGAAGAGACCGAGAACCAATCGTG
>Ga0163148_10006840_pt1 | contig 10909 bp, 8 predicted proteins | sample OliLakLV19MP7P2_FD_148606 | JGI IMG/M metagenome (GOLD analysis project Ga0163148, IMG submission 148606) | Freshwater microbial mat bacterial communities from Lake Vanda, McMurdo Dry Valleys, Antarctica- Oligotrophic Lake LV.19.MP7.P2 | ecosystem: Environmental > Aquatic > Freshwater > Lake >... | reverse complement strand
CCCATCGCACCGATTTCCCCGCGACGCGCGCGGCTCGCCCCAGCAACATCCTTGGTGGCCGGCGCGAAGACCTTGCTCACTTTTCGCGAGGCATCGTCGTAACGTGCCACGCCGCGCTTCGCATCGTAGATGACATCGAACTCCAACCCCTTGCCGGCACACAGCAACTCAAGCCCCAACTCGCGCGCCCACGACACCAGGCTCATCAGCAGCCCGTGTTGGTCGCCATCGACTGCGGTATAGACCAACCCCGCGCGATCCGCCCGCCATTTCAGAATCGGGCCGACGGCGGCGTCGGTCTCCTTCGTCACCATTGCGACGTGCTTGCCATGCTCGATCGCGGCCAACGCGTGAGCCGCTCCGGCTGCCGCCACGCCCGTCGCCTCTACCACGATGTCGATGGGAAGATCCATCATCAGCAACGCATCGGGCAGCACCACGCGCTTATTCAGCTCAAGCGCGGCCAGCGCCGCCCCCCGACTTTCGCACACGACGATTTCGTTCGACGCCCAGCCGGCGCGGCGCAGCGCTCGCTTGGCCGCCTCGATGTCCACGTCGGCCACCACCGGCACATCGAGCGCCGGGATCGATCGCGACTGGGTAAGAATCGCCGTCGCAAAATGCCCGGTGCCGATGACGCCGGCACGAACCGGGATGACGCCGGTGCCGACAACGTAAACGCGAGGACGGGATTTCATTGGAGTGCGGCGCTAGTCCTCGATGGCTATGGCCCGGACCGGCGCACCGTCCGCGTCCGGAATTTTCAAGGATAGGAAAGAAAGCTGGGTGTGCGGCCGGGTGAGCGCGACCAGACTGCAGAGATACTCGACGAGCAGAATCCCGTGCCGTAGCAGCGCATCGTGCGAGGGGTAGTCGGTGATCGGCTTTACAATTCCGTAAAGCAAATGCCGGATGCCTTCATCCTGAGGAAAATCGACGCCGAGCGCCTTGATCCCCCGTGTCCTCAGCCAGTCGCACGCCCCGCGCATGAGCCAGGGCGAAGTTCTCCAGAATGCGGGCGTCGTCGGCGGATGCCGAAGATCCCAACAGGTTTTCAACAAGGCGATGTCGCCCACGGCCACGTGGTCGGCGGCGGCGGAAATGCGCGCGACGGTGATCGGTTCGTTTGGCTTGAGTGAAGTGAGGTCAATGACCGCGGCTCGACCAATGAGCTGATCAAGTTTGAAATCGGAGGTCGTGGTGCCGTCAGCCAGCAGGTGGCGCGGGGCATCGACGTGCGTGAAGCCGTGCACGCTCGACCCCAACCATGTCACTTGAAACTGGCTGCCGTGGGCGTGGTCCGCCACCAACCTCCGCTCCATTTTCCAACGAAAGTGATCCGCGATGGGCAGGGTGAGATCGATGATGCGCGACATAGCGGCCGGCGGGAGGAAGCGAGCACGTCGTCCGGCGGAAGGCGTCCCCGTGGGGTTGACCGAAAACGCCTCAACCGTAGATGGCGGGATTCACGACGTTCGGCGGACGCTCGCCACGACAGGCGGCGAGCGCGTTTTGCGCGGCCATCATGCCCATCTTGGTGCGCGTGCCGATGGTCGCGCTGCCGAGATGCGGCACGAGCACGGCGTTCTCCAAATCGTAGAGACCGGGATCGAGCGCGGGCTCGCGTTCAAAAACATCCAGCCCCGCCCCGCCGATGCGCTTCGTCGCCAGAGCCGCGACGAGCGCCTTTTCGTCGATCACCGGGCCGCGCGCGGTGTTGATCACGATGGCAGTTGGTTTCATGGCGGCGAACTGCGGCGCGCCGATCAGGTGGTGCGTCTCTTGGTTGTAGGCGACATGGAGCGAAAGAAAGTCCGCCGTCGCGATAACTGCATCGAATGGACGGTAGTCTACGGCCATCTCCGACTCCTCCGACGGCGAAAGGCGCGTGCGATTCCAATAAACAACTTTGAGATCGAAGGCTTTCGCGCGCCGCGCCATCGCGCGACCGATGCGGCCAAAGCCAATGAGGCCGAGTATCGCGCCCGTGACATCGTGGCCGAGCATCTGCATCGGATTCCACCCGGTCCAGCGGCGCGCGCGAACCAGCCGTTCGCCTTCGCCCATGCGGCGAGCCGAAGCGAGCAGTAGCGCAAACGCGATGTCGGCCGTGGCCTCGGTGAGGACGCCCGGAGTGTTGGTGACGGGAATTTTTCGGGCGGTGGCTGCGGCCACGTCGATGTTGTTAAAACCTACGCCGAAATTGGCGATGACCCGCAGGCCCGGCACGGCATCGATGATCTCCGCCCCGACGGGATCGGTGATGTTGCAGAGCAGCGCAGCGCACCCCTGCGCACCGGCGACAATCTCGGCGGTGGAGAGCACGCGGTCATCGGCGTTCATCGCGAGGTCGGCGTGCTCCCGGAGGAACGCGATGACGGTGGCGGGAATTTCGCGCGTGAGGAAAATCTTGGGTTTCATCGGCCGGGAAAAATCAAAGGGTGAGCTGTGCCCAAGCCTCGCTGAGCTTGCGCTTGGCGTTCGCGATCATGACCAGCGAATCGATCTCGCCCATCGGCCGAATCTCGAACGAGATCGCGCCGCGCCCGGAACCATCGGTGGTGAGATAGCCGATCTGGAAGAGGACGCGCAAAAAATCCACGATCTGCGGCACATCGTTGGCACCACCCGGATAACCGAAGCTCGGATGATTGTCGCCCCAGTAGGGATCGGATTTATCCGTGCCGAAATAGGCGTTGCCGATGTGGATGTGGACAAGGTGATCGCGCACGGGCAGCAGCGCCTGCTCCGGCGTTTCGTTGAGCAGCACAATATGGCTGAGATCGACGAGGAGGCCGAAATTGCGGTGGGTGCGCTTGACGCGCTCGGCGATTTCGCGGGCGCTGGCGGCGGGGCCGACCAGGCATTTCTTGTCGATGTCGCGGTCGAAAACTTCGAGCGCGATGCGTTGATCGCGAGTCGCGGCGGTCGCACAGATTTCAACCAGGGATTTTTCGAGGGCGTCCATCGCGGCGGGCCGCTGCGGAGCGGCCACATCCCAACCGCTCAGCAACGCCACGTCGCGCAGGCCAAGTTCAGCCGCCTCGTCCAAGCCCGATTTGATTTCGGCCACTGCCCGCAGGCGCATGGTTTCATCAAGACTGTTGAGATCGAGTTTTTGCGTAAGTAAACGGGGCTGCGCCGCGTAGCGGGCATCGAGCGCACTGGAGGCCAGGAGCTGCTTCACGCGCCCGCGCACGGCGGGATCCTTGATCCACGAAAACTCCACGACCTCGAAATACGGATCGCTGGCGATCGCGCGGAGGGTTTCAAGGATGGGGCCGTCGCCTTTCATGCAGGCGGGGAACGCCATCATGTGAACGATACCGGGTTTGATGCAGTGCTGGAGAGGAAGGTGCATGAAAAAGAAATGCGCCCGCAACGATCAGGCTTTGAATTCGCTGACGTAGCGGCGGCCGATTTGGCCGAGCAGTCCTTGGTCGGCGTCGAGCGAAATATAGGTGACGCCGCGTTCGACGAGTTTCCGCGCGCCCGCCGGATCGCGGCACACGGTCCCCACGGCCAGACCGGCGGCGCGTGTCTTGGCGATGACGGTATCCATCGCCGACTGAACCAGGGAATGCGCGGTGTCTCCGATCACCCCGTAGCTGGCTGAGAGGTCCGCCGGCCCGAGAAAAATCACGTCGAGACCGGGCACGGCGAGGATGTCGTCAAGATTCTCCACGGCCTCGCGCGTCTCGCAGTAAATCGTGACCAGGGTCTCGGCATTCGATTGCGTGGCGTAAGCGGCGGGAAGGTCGAAGCCGTAACGCGCACTGCGCTGGGTGGCCGCATAGCCACGCCGGCCGAGCGGCGCATATTTCACGGCATCGATCACGGCCCGCGCGTGCGCGACCGTGTTGACCTGCGGGACTTGGACCCCGAGCGCACCCGCGTCGAGCGCGTGGAGAATGTCGGCGGCATTCAATTCGCGCACGCGCACCGTTGGCGTGATCCCGCCGGCGTGAGCCGCGCGAATGAGATTCACCATCGTCTCATTGTCCATCTGCGTGTGCTCGCGGTCGATGACCACGAAGTCGAAGCCCGACAGGGCTAGAATCTCCACAGCCGCAGGATCGGTAAATTTGGCGAAGGTGCCGAGGCACGGTTCGCCGGCCTTCAAACGTTTTTTGATGAGGTTCTCGCGTATCATGGTTGCGTCAGTTTGAAGCGGAAAGCACGGGCAAGGTTCGCACCCCCGTCGCCGCGACTCACTTCGTCCCCGCGAGCTGGTCCACGGCCATAACGCCCGCTTTCTGTGTGGCGTGCCAAATCATGAGACAGTCGTAGAGCACCGTGGCCTGCTCCTCAAGAGTCAGGTTCATCATCGTGTATTTGTTCAGCTTTGCGGCGCTATCGACCTGATCCATCCACTCGCGGGGGATATTCGAAACGCCGCTGAGCGCGCCGGCCAACCCGGCGGAGACCGAAGCGAGACAGTCTGTATCGCGACCGAAATTCGCGGCGGCCAGCATGGTCGCCTTCACGTCGCCGTTAAAATAGTAGAACAACGAAAGCCCCTTCGTGCAGACCTCGTAGCCGCGATTCATGGAGAAGTGCATGCCGGCGGCATGATAGCGTTGGTCGAATCGCACGCAGACTTCATCGTAGCTTTTTGCGGTCGTCACGATCTCCAGGCCCCGCTTGATTTCCTCACGGGCGGGCTCGACGATGTAGGCGAGCGCCGCCTCGATGATGGTGTCGCGCGTCGCGTCGGGCTTGAATGCGGCGCTCACTGCGGCCGCGACCGCCGCCGCCCAATCGAGGCCGATTTGATAAACGGGCGCGAGCCGTTTGAGATCGTTCTTCCAAAGAATCCCGCGGCCGGTCGGCGGCTGGTAAATTCGTCCGACATCGAGCGCGTTGCGCGCCGCGAGTTCGGGATGACCGGCATTGATGATTCCGATCGGGTGACATGCCCGCGACCAGCCCGTGCGACCGACGTGCGCGTCGAACTGGCCGCTCTCTTCGGGAGGTATGCCGGCCTTGATAACCCGATAGTGAATCTCGTCCTGAGCGCCGGCCATTTTGCCGAAACTCTCTTCCTTTACGACTCGCAGCCACGTCTGAGCGAAATCGCGGCAGGTGGGGGGCCCGTTCTTTTCCTGAATCGCGAGGATGACAAGCTTCTGACGCTCCACACCGTCTTCAGTGGTGCCCGGAGGGTAATTTTCTCCGTTCAATTCGAATCCGAGGAGCTTGTCGATCACGCCAAATTCCTTCTTCAATTCATCGCGCGTCATATTCTCGGCCGGCTGGCCGAGGGCAGAACCGACTTGGCTGCCGGCGATGCAACCAAGGATTTTATCGTGAAGTTTGTTCATGTAGAAATGGGCTATGGGAGAAGGAGTCTTTGGACTGTGCCACCCCCACGACCCCGCTCAAATCACAAAAGCCTTCACGCCGGGATCGCATAACACCCAGCCATAACAGCCCTGCCCGTTTATCCCCATCCATCTCTCAAAGCTGCAAGCGATTGAAAGGTCGCCCGCCGGTTCAGCCGCATGCCGTCATCCACATCGCGCACGGAGGGAAACGTTACGCGCAGATACGGTTTCAACCGCGCACCGCGCGGCAGCGCTTCCTCGGTGAACAACGGGCGTTTTCGGATTGGCGTAAATCCACAATTCGGCGTGATGCGCTGAGGTCGAGCGAGAATCGGCTTTTTCGCGCCGAGAGGGGGCGCTCTTTGAAACGAGTAGATGGCAGAATAGCCATCGCGAACAAAACAGGCTGTTCTCCTAAACTTTGTTTTGTCAGAACCCGCTTGCGCACGGTTTCATTCTATTGCGCCGTCAAGTGGCTCTGACTGCCGAGCGATGATGCCCCGCTTAAGGTCTCGCCTCCACGCCCCCTGCCAAATGGCCCTTCCTATCTCCCGCCAAAAAGCGCTCCGCGAATGGCGGCTTTACCTCTTCGTCCTGCCATCGCTGTTGCTGGTGGCGACGTTCGCCTATTTTCCGGCGGCGAGCGCCATCTACCACAGTTTCTTCGATTGGAGCGGCGGCGACACGAAGCAACTCATCGGTTTCGGAAACTTCAGCCGCGCCTGGAACGACCGCGTGCTCTGGGGCGCATTCGGAACCGTCGGGATTTTGATTCTCTTCAACCTGTTCAAAATGGTTCCGGCCGTCCTCCTCGCCGTCCTGATCCATCGCCTGAAAAGCGAGCGCTGGCAATACGCCTACCGCGTGCTCCTCGTGATTCCCATGATCGTGCCGGGTCTCGTGACGCTGTTCATCTGGAAGTTCTTCTTCGACCCGAATCTCGGAGTGCTCAATCGGGTGCTCGATGTCACGGGCCTCAAGCACGTGCTGGTGTGGCTCGACGGGCGCGTTTTTCACTGGCATATCTTCCTCGAAAACGTCCCGGTGGGCTGGCTCTCGCAGCCGGATTTGATTCTGCCCTCGCTCTTCATCTGGGGCTTCCCGTGGATTGGCGCGGTCGGCGTGCTGTTTTATCTCGCCGGCCTCCAGTCGATCAGCACCGAGATTTATGAGGCCGCGGAACTGGACGGCGTCGGCTCCTTCGGCAAATTCTTTTACATCGAGCTGCCTTTGATTCTCACGCAGGTGCGGTTGAACCTCACGCTGCTGATCATCGCCACGCTTCAGGGCTTCGGAATGCAATTGCTGCTGCTCGGCGAAACCGGCGGCCCGGGCGGGCGCGGCATGACCCCCGGTCTCTGGATGTATAACCGCGCGTTCATCGCCGGCGAGTTCGGCTACGCCTGCGCGGTCGGGATGATTCTCTTCGTCTTCATCCTTATGCTCACGCTGTTAAACAACCGTTATGTGAGGGTCGAAAAATGAGCGGCATCGCCAAAGGCTCCGTCGGCGCACGCGGGCACCGTGACTGGCCGAAGCACGCCATCGTAGGGTGCCTTCTACTTGTCGAGTTGTTCCCGCTCTACATGATGCTGCAGGTGTCGTTCAAAGATAACGCGGAATTCATCAAGAACCCGTGGCTACCGAGCAATCCCGCTTCGTGGCGCTGGGAAAACTGGGCCTTTGGCATTCGACTTATCGGACCCTACATCGCCAACACGGTCTTTGTTGCTGTGTCCGGCACGGTGTTTTCGCTCTGTTTCGCGATATCGGGCGCATACTTTTTCGCCCGCTACAAGATGCCGTTCTCCGGCGTGCTTTGGTCTGCGTTTCTCGTCCTCATGTTGCTGCCCAGCGTGGCGAACATCGTGCCGCTGTTCACGCTCCTCAAAGAACTCTCCCTGCTCAACACGCTCACGGCGCTTATCGCCGTCGGCGTGGCCGGAGGGCAGGTTTTCAACATTTTCGTGCTGAGAAATTTTATCGAAGAACTGCCCAAGGACCTTTTCGAGGCCGCCGAGATGGACGGGGCAAGCCACTTCCAGCAAATCCTCAATATCGTTATCCCGATGTCCGGCCCGATTATCGGCACGCTCGCGATCCTGGCGTTTCTGGGAAAGTGGAACGAGTTTCTGCTCCCCTTGATTGTGCTTCGCGACAAAGAGCTGTTTACGCTCGGTGTCGGCTTGATCTACTTGGACGGGGAATACGTGAAGCAATGGGGCCAAATAATGGCGGCCTACTTCATCGCTTCGCTTCCGCTTATCGTGATTTTCCTGTTCTGCATGCGCCTTTTCGTCCGCGGCCTGTCCGCCGGAGCTATCAAAGGCTGACATCGGCCCGGCATCCTCCTTCGACCATAGCGCACCAAACCTCCTCATGGCCCACGTCGTAATTTCGAATCTCGTTAAAGTTTACCCGGAGAAGAACGGACCGGGAGTAAGAGTCGTCCACGGGATCGACCTTGAGATTCGCGACGGAGAGTTCATGGCGCTGGTCGGTCCCAGCGGCTGCGGCAAGTCCACCACGCTGCGCATGATCGCCGGATTGGAGGAAGTTTCCGAAGGAACCATTTCGTTAGACGGTCAGGTCCTAAACGATGTTCTGCCAAAAGACCGGGACATCGCGATGGTCTTCCAAAACTACGCGCTTTATCCGCACATGACCGTTTACGAAAACATTGCTTTCGGTCTGAAGCTGAGAAAATTCCCCAAGCCCGAAATCGATACGCGTGTGCGCGAGGCCGCAGTCTTGCTGGGCCTGACCGACTACCTTGACCGTCTGCCCAAGGCGCTTTCGGGAGGACAGCGCCAGCGGGTCGCGGTCGGTCGGGCGATTGTCCGCAAACCAAAAGTGTTTCTGTTCGACGAACCGCTATCCAACCTTGACGCGAAAATGCGCGTCTCGATGCGGACCGAAATTTCCAAGCTTCACGCCCGCCTGGGCGCGACGATGATCTACGTGACGCACGATCAGGTGGAGGCTATGACGATGGGGGATCGTATTTGCGTGATGAAAGATGGCGGAATCCAGCAGGTTGCCACGCCGCTCGAACTCTACAACCGGCCCCAAAACCTATTCGTTGCCGGATTTATCGGAAGTCCGCCGATGAATTTCTTTGCCGGCGTGCTTTTGCGAGTCGGCTCCGAGATTTGGTTCAGCGAAAAGAACGAAAAATCGCCGCCCGTAAAACTTAAGCTTCCCGGTTCCATCTCTAAGAAAATCGCGGCCCGCCTCGGCCAACCCGTGTTTTTCGGCATCCGTCCAGAAAACATCCATGACGTCCCCGCAACAACGGATGCCGACGTGGGAAGCATGGCTGAGGTAAGCGTCGAGATATCCGAACCAATGGGAGCGGAAACGCTGCTCTACCTCACCACGGGAGCGACAAGTTTCATCGCCCGAGTTCGGCCGACCGATCGTTTCGAGGCCAACCAGCGAATCAACGTCACGTTCGACCTCGCCCAAGCCCACTTTTTCGATGCCGCCTCGGAGCAAGTGCTGTGAGTAATCCCGGAGGTATACTCTCTGTCCAAGCGCTTGAGAATTAACGGAGATTCCATGAGCTATCGGAACGCAGCCATCAACGTGTGGGTTAGGCACGACTGCCGAAATGGCCGGAATACCGGCCCGAGGAAGGGTGCCCTTTGAGCAAATCCGAACCTTACATCGTGCCCTATTGATCGCCGTAGTCACTGACTCCACCGTCTAAAAATCCCCTGATTAGCAGGTATTAGCGCCACTTCCGTTCTTGTTGAAATCGCGTCTCCTCCGCCAGTTTATTTCGGTTAGAACCCGAGGCTTCAGATTTAAGCACCCAAGGCATTTCTTGAGGGAATTAAATCAGGGTGCGATCCGGGAATGTCCGTCCATCGCATACCTGTGGCCCGGAGGTGAGTCAGATTTAAGCGGCAAGCCGGAATGCACCCAACCGGGACGGTTGATCGTTAGAAGTGCTCGGCTTCCCGCAGTAGGCGCCGGGACATTGCTTTCCCTTGAGGTGTTTGTTCGGTGGCTCCGGCTTGATCGGAACGAGCTCATGGCCCAATACGGTTTCAGGTCCTTCGCGATAGCGATCATCCGTTCAAAGTCGTTTAGCCGACCAGTTTCTCCCGAAAATCCCAGTCCTGATGAATTGAACGGAAAATCACTCTGATTGAAACAGGAGCAGGAGCGGTCGAGCGCTTAGCGATTCTTCGTTCCGAGTCTCGGGTGCGGCTTGGTTCTTTCGAGATCAAGCTACGGTCAACACCCCATTTTAGCCGACGATTATTTTGGATAGGCTGCCGGCCACGACCGAGGCCCAATTCGGGAGCTCGGTAGGCGCATGGCGGCGGCCCCCGCGCTTTTGTCCCACCGCGCCACCCATCCCATGTCACTTGGAATCATTCTACTAATCGTCCTCATTGTGCTTCTCCTCGGTGCGATCCCCTCGTGGCCGCACAGTCGAAACTGGGGTTATTATCCGAGCAGCGGCTTAGGCCTCGTGCTGGTCATCTTGATTGTGCTGATGATAACCAACCGGCTTTGAGGCCAAACCGGAGGCGGAGGACGCAAAGGTGAGCACTCTCGTGGTCAATGCGGGTTCTTCCTCGATCCGCGTCGCCCTCTACCGGGGTGATGCTTCGCCCCGGGCCTTGCTTGCGGCGAAATTGGAACGCGTCGGCACAGGGAAAACCACGCTGGTGATCTCCGGCTCGTCCGGCGCAGAAGCCCGTAGCGTCATCCGTTCGCGAAAGCAGCCGATCAATTCGCCCTTGGTTTGGCTGCAGGCGCAGCCGTGTTTTCCCTCGATCACAGCGGCGGGACATCGCGTTGTTCACGGTGGGTCGCGCGTCGCGCCCGAGCCGATCACGTCGAAACTATTGGTCGAACTGCGGACCCATCGCGCGTTTGATCCGGAACACGCGCCGCGGGAGATTGAGCTGATCGAGAAGTTGCGGCGCCTCGCCCCGCAGCTGCCGCAACTGGCCTGCTTCGACACGGCGTTCCATCGGGCGATGCCACGCGTCGCGAAGTTGCTCGCGATTCCGCGTCGCTATTTGGGGCGGGGCGTCCGCCGCTACGGTTTTCACGGACTGTCCTATGCGTTCATGATGGAGGAACTCGCCTGGCTCGGCGAACCCGCCTCGAAGAGCGGGCGCATAATCCTCGCCCACTTAAGGTCCGGGGCGAGTCTGTCTGCCGTGCGGAACGGCCGTGGTATCGACACGAGCATGGGGTTCACTCCCGCGGCCGGTCTCATGATGGGGACGCGAGCCGGCGATCTCGATCCGGGGCTAATGACGTTTCTGGCGCGGAGCCGCGGCCTGACGCCGAAGCGGCCGGATCGGATGGTGAATCACGAATCGGGCTTGCTGGGAGTTTTGGAAACCAGCGCGGACCTGCGCGACTTGCTGGCCCGTGAGCGCCGGGATCTGCGGGCGCTGGACGCCGTGGCGCTCTTTTGCCACCAGGCCAAGAAATGGATCGGCGCTTACGCGGCGGCGCTCGGCGGGGTAGACACGTTGGTTTTTTCCGGCGGCATTGGAGAAAACGCACCGGTGATTCGCGACCGGATTTGTGCCGGGTTGGGCTTTTGG
>Ga0163148_10006838_pt1 | contig 10910 bp, 9 predicted proteins | sample OliLakLV19MP7P2_FD_148606 | JGI IMG/M metagenome (GOLD analysis project Ga0163148, IMG submission 148606) | Freshwater microbial mat bacterial communities from Lake Vanda, McMurdo Dry Valleys, Antarctica- Oligotrophic Lake LV.19.MP7.P2 | ecosystem: Environmental > Aquatic > Freshwater > Lake >... | reverse complement strand
GCCACGGCCAGTCTTCATTGGGCCCCAGCTTGACCACCAGTCCGACCACCGCCCCGGCGGCGTCGATCACCGGCCCGCCCAGGTTGCCGTAATTGGCCATCGCGTCGGTCTGGTGGAAGCCGAACTCGGCCTGTTCCTGGCGGCGGTCGATGGCCGAGACCACGCCGGCGGCGACGGTGTGGCCGGCGGCGGCGCGGTGGCGGCCGATCACGGCGATGGCGTCGCCGCAGGCCAGGCCGGGCTGCTCGGCGAGCACCGCGGGCGGCAGCGGCAGCGGCTTGGCCGCGCGCAGCAGGGCGAGGTCGAGCGGCACATGCACGGCGACCACGGTGCAGTCGATCGGCGCGCCGTCGAGCAGCACCCGGCCGCGCTTGGCGTCGCCGTGCAGGTTGCTGGCCGCGGTCAGCAGCAGGTCGCGGCCGATGACCAGCGCGCTGACCGGCTGGTCGGTGTAGAGCACCTGCTGCTCGTGGTAATAGCGGTCCCAGTTGGCCTCAAGGCGTTCGCGTTCGTAGCCCGGCAGGTCGTCGCTGATCGGCGCCGGTCGGGGCATGCCCGGCGGATTGCCGAGGCCGGCGGGGCGTTCGAAGTAGACCAGGGCCACGCTCGGCACCAGATCCGCCGCGTGCGCGGCGAGGGCGCCGGCGATGGGGTCGGTACGCCCGGACGGCGCGGTCTTGGCGGCGGGCAGGCCGAGATCGGCCAGCACCAGATGGAGGGGGACTACCGTGCCCAGCCGGCGCTCGCGCGCCAAGCCGAGGCTGACCAGGCCGACCAGACGACCGTCGTCGTCGAGCAGCGCGCCACCTTGGTTGCCATCGTTGATCGCGGCGTCGGTCTCTAGCACGGGTCCGCGATAGGCGGTGAGGACGCGCCCAGCCCGCCCGCGCGCGGGTGGGGCATCGGCCGGGATGGTGTAGAGGCCGCTCACGATGCCGCGGCTGAGCGCCGCGACCCCATCCTGTTCGAGGACGCCGAAGGAGTTGCCGACCGTCCACACCACATCGCCGACCCGCACCAGGGCGCTGTCGGCGAGGGGGACGGGAATACAGGCCGAGCTGGGTGGCAGGTCGAAGCCGAGCAGGACGGTCTGGGTGGCTTCACCCCGGCGCAGGATGCGCGCGCTCAGGCGACGGCCGCCGACCACCACCACCGGGTCGGCGCCATCATCGGGCAGGGCCTCGATCAGGGTCAGGGCCTGCCCGGGCGCGATCACCACCGCGCTGCCGCCGAAGCGGCTGACGCGGGGCCGGTCGGCGGGGGCGGGTTCAGGCAGGGCGATCACGCCGCTCGGCGCGTCCAACGCCCACAGGGCGGTGGTGCAGGCGAGGATCAGCAACGAGGTGACGCGTCGCATGGGGGCTCTGACCGAGGATAATTCACGAGCTCGCCATCCCGCAAGTACTGAACGCGCTTACCTTGGCCAGTGCGGCACGCTGGGCCCCGGCGTGGTTGAGTTGCCGAGCCCCGCGCTAGCATGCCTCCCCCCATGGTACGCACGGTCGTCGGTATGAGCGGAGGCGTCGATTCCAGCCTTGCCGCTGCGCTCATGCGCGAGCGCGGCGAGGACGCGGTCGGCGTGACCATGAAGCTGTGGCCGTGCGCTGAGACCGATGGCGGTTTCACCCGCGAAGACGCCTGCTGCTCGCCGACCGAGACGATCGATGCGCGCGCGGTGGCGTTGGGGCTTGGCCTGCCGCACTACGTGGTCGACCTCGAGGACGAGTTCCGCGTCGGCGTGGTCGATGGCTTCGTCGCCGCCTATGCCGCCGGCGAGACGCCCAACCCCTGCGTCCGCTGCAACGAGAAGATCAAGTTCGGCGCGCTGTGGGATTACGCGCGCCAGATCGGCGCCGAGCGCGTCGCCACCGGCCACTATGCGCGCGTCGAACGCGCCTTCGATCGCTGGCTGTTGCGCACCGCCGCCGATCGCGGCAAGGATCAAACGTATTTCCTCTTCTCGCTGACCCAGGAGCAGCTCGCGCATGCCGACTTCCCGATCGGCGACCTGACCAAGACCGAAGTGCGCGAGCACGCGCGCGTGCGCGCCCTGCGCACCGCCGACAAACACGAGAGCCAGGACATCTGCTTCGTTGGCGACGAGGGCATCGCCGGCTTCCTACGTCGGGCCCAGCCTGACGTCTTCGTGCCCGGCCCGATCGAGCACGAGGACGGCACCGCGCTCGGCGAGCACCAGGGCCTGGCCGCGTATACCCTCGGCCAGCGCAAGGGCCTGGGTGTTGCGTGGAGCGAACCGCTGTTCGTCACCCGCCTCGATCGCGCGCGCAACGCGGTGGTGCTTGGTCCGCGTGCGTCGCTCTTGGTCGGGGCGCAGCGCCTGCGCGACTGCACCTGGCACCTCGGTGCGTTGCCCAGCCACGGCCTCGAGTGCCTGGTGCGGCCGCGCCACCGCGCCAAGCCGGTCGCCGCCACGATCATGCCCGGCGAAGGCGGCGCCGAGGTGCGTTGGGCCGAGCCGCAGCCGCGCGTCAACCCCGGACAGGCCTGCGTCGCCTACGATCAGCGCGATGAGTACTGTCTTGGCGGCGGCTGGTTCACCTGAGCGACGACCTGGGCAAGCAACTTTCCGCCACGAGCGCGGGCTGCCATCTGGCAACAGCAGCACTCAGCGCGTCGCCGCGATCAGAGCCTCGATGCCGGCCACATAGGCAGCGTCGAGGGCGGATCATCGCGCGTCAGCTGCCTGACTTCGGCTACGAGGAGGCGGAAGGAGCCCAGATTGCGTTCGAAGCGAGCGAGGAAGTTGCGCTGACCGGTCAGGAGGTAGCCGCGCTCGACGAACTCGATGTCGATCTCGGCGCTGAGCATGGCCTACAGGCGGGTGATCATCTCAAGGGTCTGCAGCGTCAAACGGCTGGGGTCGGTCACCTAGGAGCCTGTCGGGGATAGCGAGCGTCGCGCTGGCTCGGTCTCGGACGGCATCTCATGCGTTGGTGAAACGACCAGGTAGCGGTGCTACCTTGGGTCGTTTCGCCGCCTTGGATCTGCCATCTGATCCGCGTCGCCATCCTCGTTCGCTATCCCCGACAGGCTCCTGGGCTGCGTTGTGGTGGGCAGCGAAGGCGATGATCGCCGTGATGAGCATGCCGGCGCACAGTAGCTGGACGCAGCCACCCACGGCAGGCGCTTGGCTTCGAAGGATCACTCCGCCGGAGGGCCGAGAACGCGCAGCAGCACCGCGTGCAATTGCGCCCTTCGCACCGGCTTGGTGAGCACCGCCGCCGCACCGCTGTCGACGCCGGGCGCGGCCATGAGCACGAGGGGAACTTGCGTGCGCCGGTCGGGCATGACCGTGCAGAAGGCGACATCGCACCCCGCCGTAACGGCTTCCGCCGGCGTCGCTGCGGGCTGGATATCAAGGCCGAGATCGCGCAGCCGCGCGGCCAGGGCGGCGGCGGACGCCGGATGCGGCTCGCAGAGCGCGGCTCGGCGGCCCCTCCAGATCGCTGCCGGTGCGGCCAGGCTGGCCTGGTCGAGGCGGACGGTGAAATGGAAACGGCTGCCCTGGCCGGGAGCGCTGTCGACGCCGATCTCGCCGCCCATCAGCAGGACCAATTGGCGGCTGATGGCGAGTCCGAGCCCGGTGCCGCCGAAACGCCGGCTGGTCGATGAATCGGCCTGGGTGAACGAGGTGAACAGCCGGGCCTGGACCTCGGGCGCGATGCCGATGCCGCTATCGATGACGTCGACCGTGAGCAAGCCGTGTTCTCCGCCGCGGGCGGTGATCACCACCGCGCCCCGCTCGGTGAATTTCACCGCGTTGGCCACCAGGTTGAGCACCACCTGGCGCAGCCGCGTCGCGTCCCCCAAGGCCCGGCTCGGCACGTCGGGCGCGATATCGAGCACCAGTTCGAGGCCCTTGGCGGCCGCTTCGCGGGCGAGCACCGCCGTCGCGTCCTCGATCGCGCCGCCAGGATCGTAGGGGACGTGCTCAAGGGTCAGCCGACCGGCCTCGATCTTGGAGAAGTCGAGGACGTCGTTGATCACCACGAGCAGGCTCTCGCCGCACGAACGCACGGTCTCGGCCCAGTCGCGCTGCTCGGCGGAAAGCTCGGTCTCGAGCAACACTCCGGTCAGGCCGATGATGCCGTTCATCGGCGTACGGATCTCGTGGCTCATGTTGGCGAGAAACTCGCTCTTGGCGCGATTGGCCGCCTCGGCGGCCTCCTTGGCCGTGGTCAGTTCGGCTTCGACGCGCACCCGTTCGCTGACGTCGCGCGCATTGACCACTACGCCACTCACGCTTGGTTCGTGCAGCAGGTTGCTCGCCACCGCCTCCATGTCGACCCAGGCGCCGTCGCCGCGGCGCACGCGGCAGGCGATGGTGACGGTGCGGCGGGGATGGCGCAGGACCCTGGCGAAGGCGGCGCGCACCGCGGCGATGTCCTCGCGATGGACGTGGCTCAGCACCCGCTCGCCCACCAGTGCGGCTGGACGCAGGCCAAGGCGTTTCACCGAGGGACTGGCGTAGCGCACGCTGCCATCGGCGCCGAGCACCGTCATCACGTCGAGCGCGTTCTCGATCAAGGAGCGGAAGTGGCGTTCGCTCGACTGCAGCGCTTCCTCGGTCCGCACGCGCTCGCTGACGTCCTCCATGACGCCGACGAAATGGGCGAGGCGCCCGCCCTCGCCGTGCACCGGGTCGATCGCCAACTGGTTCCAGAATGGGCTGCCGTCCTTGCGGTAGTTGAGCAGCGTGCCGCGGAAGGCGCGACCCGTCGCGATCGCTTCACGCAGTTCGCCAAGCACGGCGCGGTCGCTCTCTGGCCCCTGCAGGAAGCGGCAGTTGCGCCCAAGGATCTCGCTCTCGCGATAGCCGGTGATGGCGGCGATGGCGGGGTTGACGAACACCACCGGGTTGTCGGGCAGGTTGGGATCGCACACCAGCAGACCGGAGCTGCTGCGTTCGAGGGCCACGGCGAGCAGCGCGTTCTGGCGCAGGCTCGCGCGCAGGGCCTCGGCGATGCGGCGTTGTTCGACGACCGCGGCCTCGAGGGCGACGATGCGTTCGGCAGGCGCCGGCGCGGTGCGCGGATCGCGCAGCCGGCGCACCAGCCTGATGACGCTGGCCAGCGAGATTCCGCCGGCGAGCGCGGCCAACGCCAGCCAGGCGGGCGCGAAAGCATGGTCGCGGGCGATGACGACCAACGCGCCCGCGGCGACCGCGCTGGCGATCGACACCATGAGCGCGATCCAGAGGCGCCGAGTCGGGAACGGGACGCGATCGCTGGCCATGCTCAACCGTCGAGTTCTTGGCCCACGGCGTTGATCTGCTCGACATAGCTCGCGCCGATGCCGAGGATGGTCCACGCCGCGAAGCCGAGCGCCGCCGCGAAGCAGGCACCGGCGGCGATGCGCGTCGCCCACAGGGTCCGATCGCGGAAGGTCTCACGGCTCAGAGTCGCGGCGCGGGCGAGGCAATCATCGAGCGTGCCGGCGATCTCGCCGGTCTGGATCAGTTGCAGCACCGTCCGCGGGAAGTGCACACCATTCAGCGCCGTGTACAGATCGGGGGTGCGACCGCTGGCAAGGTCACCGGCGGTGCGGCGCAGGTCGGCGGCGACCACGCGATTGCCGCAGGCGCCAGCGGCCAGTTCCAGGGCCTGGTGGTACAGCATTCCGGCGAGGATTCCCGCGCGCAGCACCAGGCAGGTATTGCCGGTGATGAGCGGCATGCTCACGGTGCGTACGCCAGGCAGCAGCGCCCAGCGCGCGGCGAGGCCGCTGCGGCGCGCGGCGAGCAGGCCCAGTCCGGCCAGCGCCATCACGCTCCACAGAATCACAGGCGGCAGCAGCAAAGCGCCGAGCGCGCCGGTCTGGAACCAGCGGATGAATCCGCCGCAGAGCATGGCCATGTGCACCAGGATCAGCGGATACACCAGCTTGCCGATGAACATCGCGCGCAGGGTGCGGCGATGATCGTAGAGCGTTGACAGGTCCTGGCACAGCTCGGGCAGCCGCCCGCTGGCTTCGCCGGCGGTGACGATCGCCACCGCCAGCGGCTCCTCGCCATCGCGCTGCATCTGCGGCGCCAGGCCTTCGCCCGCCGAGCAGCCCTGGCTCCACCGCTTGGCGAGGGCGGCGTGCCGGCCGCCGGTGGTGCCGGCGACGCTGTCGAGCGCCTGGGCCATGCTCAGTCCGCTGCGCAGGAGCATGGCGAGATGGTGGTGGAACGCCGCCGCCGAGGCCCAGCTCACGCCCCGGACCTCAGCGCGCCGCCCACCGCCGCTGCCACCGCCGGGGTGAGCATGGTGTCGAGCGCGAGGCCGGCGCGCGCCGCCTCGCGCACCAGCGAGGAGCTGAGGTGCCCGGTGGCCCCGTCACCAGCGAGCAGCACGGTCTCAAGGCCAGCCGCGGCGCGGTGGACGGCGGCCATGCCGCGCTCGAAATCCAGGTCCGCCGCGCCGCGCACGCCGCGCACCAGGACGGTGGCACCCTGGGTGGCGGCGAAGGCGGCGGTGCCGCCGGTGTAGCTGGCGACGCTGACGTTGTCGAGATGGGCACAGGCCTCGCGGAGCAGCGCGACGCGCTGCTCGCTGGGCAGGAAGGGTCGCTTGGCCGCATTGACCGCGACCGCCACCACCAGGCGTTTGGCAAGGCGGGCGGCGCGCTGGATGAGATCGAGGTGGCCGCGGTGCGGCGGGTCGAATGACCCCGGGAACAGAGCGATCATCGCGCGGCGACGGACTGGCAATGGCGAAGGTCCACCGCCATCGTCGGGCTCACTTGATATCTTCCTCGATGCGCGCGATCAGATCGGCGGCGAGGGTCTCTTCGCCACCCTGATCGATATGCATGACGCGCACGCTGACCACCGTGGCGTCGGTATCGAGACGCTTGCCGAGGATGTAGCAGAGCAGCGAGCCGCCGGTCTTGAAGGTGATGCGATCCAGGCCGCCGAATTCGGGATCGCGACCGGGCTCGGCCGGGGGCGCGTCCGGCGTGGCGGCGGTGGGATCTGCCGCTTCGCCGGTCGCCGCTGGATCGATTGCCTCGCCAGCGTCCTTCGCATCCGTCTTACCGTCGGCCTTCTCTGCTGCCTTGGTGGCGGTCTTCTTGGCCTCTTCGGCGGCCTTGGCGGTCTCTTTCAGCTTCTCTTCGGCTGCGCGCGCCGCGGTGCGCGCAGTGATCCAGGTGCTCCACGCTCCGGCGGAGTCGTCGGCGGGGTAGGCGGGGTACCCGCCAGCGCCGCGCCCGGCCGCCGGTTGCATGCCGGTGCGCGTGCGCATCGCCGCGACCGCCGCGTCGTGCGCCTGACGATCGCCGATGGCGCTTACGAGCATGGGCAGCACCTGATCGTCGGTGCCGACCGACTTGTTGGCCAGGGCGGCGATGGCCGCCTTCTTGGCGCTCTGGTCCTGCCCAGCCATGGCGCTCTCGAATGCCGCCAGGGCGGGGTCGGCGGCGGAGAGCAGCGACCAGGCGAGCAGCGGAACGAGGGCGAGTGGGCGAAGGAAACGCATGCGAGCTCCTGCGGTCAGGCTGACGGCGTCGCGGCGGCAAGCACCGCGTCCGGGGCGACGATGTCCTGCGCGATCTGCCGGGCCACGTCGTCGCCAGCGAGGAGCCTAGCCAGCGCCAGGGCCAGCGCCAGGGCGGTACCGGCACCTTGGCTGGTCACCAGGTTGCCGTCGATGACCACCGGCTGGTCGCGCCAGGCCCGCGCATGCGGTTCGACCTGAGCGCGCACGCCGGGGAACGAGGTCAGCGTGCGTCCCGCACACAGCCGACGTGGTACCAGCGCGATCGGACAGGCGCAGATCACCGCCAGCAGGCGACCCGCGGCGAGTTGCCGTTCGGCCAGGTCCTGGATGCGCGGATCGTCGCGACAGGTGGTGGCCGAGCCCATTCCCCCCGGCAGATAGACGCACGCGTAGTCGCGATCGAGGACGGCATCGAGCAGGCCGTGCGCGGCGAGGGGAATGCCGCGGCTGCCGGCCACCACCGGCACCGCGGCGGTGCTCGCCACCGTCACCCGCTGCTTAGCGCGCACCAGGATGTCGGCGACGGTGATGGTCTCGATCTCCTCGGCGCCAGGCGCCAGCACGACCAGGATATCGCCCATCTCATGCCTCCTTCATCGGTGGTCGGCATCCTGACCCCGTCCAATGCGGACTCGGCCAGGGTTTGCCTCTGCCGTGGGCTGCCCATCATCCCCCGCATCAGACGGGGTTCAAGGACCCCGGGAGCCCACCATGCGCATCGCCCCCGTCGCCGTCCTCGCTTTCCTGCTGACCAGCGCACTCGTCTCTGCCGAGACCGATCCTGCCCCGGCGGTGGCGAGCGACGATCTGCTGCAGCGGGTGCTCGCGGCCCAGCGCGGGGTGACCAGCATTTCGGGTCGATTCACCCAGCGCACGGTTCGCATCGACGAACCCGATCTGGCCGGCGACGTCTTCGATGCGCACTTCGATCTCTTGGCGCCGGACAAGTACAACATCATCTACACCAAGCCGGGTGACGACGAGTATCGCCTGCGCTATTGCTCGGACGGTCAGAACCGTGCCCAGCAGGAACAGATCATGCTTGGGCAGCCGCCCGACGTGGTGGTCAAACCGGTGACCAAGGACGGTGACGACGACGCCATGCACCGGATCACCGCGCTCTTCCGCCTCGATCCGGTGGCCATCAACCGCGATTTTACCGTCACGCCGCAGGCGCGCGGCGATGCCTTCACCGTCCTTTTGATGCCGCGCTCGCCCGGCTTGGCCGAACGCATCCAGCGCATCGAGGTCGACCTCGATCCCAGCCTGCGCACCAAGGCGGTCCGCATCGACGATCCGCGCGGCAATCGCATCCTCATCACGATCGAGGAGGCGATCTACAATCCTACGCTGCCGCCCTCGACGTTCACGGTGCCCGCGCCGTGAGCGCCGAGCCGGATCCGCCGGCACCGATATCGTTCCACCACTGCCATTGCACCGGGGTGCAGCGGGCCCAGGTGCTGGCGGCGATCGCCGCCGGCAGCCGCACGGTCGACGATCTGCGCCGCGCCACCGGTGTCTGCAGCGGCTGCTCGACCTGTTACCCCGAGTTGCGTCGCCTGCTGAGCGACGTGGCTGCTGGCCGCGTCAATCCTGGTGCAGGCACTCCTCCGCCCGCCCCCGCATGAAGGTCGGCGATATTCCGGTAGCCCTGCCAGCTGTTTGGGCCTGACCACCAAGGAGGTGGCTCCGAGCCGCTCGCACAGCACCCGATCGCTGGGGGCTGACGAACTCGACCGCACCACCACCGGGATGCGCTGCCAGTCCGGGTTGTCCTCGACGAGCAACACGAGGTAGGCAGCCACGGGGGGGCCGTTGATGTCCGGAATGGCTCGCAGACGTCCACGGTCGATGCTCTACAGCTGTCCCCCGAATGTGTTAGCATGTCGTCATGCTGACCGCTGCTGCTGCGCGCGATCTCGTCCGCCTTCGTCAAGGCATGGATGCCGCTCAGGCGACCGAATTCCTCGATCTCCTCATGGCCGGGACCCTGCCGGCCGCCGAGGGCGGCGATCTGCTCGTCGCCCTCGCCGAGCGCGGCGAGACGGCGGACGAGGTGGCGGCGCTGGTGGCCGGGCTCATCACCCGCGCCGCCTTGGTGCCGACGGCGCCGCGCTGCATCGACGTCTGCGGCACTGGCGGCAGCGGATTAACCCGCTTCAACGTCTCGACCACCGCCGCCTTCATCCTCGCTGCGGCGGGGATCCCCGTCGCCAAGCACGGCAATCGCGGCTCGCAGCGGGCCAACGGCAGCTTCGATTTGCTCGACCAGCTCGGCGTCGCCTACGCCTTGCCTGCCGCGGCATTGACGCGCCTGATCGACGAGACCGGGGTCTGCTTCCTGTTCGCCCGCGCCGTGCACCCCGGCATCGCCGCGGTGGCGCCCTACCGCAAGGCGGCCGGCCGGCGGACGGTGTTCAATCTCGCCGGCCCACTGGCCAACCCCTGCCGCCCGGTGCGCCAGGTGGTCGGTGTCACCAATGCCGCCACCGCGCAGGTCGTCGCCGGTGCGCTCGAGCGGCTCGGTTCGGAGGGCGCCTGTGTCGTGTGGGGCGAGCCAGGGATCGATGAGTTCTCAGTCACCGGCGCCAGCACCTGGCTGCGCGTCGGTGGCGGCAGCGTGGCGCGTACCGGCACGATGGCGCCGCTGCACGGGGACCTGTGCCACGAGGAGCTGCCGGGCGGCGACGCGGCCGAGAACGTCGCCATCTTCAAACGCCTCCTCGCCGGTGACGAACGTGGTCCGCTGCGCGACATGGTCGCGCTCAACGCCGGGGTCGCGATCGATCTGTGGCACGATCGCACGCCGGATCCGGGCGGGCTGGGGTACGGCCAGGCGATCTCGCTGCTCGAATCGGGCGCGGTGCGTGAGCGTTTCGCCCGTCACCTGGAATTCTCCCGGACGCTGGGCATAGCGGCGGCCAAACCGGCCTAGCCGGCAAAGCCGCGCCAATGCGCGCCCCGCGAAATCGTGGCGCGGCCGCATCGACACAAACCAAGCGGCTATGACGCTATGCGGTCAGACCGCTCTTCACCGAACAAGTGAGCGCTGAAATCCGGCGAGAGTGGCCCAGCTGCAAGGCGTCCTCTCGGATGTCTGCTCGGCGCTGCGCGCCTGCGCGGACATCCTGTCGGACCTTGATCACCTGGGGCCCTGCCCAGGTGATCGCAAAGACACTCTCGCACTGATGCTCGGCGCTACGCGCCTGCGCCCTCAGTGCTGGCGCGCAGCTGCGCTGCTTGCGGGGATCACCTGGGGCCCTGCCCAGGTGATCGCGAAGACACTCTCGCACTGATGCTCGGCGCTACGCGCCTGCGCCCTCAGTGCTGGCGCGCAGCTGCGCTGCTTGCGGGGATCACCTGGGGCCCTGCCCAGGTGATCGCGAAGACACTCTCGCACTGATG
>Ga0163148_10006833_pt1 | contig 10920 bp, 8 predicted proteins | sample OliLakLV19MP7P2_FD_148606 | JGI IMG/M metagenome (GOLD analysis project Ga0163148, IMG submission 148606) | Freshwater microbial mat bacterial communities from Lake Vanda, McMurdo Dry Valleys, Antarctica- Oligotrophic Lake LV.19.MP7.P2 | ecosystem: Environmental > Aquatic > Freshwater > Lake >... | reverse complement strand
GCAGGTGTTTGATGAGAATTTTTTGATGACGATTGCCACCACCGGGGCGATCGCCATTCACAAATTGCCAGAAGCAGCAGGCGTGATGCTGTTCTACAAAATTGGTGAACTGTTTCAGGAAGGGGCGGTCAGCCGCTCTCGACGCTCGATCCAATCCTTACTGGAAATTCGCCCCGATGCTGCCAACTTGAAAACCAATGGCGGCATTCAGGTTGTTTCACCAGACACTGTCAAGGTGGGCGATCAGATTTTAGTTAAGCCGGGCGAACGGATTCCGCTAGATGGAGACGTGTTAGAGGGCAGCGCTCAGCTGGATACCTCTGCCTTGACTGGAGAATCTGTCCCGCGCTCGGTGAGATCTGGAGACTCAGTGCTGGCAGGCATGATCAACCAGTCTGGGGTGTTGAGCGTCACCGTCACCAAACGATTTGGCGAGTCGTCAATCAGCCGCATTTTAGATTTGGTGGAAAATGCCAGCAGTAAAAAGGCAACACCTGAGAAATTTATCACGCGCTTTGCCCAACACTACACGCCGATCGTAGTATTGCTTTCACTGGCGATCGCCCTGCTGCCGCCGCTGTTGATTCCGGGTGCAACCCATGCAGAATGGGTGTATCGAGCACTCATTCTGCTGGTGATTTCTTGCCCCTGCGGGTTAGTCATTAGCATTCCGTTAGGCTATTTTGGCGGGATTGGGGGAGCGGCAAAACGCGGCATTTTAGTTAAAGGAGCTACCTTTTTAGATACATTGGCAGCGGTGAAAACGGTGGTCTTTGATAAGACGGGCACCCTGACTAAAGGGGTGTTCAACGTGACTGAAATCATTCCTGCCAATGGGTTTACTCAAGCGCAATTGCTAGAAATCGCCGCCAAAGTCGAAGCCCATTCTAATCACCCAGTGGCTCAATCCATTCGGGCAGCCTATGGTCAACCGATTGATGCTGCTCAGGTGCAAGAGTATGTTGAAATCGCTGGACATGGAATTCAAGCCAGGGTTGAGGGTCAAGCCGTACTGGCCGGGAACGATCGCCTCCTGCATCGTGAACAGATTGACCATGATGTCTGCAATGTGGATGGAACCGTTGTGCATCTGGCTGTGAATGGCACCTATGCCGGACGGATCATCATTGCTGATGAATTGAAAGACGATGCCGTTCAGGCAATTCGCACCCTCAAAGCAAACGGCATTCAGCAAACGCTGATGTTAACTGGATATAACAACGCTACCGCAACGGCGATCGCCCGCACGCTTGGCTTAGATGGATTCTTAGCCAAACTGTTGCCTGAAGATAAAGTCGCAGCCCTTGAAAAGATTTTGAGCCAGCAACGGCATGGTAGCAAGGTTGCCTTTGTCGGCGACGGCATTAACGATGCCCCGGTGATTGCCAGAGCTGATGTGGGCATCGCCATGGGGGACTAGGTTCGGATGCGGCGATTGAAACCGCTGATGTGGTGTTGATGACCGATGCCCCTCTAAAATCGCAGCAGCCATCCAGATCGCTCAGAAAACACGCAGAATTGTTTGGCAAAATATCATCTTTGCCATGGTGGTTAAAGGGCTATTTATTGCCTTAGGAATTTCTGGTGTGGCTACTATGTGGGAAGCAGTTTTTGCCGATATGGGCGTTGCATTAGTAGCCATTTTTAACGCGACCAGAATGCTGAAATAGACCGTTAAACGCGGTTACAATTATCTGTCCTCTGCGGGTTGGGCTACGGCGTTGCCGATGCGATATAGCAGTTTTCAGATAGATGAAGTACATCAAAGGCTCCGAAACAAGGGGCTTAAGCCCCTTGCCTGTACTGCACCAAAGTGAGAAAGGCTATAGTTGAATTTCAGCAACGCCATGATCCCAGGTCAAGGTAGAACTGCTCACGCAGCCAAACTGTCCTTTAACGCATACACCACCTGCTCTTGCTGCTCGGCGGTGAGTTCGGGGTACATGGGCAGAGACAGAACGTCTTGACACAGTTGTTCGACGACGGGGAAGCTGCCGGCGCAGTGGCCGAGGGAGGCGTAGACGACTTGCAGGTGCAGGGGAATGGGGTAGTAAATCATGGAGTTGACGCCCTGCTGCTGCATCTGCTGGCGGACAATATCGCGGTAGTTGCCCTGAGTGGCCGGATCAAAACTGGCAGGGATGTCCGTGAGGCGGATGGTGTATTGGTGCCAGACACTTTTTCCACCAGATGGAGGCTGTGGGGCAATGACACCTGGAACAGGTTGCAGCAGCTGGCTATAGCGGTCGGCAACGGCTTGCCGTGCGGCATTCCAGGTATCGAGATAGCGCAGTTTAATGTGTAAAATAGCGGCCTGCAAGGCATCTAGGCGGCTAGTCATACCAACCTCATCATGATAGTAACGGACACGGCTGCCGTGTTCTCGCAGCATCCGCAGTCGAGCGGCGATCGCCCCATCTTGTGTCGTCACCGCCCCGCCATCGCCACAGGCACCCAGGTTTTTGGTTGGGAAAAAGCTAAAGCAGCCCACATGGCCAATGCTGCCCACCTTCTGGCCAGCCCACTCTGCCCCGGCAGCCTGGGCGCAGTCTTCAATTACCAGCAAATTGTGGGAATGGGCGATCGCCATCAGGCGCGTCATATCGACCGGTTGGCCAAACAAATGCACCGGGATAATTGCCTTGGTGCGGGGCGTAATCGCCGCCTCCAGCCGATCCAAATCTAAATTGAACGTATCTGGTTCCACCTCGACAAACACGGGCGTCGCCCCCGTCATACTTACCACCTCCGCCGAGGCAATGAACGTAAACGGCGTGGTAATCACCTCATCCCCTGCACCAATGTCGTAAGCCCGCAGCGCTAGGTAAAGGGCATCGGTGCCCGAATTGCAGCCCACACAGTCTGACGTACCAATGTACTGCGCAAACGCCTGCTCAAAACGCTGCACCACGGGACCATTAATATATTGCCCAGAGGCTAGAACCGCCAAAACGGCGGCATTGACCTCGGCGCTAATGGTCTGAAATTGTTGGGTTAAATCAAGAGGGGGAATGGACTTCACTCGGTTACACCAAACTCTGAGATTAACGAGAACAGACTAGACTTAAATACACCTAACTATCTTCTCGCATGTTCATAGACTATGGATGAATGTAGCCATAGAAAAACCTGACTTCTCCACAGGCGAACACCTGTCATCTGGGCGAACAACCAGGAGAACAACCGGGCGAACAGCCGTTCGCCCCTACCTCCATTTCATCCCACTGCTGCGCAGAAGCAAGCTACATCCCCCATCCCTCATCCTTATATCCCATGACCTCCCCCATTGAACTCGACCTGATCGGTCTCGGCTGGGCCTTAGGGCTAATGGTATTTGCGATCGCCCTATCAGCGTGGCAGCGGCTAGGGCTAGAAGGTGACTTAGCGATCGCCACCGTTCGTACCGTCGTACAGCTGCTGATGGTGGGCTATTTGCTAGCGCTGGTGTTTGCGCTGAAAAATCCTTGGGTGGTGCTGGCTGTGCTGGGGGTGATGCTGGCGATCGCCACCACCGTTGCCCGCAACCGAATCAGCAAGAAAATCCCTGGACTGCTGCCCCTAGTAGGAGGTGCCATTTTTATTAGCACCGCCCTCACCCTGGCCTACACCACCCTGCTCGTCGTTCGCCCTAGCCCGTGGTACGACCCGCAATATGTGATCCCGCTAGCCGGAATTTTGCTCGGCAATTCCATGAACGCCGCCGCGATCGCCGGGGAACGCTTTGCTAGCACCCTCAGCCGCAGCCGCCTCGACATTGAAACCCACCTTAGTCTGGGTGCAACCCCCCAGCAAGCCACCCGTGAAGTCCGCAACGACGCCATCCGCGCTGGTCTGATTCCCACCCTCAATGCCATGCTAGTTGTCGGCATTGTCACTCTACCCGGCATCATCACCGGGCAACTTCTGGGCGGAGCCGAGCCGCTCAACGCCGCCCTCTATCAAATGCTCATCATGTTCATGCTAGCCTTCGCCACCCTGGTCGCCACCCTGCTGGTCACCCTGGGCATCTTCCGCCAATGCTTTAACCAAGCCGCCCAGCTGGTGACCTTCTAGACCCGCCCGTTAGGACATGGCACTGCCATGTGCTGACCGTAGCATTTGCCACCAATAGGAATCGAATTGGTATTATTCTTGGTTCACAAACCCATCTAGCCGAGGATCATAGGTGCCAAACAAAGACCCATTCGCGTTAAACAGCTGAATTGGCAGCTGAGACTCTTCCCCGGCAACGGCGATCGCCTGCAACAAAGGGCTAAAGTTCAGCATCATCGCCGCTTGGGCGTCATCCTCACCTTTCGCTTGAGTCGCCGCCGCCGCTTGCTGCAATGCCTGGTCATAGCTCGGCGTAATCCGCACCTGCATCACATTGCCCATTCTGCTGTAGGTGCAAACTCGGGGCGTCCCAGCACAGGTTCGCGCCAACGCACCTTGAGCCGTCTGGTCAGATACCGCCAGTTTCAGCCGATCTTGAGCCGTCACCAGAGCCGCCTTATAGGCCGTCACCAGCGTCTGTGCCTGGGTCGATTGTGACGTATTTTGGGGCACCTGCTGAGCATAGCGCAGCGCTTCTTGCCATTGGTTGACCGCCTGAGACCATTGATCCAATGCTTCTGAACGCTGCGCCTGTGAGGCCAGTGCCAAGGCTCGGTTGTAGGTAGAACTGGCCTGCTGTTCTTGTTGCAGGTGGCTGCGGCTAGCCAATAAACGCGGCTGGTAAAGCGCCAAGAGCTGCTGCGCTTCAGCATAGGGCATGGTGGTTTGGGGCACCTGCCGCAGCAAATCCATCGCTGTTTTCCAGGTGCTCTGAGTCAGTTGCCAAGTGGGCAGGGAAAGGGCAATGCCGTTGCGCGCTTCTGCGACCTGTGCCGTTTTTCGGGCTAAATTAACCTGCTCTTGGGCATGTTTCTCGATCGCAATCCGCCGCTGAATCGCCGCCAGATTAGCCCGATATTCCACCAGTTTGCGATCGCTCAATTGATGCACTGGGCTATCAGGAGACACCCGTTCTAGATGGGCGATCGCCTGCTGCCAAAGCTGCTCAATTTCTTGCCAAGTCGGCAGCGGGTGCGGCGGCTTTTGGCTTTTGATGGCCGCTTGCATGGCCACATCTTGTGCCATCACCACCTGCACCAACACCGCTGCTTCCTGCTCATGGGTTTGCATCAAATTCATCGCCGCCGCATGATACCCCGACCAAGACGGAATCCGGTCGAGCAAATAATTTGCTTCAACCAATTTGCCATAAGCATCTACCACATCTTGAGGCGACTGCGCCGTTTGTACCGCCAACTGCGCCGTTTCTCCTAACTGTTGCGCCGTTTGCAGCGGTTCACAAAACCCCAACACGCAAGGCCGCGTTAGCCCATACAGCGTGCCACAAAAGGCCACCAATGCCACCCCTGTACTGATCAAAACAAACGGCTGCGTTAGCCAAAATAACCCAGATTCGATGGCCGCCCCCATCCGACGCAGGCCATTGGTCTCTGTCTTTGCCGCCTCTGTCTCTGCCGCCTCCGCCTCTGCCGCTACTGCCTTAACCGGAACTGTAACCGAGTCGGGGCGATCGCCATTATGCGTTTCCAGCCAAGTCATGGCGCGCATCTCACCGTTAGCCGCAGCGTCACCAGCCGTAGCGTCACTAGCGCCAGAGTCAGCAGCGCCAGAGTCATCCCCTCTAGGCAAGCCTGGCTCTAACCTAGCCGCCGCATCGTCGGGTAAAACATTTTCGAGCGTCTCACTAGGAGATTCAACCGCAGCTAGAGCGACAGGTTGAGCCGTCAACCCATAGGCGGCGTAGGGTTTCTCTTGACCAACTATACGCAGGTAAAGCCGTACAGGCAGCTCCCCCAGGTTCATTTCAGCCTGCGATCGCCGAAATACCTGCTCCAAGGTGCTCACAATCTGGCGCGGGTTTAGCACAATATCAGGCAGATGCTGCGCCAAAATCAGCAGAGTGCCCTGCTTGACGCCACAGCGAACCTGCACGGCCAGGGGCTGAGCGCTGGCATCTCGTAGTCCCCGCTGCAAGCGCGCTCCTAGCAGCTGCAAGTCTTGAGGTTGAATGGCTGGGTTTATAGCTGGGTTCATAGCTGGGTTCATAGCTTTGCTCAAACTTACTACAAGCGGCTACTCTAAGTGCAGAAGAAAACCTGACCGAACATAAATCCTTGCCAGAATGGATATTCTAATTGTTGAAGACGAAGCGGAGATTGCCCAACTGATCCGGCTATATCTCGAAAAGGAGGGTTTTTCGTGTCGGATCTGCCGAGATGGGCGATCGGCGATCCAGCTGTTTCAAGAATATCAGCCTGACTTGATCATTCTCGACCTGATGCTCCCTGAACTCGATGGGCTGGAGGTTTGCGCCCGCATTCGCCAAAAACCGGGTACCAAAGACCCCTATATTCTAATGTTGACGGCCAAAGGCGAAGAACTTGATCGGATTATTGGCCTATCGACCGGAGCCGATGATTATATGGTGAAGCCGTTTAGCCCTCGTGAACTGGTGGCTCGCGTCCGTGCCCTACTGCGCCGGACTATGCGCCAGGGTGGCCAAACCCTGACTTACCACACACAGCATTTTACCGTCGATGTCGATCAACGGATGGCTCACCGCCAGCTCGATGCTAACCCAGCCGAACGGCTAGACCTGACCACGCTAGAATTTGACCTGCTTACTACCTTTCTGAGCTACCCTGGCCGCGTTTGGAACCGCACCCAGCTGATTGAAAAACTGTGGGGCAGCGACTTTTTTGGCGATGAGCGTGTGGTAGATACCCACATTGCCCGCCTGCGCAAAAAAATTGAACCCGATCCCGCCAACCCCACCTTTGTCAAAACGGTAATTGGCGTGGGCTATAAGTTTGAGGATGCTGTTGGGAGCTAACATTCAGGGCATGACAGTGCCATGCCCCTATAGGTTCAATTCAAGATTTACGAGGTTAAGGTGAGGCAGGTGGGGCTGCAATGTATTCAGTGAGGAGACTGCCCCTGATTGCCGTAGCATGAAAGGATTCTAAGCCCTTAGTCCAGACTTTTCTAGTCTTGGAGATTACGCTTGAATTCGTAAATCGTTCCTCCTAACGTCCCTATAGCCTGAGGCGCTCCCAACGCTAATGAGTCCAGACTCTTACCCACCTATGCAACCAATACAGGTCTTCTTTTGCTATTCTCACAGCGATGAAGAGCTGAGAGATAGACTGGCCGACCACCTGACGATGCTCAAACGGCAGCAGGTAATTTCAGCCTGGTACGATCGCGAGATTACGGCTGGCAGCGACTGGGCGGGCGCAATCGATGCGCACCTCAACACGGCTCAAATCATTCTGCTGTTGGTCAGCGCCAGTTTTTTGGCGTCCGATTATTGCTATGACGTGGAGCTAGCCCGAGCGATGGAGCGGCATCGGGCGGGTGAAGCACGGGTGATTCCAATTATCCTCAGACCGTGCGATTGGGAAACGGCTGCGTTTGGTAACCTGCGGGCACTGCCCAAAAACGGTCTACCGATTACCAAGTGGGGCGATCGCGACGAGGCGTTTCTGAACGTAGTACAGGGAATCCGAGCCGCCATTCTCCAGCTTCAAAACCCAGAGGAGGTAGCAGCTCCACCCATCGCATTCTCAACGGCGGCGATAGGGTTGATGTCTACGGTCACTTCCATGACTGAAGTAGCTCAACCTTCGCAGCCCAGAGTTGAAGTCAAGCGGCGGTTTGAAGCGGCGATGCCAAGGCTAGCCAAAGTAGCCCGTACCACAGAAGTGCGGGCGATGGTCTCGCTCTCAGACTCGCTGGGGTTGCGTGCCCACCTGCCCGACTTCACCGAAGAGGGCGACCTGATTAGTAAAAAAGATACTGTGGATAACGAATTTCCATTCGAGTTCCCCGTTGATCAAACTACTGCCGAACCCATGCCTACCAACGTTTACCTGTCCGTCAACGCTCCCGGCTTTGACGTGAGGGAACCTGTTAAAGCGTTGTACTTAGCGCCCCGACTAGATTCTGGAGTCGTCACCTTTTTTCTCACCCCAACTCAGCGGCAAGAGCGGGCACGGGTTGCGGTGGAATTGTTTAAAGACTCATCTAAAACTACCCTCCTGAGTTCCCTCAGCTTAGTGACAGAGGTAATCGGGCAACAGGATGAGCTAGCGCAAACTGTCTGGCAGTTGGTGTCGTTACCGTTTACGATCATGGGTCGGTTCAAGCCTGCTAACGCTCCAGAGCCGGAGCAGTGGAAGGAACCCGACAGACCCGATATGCTATCAGCCAGCGCCGCATCTGACGAGTCTGAGGAAGACATTGAAGCTACTACTGATGCTCGAGAACCTGTCCGAAACCTGGACCCAGAATTACTGGCCTCACTTCAAGCGGCACTAGAGGCAAGACGAGAACAACGACTAGAGGAATTACAACAATGGCTCTCATTTCCAAAGCCTTCGCTTAGTCCTCCGCTGCCCCCCGCCTTCCCACTCTCATTACCGTCGCCGCGACCGCTGCAACGATTAGAGGTTTTCTTCAATATCTCTTACTGGCTATGGGTTGGCAGTACTGCGATCGCCTTCTCAATCTTTGTCTGGTTAGGAATTAGCTCTCAGCTGGCTGTATCTGCAACAGGTTTAGCTATCTATGGGCTACTGGCTGGCTTAGTTCAAGGGTTGATGCTAAGGCGCTCCCTTGGTATGAAATGGGCGATCCTTTGGGTTCCCCTCACAGTGGGTCTATACCTGGCTGCTGGCACTGGCTTGGGGCTAACTGCATTTCCTGTGGCGATCGCTCCGGTGCGTTATTTAGTTGCAGCGATCGCAGTGGGTTCTTTCCAGTGGGTACTCCTGAGACTGAGGCGCGACCCTTAGCAGAACCCTTACAAACTTTCTAGATACCCCAGCAAGTCGGCCATTTCTTGAGGATTGGGCTGAAACTGCGGCATAGGAGGCGTTTTGCCGCTGGTCACTTGCTGAATTAGCCCAATCCGCGATTTGCGAGACGAAACGTGACGGAGGCTGGGACCTACCATGCCGTCACCCGTTAACCCGTGGCAGGTAGCGCAATTCATCTGAAAAATGACTTTCCCCTGAGCAGCGCTGCCCTGAAGCTTTAACACGTTGCCGATGTAGGGAGCGGGAGGTCGAAAGATGGTGATAAACGCGATCGCCACCGCAAACGCTCCGATGATCGCCAATAACGTCAACGCCAATCGTCGGGGGCGAACTGAGGTTTCAGTTTCAGCACTTGTCAGTTGAGTTTCTAAAACTGGGTTATCCAAGAGTGCTTTAGTCAAGGCTGAATGTATACAAAGTGTGCAAGACGCGTCTTAGTTCATAACTTATCTTAAAGTTTCTTTAGCGACTCGCGCAATCTTGCCCTAATTTATTTCAGCAATTCTCATGTCGGGGGGGTCGCCCCCTGAGGAAACGCAAACCTGGCGATGAGAATTGTCCTAACTATTGCTAAGATTCTAGTAACGCTCATGGAGATTACACCGTGGTAGAACCGTTGCTATCTGGAATTGTGTTGGGGCTAATCCTAATCACGCTGGCGGGGCTGTTTGTGGCAGCCTATCTGCAATACCGCCGTGGCGATCAGCTGGGACTGTAACTCAGGGGTCGGTTGTCGGTTGGGTTGATCAAACGCACCGTCCTTAAGGCGGTGCGTTTTTGTGAATTGGCCTGCTTTAGTGCTCTGAGCCAGCAAAAAAAGTGAGTGCCGTGTTGTTATAAACCTTTTGGCGGCAGATGACTAAGGGAGCCACCCGCGCCGCCAAGCCATCTAGGGCTGTGGTCGTCCAGCGGCGGGGATGGTGTTCTACGGCAATCTCTCCGCCGGGGGCAAGCAGGTGAGAGTGGGCGATCGCCTCTAGCACTGGCTCATACAGCTCGCTGGCGTAGGGCGGGTCAAAGTAGATGCGGTCAAAGGTTTGCCCTGCCAGCGCCGGAAGGCGCTGGATAATATCGCCGCGAATCAGCTTAAAGGTTTGTTCGGGGCGAGCCACCGTTGCCCAATTTTCTTGGATAATGCCGCAGGCACGTCCTGCCTGTTCAATCCCCACCACATGCGCCGCACCGCGCCCGAGCGCCTCTGCACCCATCGCGCCCGACCCGGCACACAGGTCTAACCAGCGACAGCCATTGACCTGCCCCTGCCAAATATTGAATAATGCTTGGCGCACCATTGATGCGGTCGGGCGGGTGTCTTGCCCCGGCAGCGTTTTCAACAGTCGATTGCCGTAAATTCGCAGGCTCATTCTGGCAAGTTTGCCCTCATTGCCTGACCAATCTCCGCAGTATGAGGATTTGCACTTTGCCCCAGCGCCTGGGCAACCTGATGCTGATCGATCTGACTGCGATTTTGGCTGAGTTTGTATTTCCCTTCGAGCCGAGTCACCAGCAGCTCAAAGCCGACAATGCCCTGCATCATGGCGTGGCGGTAGGTTTCAGATAGGTCTTCCCACTGCGCCTGGTACGCTGGTTCGTAGTTGGCAATCATGCCATTGATCATGCCGTGCATTGCATCTGGCGCATCGGCCCAAACGATCGGTGTAACTGTGTCATAGGCATGAACGGTGATGTGGGGGGAACTGGGAACAGGGGCGGGCGGCTCTAATGCCCCACCGGGGAAACCAGGGGTAAGCGCTGGCGGCTGGCTACATGCTGGACAAAATTGGCCAAAATGCGTAGCCCAGCGGTAGACGATTTTTCGGGGTGGAATTGGGTCGCCATCAGGTTTTGATGGGCGATCGCCGCCGTTACGGTCTGGCTGCCGTGGGTAATGGTGGCCGCATTCATCCGTGGGTCGGTGGGCGCGGCATAGAACGAGTGGACAAAATACATCCACGGGTCGGGCGGTAGCGCTTGCCACAGCGGCAAGTCGGGCTGGGTAAATTGCAGCTGGTTCCAGCCCATGTGCGGAATGGTGATGCCGGGTTCG
>Ga0163148_10006826_pt1 | contig 10925 bp, 10 predicted proteins | sample OliLakLV19MP7P2_FD_148606 | JGI IMG/M metagenome (GOLD analysis project Ga0163148, IMG submission 148606) | Freshwater microbial mat bacterial communities from Lake Vanda, McMurdo Dry Valleys, Antarctica- Oligotrophic Lake LV.19.MP7.P2 | ecosystem: Environmental > Aquatic > Freshwater > Lake >... | reverse complement strand
CTCTAACATAACAAAATTGTAGGAAAAAGTGTCATTGTTCTTTCAAATGCTAGCTAGCTAGTAGTAGAGGATATTATGTTCCGTCATGAATGTACCGATTAAGTCATGATAGGGACTGAGTGGCTTGCAGTACAAAAATTGTGCGGACGCAGTAGCTGAGGTCTCATTCATGCATTGTCATACTAGCTAGCTAGCTAGCTAGTAGTAGCCGACGCACGGTGCCCAGACTGAACGATATGAGGCGAAAGATAGCGAACAGATGTGCAACCTTTTTACTCGAAGAAAATGCCGACCCGACGAGGCGAAGGAATTTTAAAATTTACAAAAAACGGCAAGCTTGCCACAAGTCAGAGGGATCATTCATTGTACTAGTACCTGTAATTCATGCATTTGTATTACTACCTATAGTAGTGGAGAGCTTGGAAGTATGAGCAAGATAACTTCTATTCGATTTTCAAGAATCCCACTTGGTGGCATTCGAGGTTTGCGACGCATCAATTTCAGCAGCAGCACCACCAGTGGTGACACTAAAGCACTCGATGCCAATCCGAAGTTGCCAAAAAATGAGGTGCCGCGCCATCCCACCAAGACGACCGTTTGGAGCTCCTTGTCCAACGAGAAATGCATCGACTATAGCCGAGGTTGGGCGTGGCAGCAGGTCTTGATGTGTCATAGACTTCATAAGAAGAGACAAAGAAAAGAACAACAGCAATTACCTGCAGAAGATGCCAATGAACAAGGTTATAATGATAATGACTGTATATTGCTACTGGAACATGCCCCTGTGTACACTTTGGGTCGGGGTGCGAGTGAAAATCATTTGACATTTCTGGACGCATCGAACGACCACGACAATGATAGCCATGACAACCATTATCGGAATAGGGTCCGGGAAAAATTGTCTAGAAAATATCGCGGCAAAGATTCAGCAAGGCTGTCTATGGATCGCAGATCCCTCGAGGAAGAAATCTTGCGATATCCATCTGTGGAAGAGGCAGTGGATCGTGTGGCTTCGGCAGCAACTCCTGTTTTGGCTCCCAATGGGGTACCCATTTTTCGTGTGGATCGAGGAGGAGAAGTCACCTTTCATGGACCATCCCAACTGGTCGTCTATCCCATTATCGACCTCAAGCGAGCCCCCTTCCAACCCGATCTCCATTGGTATCTACGCATGGTGGAAAAAGTCGTCATTCAAACACTTCGATGCTATGACATTGACAGTGTGCGTGATGACATCAACACAGGTAAGTATGTATGAATCAAACTACAAAGAAAGTCGTAGCTACGTGTACATCAGTGTGACAAATACATTTATTGCAGGTTCCATATCGTGCCTAACGTTTATTGTCACCCTATCTTCCCTCCCTTTGACGCCACGTACGATCCTCTCCAACTATACTATCGATCGTGCTATGCTTTGCTATTATGTGCTGTGCTATAGGTGTATGGGTGGGCGACAATAAAATTGCCGCTGTTGGAGTATCCGCTTCTAGCTGGATTTCTTCGCATGGATTTGCACTCAATGTTTGTCCTGATCTGGAATATTTTGATACTTCTGTAATACTTCCCTGTGGCATTGAAGGAAGAGGGGTCACCAGCATCAAGGAAGTACTCAAGGCAAGGGGTGAATCGACACACCCATCTCTGGAAGAAGTGGCCCAGGTTGCTTTGCAAAGTATTCAAGATGTCTTTGGAATAGAGATAGGAGACGTGAGAAATAATATCGCATAACAACAAACAAATTCATAATTTTGGCGTACAATTTGGCGTACACGTCATAGGAGTAATGCATATAGAAATGACAACGCACTTGTTGACCCCTGGATAATGGGTTGTTGAAAAAATGAATCAGCCTCATGAACGCTAGCTAGAGAATGGCACGACGGGTGCTATCGTGGGCATCGTCATCGTCGCTACTGTCTGGCTCTCGCCTGAACTTGTGTTTGGCAGGACCCTCTTTGCCGCCACCGCCAACATCACTGCTCGTATCGGAATCATCAAATGTCGGTTCCTTCTTTTCCTCTTCTTCCACTGCCTCCTTTTTGATTTTGATGAGTTTTGCCCTTTTATGAGTGGATGCCTTGTCCGCACTTTTCTTTTTGGATTTGATATCATATGGCTTTCCTGCTGCCAATAATTCGACCATTTCTTCGTCATGCAGGTTGTGGTCGTAGTCGTCGGGCTGATCCGGCATTTCCTCTTCCTCAAGAATTGCCGGCGGGGGTCGTTTGTTTGCATTTTGAAGGGCGAGCATGGACATGTTTTGTTCACGATCTTGGAGTTTTCGAATTTCCTTGAGCGCCTTGTCCAATTCGTTTTTGGTTTTGTTGTAGAGAGTGGAAAAATTCTTGAATACCATGTCTTTTTCCCTTTGCCATGTTCCTTCCAATTTTTGGGCTGTATCTTTCCAGGCGCCTCCATCTTTTTGGAGCTGATCCTTTTCTGACTGGAGGATCTCAACATTGTTGCGTCCTTGGTTGATGCTGTCGCCCAAAATTTTGAAAAAGGATAAATTTGCATTCTGTCCTCCATTTTTGCGATCATTGTTGTTGTCATTGGTATCTTGTTGTTTTTCCAAAATTCCACTCCAGGCCTTCTTCATGGAACCGTCTTCGTCACTACCGTGGTAATATTTGATGACCAATTTGACTTTTTCGCCATCATCTTGGATCGCATAGTTTGGTTTGACTGGATCATCACCCTCAGTGGTGCTCTTCTCCTGTTGTAGAAGATAGCCAGCCAACGTTGTGGCTTGTTTGTGTTTATTGTTCGCCAACAAAGAATTGCGATGGAGCAATTTCATTTTGACTGTATCCATGTCGATTTCACCCTGATACACGGACACACCATCTGTCACATTAATTCTCAGAATTTCTTGTTGCTGTGAATGAGTTTGGCCAGAATCTGCGTCCGCGTTCGCGTCCGTGTTGTTGTCGTGGCGAAGATGAAAAATTGCCACAAGGGCTTCTTTTGTCGTCCCAGAAAAACGAATGCATTTCGTCCCAAGACAGGTGGCACTACTATGATTTGCTTTGTCAATGGTGTCCATTTTTGGTTCTTTCTTTTGTTCAAAGATTATTTATAATTTAGTTCGTAGCTATTTATTATTAATACAATTAAATTAATAGAGAGTGTATCACAGCTCTTATTATGTTGTTGCTCCTAAGCCTCTCGACTCTCCGTCTCCCTCGGAATGAAGTTTGTCTCCGGATGCAACGGACGCAGTATGGCCCCATACCGTGACACTGCCGTGACTCAGATCTACAGATCAACTGTGGGTCTCAGCTTGTACCAGGTACGACGTATCAAAAACAAATGCGACACATCATGCACCGACCTCAACAATCCCATTTTACCAGTAATAATAGTACTAGTACCACCTCACTTCGCCAGCAGAAGGGTATCAAATCAAAGTGATTCATTCTAATTGTTGTATAAAACAACGAAGTTGACAACGTATACACCTAAAGTAGACCCAAACAAAGAAATACGAAATCAGCATCATGGCGAGGAAGAAATGTTACTACAAGAGCTTGGAAGTGGACAACGATGCCCCAATCGAAGAAATCAAGGCAAACTTTCGTAGATTGTCCAAAGAAACGCACCCAGATGTCGCTCCAGACGGTTGTCCAAAACGGAATGCGGAACGATTCAAGGAAATTTCAGAGGCTTATGGCATTCTATCCAACTCCAAGGAACGCCGTCGATATGATTTTGAATTGCAAGATCGAAATTGGTACCAAAATCGCTCGACTGCTGGGGGAGGTGTGGATTACAGCAGCCACTATCGAAAAACAGGCATGTGGCGGCCACCTCAGGACGGACCAAAAGCTACAGGAGTGTACGCTGTCTTGGAAACCATGTTTCGTCCTCGCAATTTTTTCATGGGCATTGTCATGGTTGGAGGAGCATCATGGTTTTATCAAACCTTTGTCGCCGATGATACACAGAGAAAATTGATGCGAACTCACGGCACTACTCAACTCGTGGAAGCTTGGAAAAATCCAAAGTCAGGTCGCTGGGAACAAGCAGCTCCGTGGGATCCAACGTACCGTGCTCTGAAACCAACGTTGACACTCGTGCCACGAGAACAAGTTCAGACTCGGACGCGATAATGAATTTGTGCGAGTTCGTTCACAAAATACCGGCATCCTCACGAGGCATTCTCTATGGAGAAACTGAAAGCCACGGAAAGAGCGTTATATTCTCATTGTACATGAACACGGTATGTCAAAGCTATACTATATGTTATGATTCGTTGATTGATTACTGGACGAAAGAAAAAAGACTGACTTGTATCAAGGTCGAGGAGACGCTGACGCTTCGTGGCGAGCAAGTTGTTGGCGGAGCCACTCTCGGCATTCCTTTTGCACTTGCTTGGCTTCTGGAAATCCCGCGGTTCCAAGCCCCCAATACGCATGCGGCATGTTTTGAACAGCGCGCAATTCCGACTCGACACCAAGGCTTCGCAGGCGTTGGTTGAAGACGACCGAGTCATCCAATAGCGGGTCATTCGAGGATGCAAATAGCAATGTCGGAGGGAAACGTGTCAGAATACTGTCAGGAGCAAAAAAAGGAGATGCCAACAAATGTTTCTTGTCAATCCCCAGACTTGGTGGCAAGTAGGCGTTGGAAATGGCAGATATCACACCGCTAGGCAAGACGGGATCTTCTGTATATAGTACTCGAGAGTGACTTAATTCCAGCGACAAATTCAAAACCGCACAGGAGAGCATGAGTGCATCTGGTAGCCGAACTCCGGTGGCGCTACCACGACAGGATTCTATTTGATCTTCTTGCTCGTCGCTGCCGCTTTCTGCACTTGTTACACTTTCTGGGAACAGATACTCATCATCCGAATCCGACTTGGCCGGTGGTGATGGAGGGTCCTGTTCCTTCTTTGTGTTGCCATCGTTGCCGCTGTTGTTGTTCGTTCTGTCAGCATCAAGACAGAGGTTGACAACCAAGGCTGCAGCCAAGTTTCCACCCGTGGACTCTCCGGTCACGGTAATATGATTGGTTTCGAATCCAAGTGTAGATACCGCATCCCCGCTGACGAGAGTGGAATACACGTTCGTTATCTGTTGGAGTGCCGTTGGGAACGTGTGTTCTGGAAGCAAAACGAACTCTGGGCAAAGAATAACAGCGCCTGTGGAAGCGCTCCAGTCGAGTAGGTAAAGCAGGTCAAGCGCAATCATGTGAGCGAAAAAGCCACCGCCAGTACAATGTAAAATAATATCTTGCTGTCTGTAATTGTCGTTAGTCCCAGCGAAAAGCTTTCTTGGAACGTTCAGGGATGACGAGGAAGTGGTCTCTTCCGTTTCATTGATTGTTGATAACTGTGTCAGAGACATGATTCTTCGGCGGTCTTTTCGGTGGTATCGTTGAATAGCCGCTGCGAGCTCAGGGCATGGGTGTTTGGAAATGACAAAGCAGGGGACACCAGCTATTTCGATCCGATCCGCGACACTTGCACCTTTCATGAGCCATGATGCTTTCAAGGAAAAGTTTTTGAAAGCTGGCTGAGAAACTAAGCCCCATGAATGATGCATTAAGTCACAGAAGTAGGAGGGCAATTGTCGGTTCTCGCTGGTATCATCATCAGCGCCAGTCCATGAGTAGTATGCCTCCATGGCTTTCCTGACGATGAGAAAGCGGAGTTCACCATCTGAAATCCAAAATGACGACTGCTGTAAACACAAGAAACGGAAACATAAGATCTGGGTACGATAAGATTTTGCCAAAAATAACACAGGCGTTTTTACCTTGGTTCTAGGGGAATGCTGCCGTGCGTAGTCGATGAGAAGCTTGGTCTGTGCATCGTCACTGGCATCAGTACTGTTGTTACTACTTAGGGTGGATTGCTGTTGTGGACCAGATGATGGCCACGTTTCAGTCCCGAAGTTCGATCTGCTATGTACAAGCAACCACTGTTCTTGCCATTCATGAATTTCCTCTGCTGTTTTGTCGAGTTTGCTAGCCATCCAGAGTGTCTTCCATTGAACTATCGTCATTCTCCCCAAGAATGTGGCAGTTGCAACTTTGGTGAGTGTTTCGACAATTTTTTTGGAATCAAGACGTTCCCCATGATCCTTTCGATTTCTGTGTAGCAAAAAGGCGGTAGCTCCAAGCACTCCACTGCAGTATCCAATATTGACCAGCCAGGATCGCCTCCGTCTTCGCACTGACATTGCTGTTGTATTGTTGCGAAGCCTTCGAACGCCTGCAATGGCGAAATGGGCATCGTCAATTCTGACGAGTGCCAGTTGAAGTGTCACAATCAATCTGAAAAGCAATGTATCAGTGACACTGCGCGAAGGAGAATAACCAGAATGCAAATTTCCAGAGGACATCGATGTTCGAATCTGTTTTGCTGGAGATCGTGAATGATGTTGCTGGCCATGAAAGTTCGATTTGTTGGAAGGATCCTTCATCTGTCGTTGTTCCATATTTTTTCGCAACGCATCCATACAGTCCGATAGCGATGGCAAGGTGACGGTTTGTGCTGGTCCACTTTGAATCTTCGATAAAATTTCATTGGTTATCTCTGTGTGGTCTTCTTGAAGAATTTTGACAAAGTATTCTTGCAGCAAGGTTTCAGTCTTGAGAAGTGTCTCCTTTAATTCGTAAAGAATTGAATGCGATCCATGGGTATCCAGATTTATAACGTCTTGAAGGTCAGCAATGCCACTTATCAGAAGCTGAGCTACGTCAAATGCATAGTAGTGATGCGACGGGGTTGTCATTTTTGTGTTTTGGCCGTCCTACTTTCAAACTATCAAAAAGTTAAAGAGGGGTTGGAAAGCCTTTAAAACCAGCTGCTCCTGGTAACTAGTAGCTACTTTCGAGATAGAATCAAAAATAATGATGGAAGCAACATACGACTCCTCTCTGATATCTAGCACTCGTATAGTGTCACAGGTCTGGATGCATGTCAACATAAACAATTCCTCTCCTCGATCCGAGGATGCCAGTTGATGACTTAACCTTGGTCGTCTGAAGTTAAGGGATGTCAAACAAGCCAATAATGCTGAGTGAAGGTAAGTTGAACAAACGACACCAAATAAAGCATGTGATAATAAGCAATTGAATGATCGGATGACTTCAGTGACATCAGTCACGTTCAACTTGCTGTCGTGGAACTTTTTAAGCATGTACATGTATGTAGCTACTACTAGTAGTAGTAGAGCTAGAGCTACTAGCTACAGTAGGAGCTGCAAGAAGCTAGGCTGAGGGAGGGGTGCAGCTTGGCATGCTGGTGGTGACTTTATTGTGTGGCACGGCCAGTCGGCTCGCTTCCTCGCTTCACTCGTCGCTCCCCCCCTGGAGCATGGAGAACTGGTGTGACACACTTTGTTAAGCAGACCATTGTCTGGTGTGACTCTTGCTGTTAATCAGCAAAGCATTTCTTCCCGTGTCTGTTGTCAATGCTGTTTTTCGTCGAAAATGTCTTTTCTACTGCATGGTCCGTAGCTTGAGCAATAGCATGTTTTACCATGGTTTTAGATAAGACATTTATGGCTCTGCGCTGACTTCCTTAAACTACCTAGTATGAACTGTTTTCTACACAGCAAGGGCCTGCCAAAAAATTGCACATCTAGCCCCTTTGGAAACTCTCATTAAAGTCGTTCGAAAATCGAACGGATGTGCGTCCTAGTCTCAAATGCGATTTGTTAGGACGCACATTTGTTTTTAAATGGGTGTGATTGTTTTTTTGCAACTGCATGCTGGTTAGAAGAGAATGAGCATGTGTTGTGCATTGCAAGTAGGTGTGACAGTCAAAAGAAAACACAAAAACTCTGAATACCCCAATGTGGAACAACATGAACATTAGCGCACAATCCTAATCAAATCATCTGCAATCTTTTTTGATTCTTCTGCACCAACTTGCATCACCTGTTGCTGCAAACAAGTTGAGCGGGAAGCGCAGATCCCCAAAGGCTGTATGTCAAGAACAAACAAAACAATTTTTAACCAAAAAAACAATCACAAAAGGAAAAACCAATCAAGACTATCAAAGAAGACAACAAAATGAAGACAGACTTCTTTGGGTGACAAAGAACTGACCACTTCAGTGTTGAACCTAACCCTAACCAGCGCTTGACAAGATGAATTGTCAACAGCAAATTCAAAAACAACAGAATTTAAAAAGCACAACAATGATTGCACATTTTTGCGCATCAAACAAACCAAATGAGCGAAACAACCCAAACTTGCGCTATTCAATTTTAGAAACTGAAATACATGCTGCTTAAGAATGGTTGCAACTCCTGATGAGAACAAAAAAAACTTGTTTCTTAATGTGCGCCTTCTGACACTTCATAAGAACAAACTTGCTGCTGCTGCTTCTGTTAACCCAGAAAAAAATGTTTCAAAACTGATTGCCATTTATCCAAAAGCGGTGAATCACCAAACATCGTTGATGTACAAACCCAATGCAAGTTTTCACTTGTCCAGTCTTCATTGTCAAGACAGCAAATGGCAATTTTCAAGGCAGTGGACATCTAAGAAATTGCAATACCCTAATTTGCCTATAATTTGGCTATGCATAGTAGAGTATCCTCATGCAGGACTCACAGGGTCGTGACTCATTCACAAAAGATACGCTTCTCAGCGCATCAGACTAGTTGCTACTAGCCCAACTCTTCACAAGTAGTGAAGAAGGTCTCTAAGGATAGTATCCAAGACCAAGCACCTATGTAAGATAACGGCTGCATATTTTACCCTCCCAATAACGCCCAGAAGATGTTTTGTTCTGGGTGGGACAACACGAGCTATCGTTGTAACGAAGTCATTCCCAAGAGGATAACATTCTATACAACTGGTACGCCGATTCTTCACGTAGAAGCATCATTCATCTCAGTAGAGAGAGGACCACGCCGAGGTGTCTCGAGCCGAACCTCTCTCAAATATTATATTCATTTTAGCTTCATTCTAAAGCTTATAATTTTCATTTACAAATAACTCAAAAGGCTCAAATGTTGAGCGAAGATGAAATCATTGACATCCTTCTCTTTGGCACTCCCAAGAGTTGGCAGCGGGAAATGGATCATCAAGGATTTGACCCTCTCGCAAGTAGTCCATCGGAGGTAGTAGCCTTCATGGAATGCATCGAAATGTCGGAAGACTTCGATGGCAACAAAAAGACAACCAAGGTTGCTCAAGGCAAAGGCAAGAAGAAATCTGACTTTGGTAAAGGAAACTCGGATGCCGATGGCTCCAAGCATTGCATGTTGCACGGCAACAACAACACCCACGATACTTCTGAGTGCAAGACACTCATGGCACAAGCTAAGAAGTTGAAAGGTAACAATGGCGCCAACCAGAAAGGCAAAAGCAGCAACAAGTCCTGGAAGAACAAAGCCAAGGATAAGACCGACGACTCAAAGAAAGAGTTAGCCGCTTTGATCAAGAAGGCGACCGAAGATCAACAAAAGCGAGCTCAATGCTATTGAGCCTGCGAAGAAATGCAAGGTCAACTGGCCTAGCGAAGAAGAAGAGCTTTGCACTCTTGATGCCGAGTTGAAAGATTTCAACTACAAGGACCTCGACAAAATGGATCTCCAAGGAGAGTCCGAGGACGAAAAAGAAGAAGGAGAATTAGAGCTCTCCGCATCGGAAGAAGTTTCCGATGAAGTCTCTGTCTGAATGGCAGGTCAGGATAAGAAAGGAAGCTCGAAAGCTCCTGCATAAAAAGAAGATAAATTTAGATTTAAATTTATCACCACCTTATTTTCTTACTGCACACCTATTAGCAATGATGAAACGCGAGAACTTTTTGCTTTCGACACTCAAGAAGATGATGACAGCATGTCAATCTCTTCTAATCAGGATTTTAGTGACCTAGACAATTGCATCGATCAGTCATGTGAAACTGAAACATTTTCTATTGCTAATCTTATCTGAGGCCGTAAACCCAAACGACAGAAGACGGAGGACTTACGCCCAATAGCGTTTGTTTGTTTCAATACATCACTAGGCAAAGCAAAGCCAGTGACTATCAAAGCGCTACTAGATAGCGGTGCTTCTGATACAACAGTGAACGAAATGTTTACTAAGAAACTACGAGTGAAAGACACTCAAGGTTCCAGCATGGTGTGGACTACACCTGCAGGAGACATGAGAACTAGCCAGAAGGCCAAGGCTCAGTTTGCTATGCCAGAGCTGCACGATGACCGCTTGATGGAGTGGAACATGCATGTCACTAAGTCTTTAGGACCCTATGATGTGATTATTGGCAGAGACATTTTAAAATTCTTAAAAATCAATTTAAGATTCTCAGATGAGATCATTGAATGGGAAGGTGCAGAAATGCCCTTTGAAGACGGAGACGCCTCTGCAAAAGAAGCGCACCACGTAGCAGACAGCGATCCAACAGAGGATGCTGTGCACAGAGTCAAGCACATTCTTGACACTAAATATGACAAAGCAGATGTTAAAAGGATCTGTGAAGAACAAGCTGAGCTAGATAAGCAACAGCGTGAACAACTAGCAGTGTTACTTCGTAAGTACGAAGCGCTGTTCGATGGACAGTTAGGATGCTGGCATGGTCAAGAAGTCAAACTTGAACTTCAAGAAGGAGCAAAGCCTTACCATGCTCGTGCCTATGATATACCACGATGCTACATGCAGACATTGAAAGCCGAGGTGGAACGCCTCGTCAAAATTGGTGTTCTGAAGAAGGTGAACCACTCAGAATGGGCTGCACCTACCTTTATCATTCCTAAGAAAGATGGATCAGTAAGATTCATCTCAGACTTTCGAGAACTGAATAAAAGGACATTGAGGAAACCATGTCCTATTCCAAACATTCAGGACATGCTGTTGAACCTAGAAGGGTTTCAATGGGCAACTGGTCTAGATCTGAACATGGGATACTACCATATCAGATTGGATCCAGCTTCAAAGCAGCTATGTACTATTGC
>Ga0163148_10006822_pt1 | contig 10931 bp, 10 predicted proteins | sample OliLakLV19MP7P2_FD_148606 | JGI IMG/M metagenome (GOLD analysis project Ga0163148, IMG submission 148606) | Freshwater microbial mat bacterial communities from Lake Vanda, McMurdo Dry Valleys, Antarctica- Oligotrophic Lake LV.19.MP7.P2 | ecosystem: Environmental > Aquatic > Freshwater > Lake >... | reverse complement strand
GTGCGCAGCCATTTATATCGGCGCCAAAAGCAACCGCAGGTGATCACCAATCTGTTTCGTGAGAAACATGTCCGCTATGCCGCGTGATGAACTACGCACTATTTAGTGGTCGGCTCAGTAATTCCATTGCCGATGGAGCAAGGCAACCCATCCGAAGCAGCCACGTATTTCTATGCATTTCGTGAAACCTGTCGCGAGGCGGTCATTGACCTCTGGACCGATGAAGCGCTCCCGAAACAACACAAGGAACTCGCCTCCAAGTGGATTGTGGAGCGATTGTGGAAGGGGATGGAGGATATTGCTCATCTAGAAACCCATCCTCTCAGTTCCGAAGACATGGTAGCGATATCGCAGTCCTTTCTCATCGGGCTTGGGTTAGTGATGACGTTTGCAGATGTTAAACGTCGTGGTGAGAACGCTGCGGCCTATTTGAGCTGGCTCTATGAAGCGCACTTGGAGTCACACTGGCAAAGCAACCCAAGTCTCAAGCAGCTGGTGCTGAAAAAGATTCGCCAGGTGATCAGCGGCATGGTCGAGAAAGAGACGGGAAATCGAAGAAAGGTTACGCTCGCTTTTCTCGCCCACGTCCTAGCGACAACGTCAAAGGAACTCTCGGCGCTCATCCTGTCAGATGACAAGCTCAAGTCTATATTCCAGGTTCAATTGAAGCAGACGATTGTGGTTACTGAGGATCTGAACGTACCAGCGGAGGAGTGGGAGCAGTGGGGATTTGATGCGATCACAGCCGGTGCTGGCATGCGGCAGCAGGTAGTAGTAGGAGATAAGACGCTGACCGTCCTATGGCATGAACCATCAATATTCACCGCCGGGCTCGGGCTTGTGCAGTCTAACTCCGATGGGTCTGTTTCGACTATGGTTCAAAGCGACCCATTCTTGAAGCTTCGCCACCCGAGCCGAGCGATCAGAGACCAGGCGCTGCACGCATTGACTCCCTATCTCGATATTTCTCACGATACCATCAACCACCTCCTGCAGCGTGTCGTATCAGATGGTGGTCTGCAGGCGCTCGCAACAGAAGTCAAACAAGAGGCTGAGAGAAGCTGGAGCTTCTTCTGGGAAAGGCTCAAACAGTTGGTCATTGCCCAGATTGGGATTCATGAAAGCATGGCCTTCCCGCTTCAACCAGAGGCATTTGAGAAATGGCTCAACCTTCCCTCGGGCGCCTATCATGATCAAGCAACCTTCGCCGAGGCCTACACGCGGGCTATCGAGGGAAATATCCAAGCTGAAGGGATGGGAAAGACCGTCGCAAAAGTGTTCGGGCTCCCTGCAGGGAGGTATTGTGAACCGAATTCGGTTCTTGGGAAGCTATTTCGTCTGGAAAGCGTCGAGCAGGAACAGATCGTGGAGAGCATTCTTGTCCGCGCACGAACCAGCTACAACCCGATTGTTCTCCTGAATAGCCTAGAGATACTTCTCCGGTGTGTGCCACCAAAGGCCGCTGTGCAGAATGCGATTGCGCATATCCTAACCAAGCTTATCCCCCCTGCCGATAATCTAGAGACACACCGCGTTGCATCGTCCTGCAAACTCTACGCGAGCGCCCTACGATTTGCATGGTATCGGATGGAATCCCTGGAGGCCTATGCCTCCGTGCCGGTGCTGCAACGGATTCTCTTGACCTATGCCTATGCCACAGGCGTGACGAACTTAGCGGACGAATTACGAGACCAGGAAAACTACGACATGGATCGTGAGTTTTTGGCCAAATGGATGGATAGTAGGATATCGAGCCCGGGATCGGCGGTCTTTGAAGATCTATTCAAAGAGCATCTGGAAGTGTCGCATCCGATGAGCATAGGGATATTTCGGATGACCGTATCCGCAACATTGCAAATCCTTGCGGCGCAGAAGGAAAGGCTAGCTCCCTTCGGCGATGAACTTCTGCGACTCACGATTGATACGGCGAGGTCAATTGTCCAAGCGACATCTGAAGGAGGATGGGAAATCTATCGGCCCTTCGTGACCACAAGAAATTGGTTCCATGCCCCTTGGGGACGGAACGCCATTGCCTCGCTCAAGGAGTTGATCGAGGGGCCGCTCACCGATCGTCTTTCAAGGTTGGGGCCAGCCGAATCAGAGATTGTGGCCTCTGTCAGATTGTTTGATGCGAGAGCCCTGTTACAAATTGTTCTTGATCGGATTACTAGTTCAGGGGCCTGGAATCCGGGCGACCTACTGCTAGTGTATCTGGCGTTGTCCGAACCCATTAATGCGGAACAGATTGAGAGAATTCGCGGAGCGATGCGGCGGCTGGACTTGAGTCAATTTCACGAGGAACAGGACTTTCAGCTTGCTTGCGCAGTAATTGCAAGGTGCGGGAGCTCAACTAAAGATCCTACCATTCATCACGAGGCTCTAGAGAAATTAACGGACGCTTGGAACAGAAAAGCAAGTTTGCTCGATCATTATATGGCAACCATGGATGCGGCTCTCAAGTTATGCCTGGGCATGGGTGGAGTAGCGAGCTTCTACTCATGGTGGGAACGCACCATCAACGCGAGCCAAAGAGAAATCCCGTCCGAAGTGCAGGGTTTAGTCGCCAGCCTCACGTGGATGGCTCCACTTTCCTGTCAGAGTTCGCTGCCAAGCATTCGAGCCAAACTCCTCATGCTATAAGCAAGCTGGTTATATACAACGTTGGGGGGATGTTTTGGAGAGGAGAAACGGAGACATTCTGATTTTTCAGACATAAGATACTGAGGTCATTGCTTGCTCTTGCCCTCCACGCTCGTACGAGAGCGCCAGACAGCACTTCACTACGCATGCCCCAACCTCTCTCCCTGAGGGCGGGCAGACGGTCTCCCACTGCGCGTGTCATTCGTACCTAGCTCAATACCCAGCCAAGCGAGGGCGTGAGGCGCTTTTGACTGCGGCCGTCGAGCGAGGCCCTTCTGAGGGCGCGCGCTCCGGGAGCAAAGAAAGCTCCTCATGCCCTTGCGCCCCCCTGCGGCGAGAGAAACGGGGACATTCTGACTTTCGCAGCGCGTGGAAGTCCCAGGGAAGATGAAAGGGGGGGCACAGCCCATGACTGACATTTACAATCTTCAACGTTTTCTTGATGCGCAAGACCACGTCTATGACGCAGTCCTTGATGAGCTACGAGCTGGGAGAAAGTCCAGTCACTGGATGTGGTACATCTTTCCCCAGATCGCAGGTCTTGGTCGCAGTGGAGCCCCACGGCCTTACAGCCGTGGTCCTTTTTGTGTCTTCGGCGGAACCCGCCGAAGCGTGTCCTCCTTCGCCAAGGCTTCGGAGGACACCCGCTGCGCATTCCTCCACAGCTTTACAACGGTGGCTTCCTGCGTAGGCGGGTGGAATGGCACAGACATTCGCCATTGCCTCCCTCGACGAGGCTAGCCTGCATTATTCATGACGGTTCGTAACGAAACCGCCAAGACGCCAGGCGAGACGGGCGCGCGGAGCACCGAGAAGCCGAGGCATACTTGAAGCAGTATGTTGAGGTTACGAGGGGCGAGCCCGCCCGCTGGACGCGCAAAGCATGCGGCCACGCTTGTCGCAGCGGCGTATCGGCGGTTGCAGTAGAAACGCTCATGAATAATGCAGGCTAAGGGCCTATCTGCAACACCCAGTCTTAGCAGGCTGCGGGAAAACTCGGTTAAGGCCAAAAATGCCGAATGAATCTTCCCTACGTCGCCGATGTCACAATCGCCTCATGATGCTCAAAAAGGCCGTCCAGCAAGGCCGCAGGGCGCGATGAGGCGAGGCGTACGCTTCGGTATGTTGAGCCTCTGAGTGATGCGAGAACGCCGCTGGCGGACTTTTTCAGCATCCTGCTAGACTTACGGCTCAGAGAATGTACGCAGCTTATCATCAACGTGGAAGGGCGCAGCGCTGAAGAGATATTCGGCCATCCGGACCATCTGAAATTCCGCTCCTGCATGACCCTGTTCATGACCGCGACCACGAATAACAAGGTTTTCAAAGATGCCCTTCTCAAGTATTTCGACGGCAAGCCCGACACATTGACCCTCGATCTCTTGGCGCATCAAAAGTCGTAACCACGCCGTACCATTTTCGCAACGTGAGGCAGCCTCCAATCGTCACTCGTGAAGTGCTGGGCTAACCAAACCATCTGACTGGACATTGCGTCACGTCCGGAATACCATAGCAACAGAACGTGTGGATGATGCCTGTGAAAGGACGCGTATGAGCGAGTTGATTTTTGTGGTGGAAGATGCGCCCGAGGGTGGATTCATTGCGCGTGCGCTCGGTGTTTCCATTTTCACTGAAGCGGATACCATCGCAGAGCTTCACGGAAAAATCCGCGATGCTGTTCGCTGCCATTTCGATGAAGGACAATTCCCCAAGGTCGTTCGGCTCCACCATGTCCGCGAGGAAGTCATCGCCGTATGAGGCTTCCCCGCGATCTCTCGGGAAGCGATCTCGCCCAGGCCCTCCGCAAGCTCGGCTATTCCATCACCCGCCAAACCGGCAGCCATCTTCGCCTCACACCCAAGAGCATGGCGAGCATCACCTGACGATCCCGCTACATACCCCACTCCGCATTGGAACTCTGTCCGCCATCCTTGCCGATGTCGCGACACACCTCACATGCAGTCGCGATGAAATACTTGAACGGCTCTTCGGTTAATACACCAGGGCCCATGTTGCGGCCCGAGACGATCCGGGTTGCCTGTCCTAAGCTACCCGACATTACCTGCTACTGAGGATGGTGGGTCTGCCTGCGACTTGCGAGGAGAGTCCGACTCTTTTCTTCCACTTTCCCAGGTGCGGCGGAGGCGGTTGCCCCATCTGCGACTTGCACGAAGGCGCGGGCACCACACTTGTTGATCAGATGCGACCAGCTCCGGCTGGCGACGCCGATGTTCGAAGTTCCGTTCAGGCGAAGCGAGGAACGGAACGAGTTTCGGCGTCGAGCAGATGAGCAACGTAGTGTGGTCGCGCCGACGTGCCGGAGCAGGTGGGGGCAACCGTCTCCGCGCCCCATGCATGTAAATCAACAGACCAGATGCGGGCTAGGCTGCGCCTTTGCGCGGTTCGCGGTGCAGGGCCTCGGCCACCGCTCGGGGATTGCGCGCCGCGACACGCAGGAGCGCGAGTGCCGGGCCGTCCGGTGTCCGCCTCCCCTGCTCCCAATTGCGGAGCGTGGCGACACTGACGCCGATCATCAGAGCGAACTCGGTTTGCGACTCCTTGAGCTTTTCGCGAACGCTCTTTATGTCAGCCGGTCGGAACGTGGCGACTCGGGCAGGCTTCATGGCGCCTCGACGTATCTTTCCTGCCTGCCGAATACTCGCCAGTAGCTCTTCAAATGCCGGTTCCTTCATGTGAGTTCCTCCCGAACGATTCTGGCAAGCACCTTGAGCTGGGTTGCCGTCAAGTCGCCCTGCTCGTTCTTCGCATAGAGATACAGCATATAGAACGTCTGGCTTGCCGATTCCCAATAGTAGATGAGGCGAACCCCGCCTCGTTTGCCTCGACCAGGCGCAGCCCAACGAAGTTTCCGTAATCCCGCTCCACCTGAGTAATAGGGCCTTGGGTAGGCCGGAGCAGAAGCGCCAGCTGGAGCGCGCGATACGTCTCATCGTCAAGATGCCGCTGAAGCGCGGCAGTAAACACCGGGGTCTCGACAAACCGCATGGCGTATGCTACGCCAATGGCGCACTACCTTTCAAGAGCCTGCCGCGTGGCAGATGAAAAATGAGCGCCATCGAAACCCATTTCGCTGCGCGGGCAGGCTTCAATTCGCCGGTCGTTGTTCGCGTCTTCCCCACCGCGTTACTCCTCTTCGTTTCCTCTCGCGTAAAAAGGATGGAGGGCTGAGGTTCAGAGCGAACGTCACCGGAGGAGCGGAGCCCCACTGCTCTTTCTTTCCTCCTTTCCCAGCTGCGGCGAGACGGTTACTTTATCTGCGACTTGCATGAAGGCGCGGGGACCACACTTGTTGATCACATGCGACCAGCTTCCGGCTGGCGATGCCGATGTTCGACGTTCCGTTCAGGCGAAGCAAGGAACGGAACGAGTTTCGGCATCGAGCAGATGAGCAACTTAGCCCGCATTATTCATGGCGGTTCGCCGCCCTTCGACAAAGCTCAGGGTCCCGAGCACAGTCGAGGGACGAAATCGCCAGGAAAACGCGTTCCTCGTGAAGCGTATCTCGTGTAAGTGTTTCGAGTTTCATGTTTCTGGTTTCAAGTTGTGTGAGTCGGATTGGAGAAATTCAGAGGTCGAACCTGAAACTTGGAACCTGAAACTAGAAACTCCACTTCCGGACGACCGACGCTTCACGCCCAAGAGCAGCGAATCCGCGATTGCAGCAGAAGTGTTCATGAATCATGCGGGCTCGTGTGGTCGCGCCGAAGTGCCGAAGCAGGTAGGGCAACCGTCTCCGCCCCACGCACCTTCACCTTGCCCTTCCGTAAGGTTCTATGTAAGGATTGCCTGTGCGATTCGACTGACCAGCACCCACCTCTGCAACCGAGGGAGATCGCCTATGCCACCGAAGATTGAGATCGGTCAGATTGTCAAAGTCGTGAAAACCGACGAGGAGTGGAAAAAACTTCTCGGGCCGGAGGCCTACCGGGTCCTGCGGCATGAGCATACCGAACGCCCCTTTACCGACAATATGCATGATAGCAAGAAAGCCGGCATCTACTACTGTGCAGGCTGTGACCTCCCGGCCTATTCCTCCGATCACAAGTTCGACAGCCATACCGGCTGGCCCAGCTTTTGGCAACCGATCGACCCCAAAGTGGTCGAAACCACTACCGATTACAAATTGATCTTTCCCAGGACCGAAGTCCACTGCGCCCGCTGCGAGGGACACCACGGACATATCTTTAAAGACGGCCCCAAGCCAACGGGATTACGGTACTGCATCAACGGCGTGGCGCTGAAGTTTATAGCAGCGTAACAGGCTACTAGTCAGGCAACCGGACGACCTAACAGCCTGCCACTTAACTTCCCTGTTGACCGGTAAGAGAAACTATAAAACAAAAATACAATTAATAATCAATGACTTGCTAGCCTATGCATCACTTAAAGCAATATGTTTATAATTCCCTCCTAGACGTCGTGAACAGCTGCGCCATGCCCCTGACGTATCATCCAGACTTCTGACAGAAGACGCCTCGCACTTGAAGCAACATTGATAGGGGATACCTGAGGCGAGTCCTGAAACCCATCACGGTCTGTGCCGGCTGCATCTCGAAGTACAGTCCTGGGAATCGGGTGAACCGCACGGAATAACTAAAAAAAGAACTTGCAAAGAATGAGCATGATCGCTACGATTCGCGCCATGAAATCCTATCCTGCCTCTATGCTCCGAGTTTCAGATTCTTCGATCCAACGCAGATGACAACCAGAAACGACTGACAACCAATCAACGGTAACAATCGCACGTCATGATAACCCACACGAAAGGAGCCACAATGAAGCCAGCCGTGCCGAACACCGAACTCCGACAGGTAGTTCTCGGAGGTTCTTCTCTGTTACGCAAGAGCTTTCTCGGAGCCTTGGCCATCAGCTCGGTGGCGCTGCTGTCACCCTGGGCCGCGACCGCAACCGAGTACAAGCTCAAGATTCCTTTCGGTCTAGAAGAGAGTGCCGTCGTCATTCCTGCCGACAATCCGATGACGACTGAGAAGGTCGAATTGGGCCGGGCGCTGTTCTTTGACAAACGACTGTCGCAGGACAACACGATCGCCTGCGCGAGCTGCCACCTGGCAAAATTTGCCTTTACCGACGGCATGCCGGTCTCCACAGGCATCCGCGGCCAGAAAGGCGGACGCAGCGCGCCGGCATCCTTCAACCGCGTATTCAGCAGCGCGCAATTTTGGGACGGCCGGGCCGGAACATTGGAAGCCCAATCGGTCGGTCCCTTTACGAACCCGATCGAGCACGGCTTTGCCAACTACGATGCGATGAATGCGAAGATGATGAAGATCTCAGGCTATAGGAAACTCTTCAAGCAAGTCTTCGGCGATGACAAGATCACGACGGACAGGGTGGGCATGGCCATCGCCAGCTTCCAACGCACCGTCCTTTCCGGCAACAGCCCGGCAGATCGGTTCGATCAGGGACAGGAAGCAGGAGCAATCCCGGAAGCCGCCCAAAAGGGCCTCCTTCTGTTCCGGGATAAAGCGCGCTGCACAAAATGCCACTCCGGTTTCAACTTCACCGACGAAAAATTCCACAACCTCGGCATCGGCTGGGACGACAATAAAGTGGATCTCGGCCGGTACATGGTGACTCAGAACCCTGAGGAACTCGGCGCATTCAAGACCCCGACCTTGCGGGAAATCTCCCGAAGCGCCCCCTATATGCATGATGGTCGCTTCAAAACCCTCGAAGAAGTTGTGGATTTCTACAACAAGGGAGGCGTCAAGAATCCTCACCAGGATCCATTGGTCCTCCCACTCGAACTGACGGACGAAGAAAAGGGTAACCTCGTGGCATTTCTTCGCACCCTGAACGGCGAAGGCTGGCAGCAAGCCACCGCGCCGAAATCCTTCCCCAAGTAGAACAGTACGATACAGGTGATCCGCAATAAGCGGGTCACCTGTATCCGTTGACCCCATACCTCGTTCTCTGAACTGAAAACACAACAAGGGCCGATCCCGACATCGATGGTTGGGACCGGCCCTCGTTGTATTCTTTCCTAATATTTCAAGAAAATATGGACCGGCAATATTGGGGTTGCTCGAGCCTGCTCTATCCATGCAGGCTGTCGAGAGATCGCTGAGAGGTCGGGCGAGAGGAAGGACATGAGTGGAGGGAACGGCAACTCTCAGTCACCCCTCCCTCTACATGCCACTTGCACGAACATTGACGCTTGCAGACAAAGGAGAGTCGTACGAGGTCAGACCTGTTCCTGAAGGCTCTCCAGAAACGTGAAGGGGGTCACTTGAAGTGACCCCCTTCACGCACGAGAAGAATAGACGCCCGACTCGCTATGACCTTTCACTTCCGAAGCACTGAATCGTCACAGAAGCCGGTTGCCGAGATTACTCAGTGATTTTTATCAGCCATCCGTCGCTGACTTCGCATTGCGCGATGCCTTTCGCATCAATCTTAATTTTTGCGTAGCCCGCTTTGAGTGTGGCGGGAAGCGCGCCGGTCACCTTAAACCCACTTTGTTTTTCGACCACAGTGAGCGGTATGGACTGGCCCTTTATCATCACCTTAATACTTCTTGGAATGGTTGCTTCTGACGCATAAAATGAAAATTTAGATGCTGGGGCTACTTCTGAATTATTTGGTGGCGAGAATTCAGAAAAATTCACTTTTTTGCATATCCCTGTGCCACTGCCACCGGTCGCAGCGTTGTCACCATACGCCCAGACGTTGGCAGGGACAATCAATACAACCGCCATCAACAATATTTTATGCAATTTCATCATTACGCCTCTTGTGTTGTGATTGGATGAGTTGACCGGTTTATTGCTACGTGATGAACGAGACGCATTGTCGGCTATTTTTTTAAAAAAAACAACCCCCACGCGATAGGTGTGTCAAGCCCAAATAGAAATGTCCTCTTCCTCCCAAAGTAGACATGTCCGGTTTAGGTTCTCGCCACCGTCGCCTGTGTGCGTCGCTCCGACTGCAGGGGGCGGCGCCACGGATGATCCGGCCTCGGCGGGACCGAGCGACGGGGTGGGTGAACCGTCTTGGCCTCAGCCGCCTTCACGGGCCGCGACGTGATCGTGTGAAAGTCGAGCGGCCGACCCTGGTGGGTGATCCGCAAGGTCCCATCGACGCACTCTTCCACCAGCACTCGGGTCGCCCGGACATTGGTCCGCACCTGGTAGAGGTGCCCGTGGTGCGCCACCGTCCAGTCACGACGCAGACCCCGTAGGGTCTTGATGCACAGGCTCCTGTCCAAATCGCGGCGCGCCGGACGGGGGCGATGCAGGTCGGCGGCCTGGGCTGGCTGAACAGTGAAGCGCTGATTGTAGATCGGCAGATAGCGCGCCAGAAACCGATTCGCCACCTCCAGCGTGGAGACCTCCGCGAGCCGCATCTCCTTGATCACCCGATCTTGAACGGTCTGAAAGAGCCGCTCCACCCGCCCCTTCGCCTGTGGCGAATGGGCCGGGATCAGCTCGACCCCCAGCTCACCCAGCGCGCGCCCGAACTGACTCGTGGGCTTCACGTCTGCGAGTTGCTCCTCCACGGTGGGCGGAACCAGCGATTGATCGGTCGAATGCTTGTCCGCGTAGATGGCCAGCGGAACCCCATACTGCTGCACATAGCGCATGAAGCTGTCCATCGCCGGGATCGTCCCTTCGTACGTATAGAATCGGGCATACACCCGACTGGACGCATCATCGATGTCGGCCATCAGCACACACCGGGGCCCACGCCCCTCGAACCAGTCATGGTGCGAGCCATCCAGTTGGACGAGTGCCCCCACATGGGCTTTCCGTTCCCGCCACGCCCGATGCGGGCGCGTCCGCCGCTGGACGTGCGTCACGCCTTTCGCCAGGAGCCAGCCCCGCACGGTTTCTGCACTGCCCGGGATCCCGTGGCGCTCGGCCAGCTTCTCCGCGGCCAACGTCGGCCCAAAATCGCCATAGCGTTGCGCATAGAGCGTCATCGCCTTGGTCTGGACCTTCTCCGGGATCTGCCGGTTCGACGGCTTCCCCCGTCCCCGATGCGCGAGCCCGTGGTCGCCTGCCTGCGCCACCCGCGCGATGAGGCGACGGATGTGGCGCGGCGTCAGTCCCAGGAGGGCACCCGCCTTCACCTGCGTCAGCTTTTTCTCCATCGTCTGCCGAATGACATGCACTCGCCTGAGTTCCTTCACACTCATGATGACCCTGTCCTCTCTGACCATCTGACCCTCCTTGTGAGGGCCGACAGTCTCGCAACGAAGAGGACATGTCTACTTTGGTGAAAGCGGACATTATCATGTTGGGATGACA
>Ga0163148_10006820_pt1 | contig 10934 bp, 8 predicted proteins | sample OliLakLV19MP7P2_FD_148606 | JGI IMG/M metagenome (GOLD analysis project Ga0163148, IMG submission 148606) | Freshwater microbial mat bacterial communities from Lake Vanda, McMurdo Dry Valleys, Antarctica- Oligotrophic Lake LV.19.MP7.P2 | ecosystem: Environmental > Aquatic > Freshwater > Lake >... | reverse complement strand
CTGGATTTAGCCGGATGGGTGCTTTGGCAAACAATGGGTGCTATCCGTTTGATGAAAATCGTGAAGGCTTTGTACTCGGTGAAGGCGGGGCTTTATTTGTATTAGAATCTGCCGAGTTGGCAAAGCGTCGTGGTGCTAAAATCTACGGTCGAATTTCCGGTTTTGGCTTGACAAATGATGCTTGCCATGCTAATGCGCCGGAGCTGGGGGGGGAAAGTGCGATCGCGGCGGTAAATCAATGTTTGAAACGGAGCAATTTGGCGGCGATTGATATAGATTTTATTCATGCTCACGGTACTGCAACTGAGTTAAATGACCGACACGAAGCACTGTTAATTGAGAAGTTATTTCACCGAGGAGTTGCTGTTAGTTCGACTAAGGGGGCTACGGGTCATACTTTGGGAGCTTCGGGAGCTTTGGGCGCGGCTTTTTGTTTGATGAGTATTAAATATCAGATGTTGCCGCCTTGCGTTGGAATGAAAAAACCGGGGTTTGAATTAGATTTTGTTCGCTGTTCGCGATCGGCTATTGTCAGAAATGCGGTTTGTTTAAGTTTTGGCTTTGGCGGGCAGAATGCTGCGATCGTTTTATCGGGCGATCGTTAATTTTTGTAAACTCGGTCGATCGGCATTTAAATTACACAATCTCTCTACAGTTAAAATCTTCTGAGGTAGCCGGAAAACCCCCCGCGAATCCAATTTAAATCTAAAAAATAGTACAATACTTATGTATTTGAGTCAATTAACTGAGAATTTTGGTGAGATTGCTGGTGCTGCTATGCTAGTCTGGCTCTGCATCCCGACGCTGATCCTTGCGTCAAAGCCTAGGAGGCTAGAAAAGAGAGGCAGATTAAAGCAGTATTGTATTTTATTAACGCACCGATGGTGATCGGCGAAAATAGAAAAAAGAAACTGTTTAAATTAACTCTCAGGTATTTTCACATGGATCTGGCCTCTCATCGATTTATGTCTTATTTTGAACCAGAGCAAGCTGCTCACCTTTGCCAAATAGCTGTTTTGGAGAGTTTTGCTCAGGAAACGCTGGTTTTTGAAGAAGGAGAAACAGCGGATTTTTTCTATCTAGTTTTAGAAGGTAAAGTCGAGTTTAGCAAGCGGCTTGAAAACAATAAATATCAAACTGTTGCTGTGGCTAAGCCAGACGATTATTTTGGCGAACTCGGAGTTTTAGACGGAGAGCCACGCAGTGCTAGAGCTGTGGCAGTTGCAGGCTCGACTTTGGCAAAAATAGCCCGTGAAGAACTAATAACAACTCTCCAGTTTGCTAAAGGCAGTTCGGTACTGCAAATGTTTAGTTTCATTACTAAAAATTTACGGGACACCACGGATCAATATGTTAGCCAGTTGGTACACAAACAAAAAATGGTATTGGTAGGAGAAATGGTGAGTACAATTATTCACGATTTCAAAAGTCCTTTTACCGGAATTAGACTCTCCAGTGAAATACTCAAAGAAATGCACCCAGATGAGGAAACTCAGGAGTGGTGTGAACTTATTCAATTGCAGGTTCATCGAATGTTGGGGATGGCTGAAGAAGTATTAGAATTTTCGCGCGGTAATTCTGTATTAAATAAAAAACCAGTTAATCTAATTCAGACGTTGCAGCAGTTTGAAAAGTTGAACAGAGTTTATTGTGAAGCAGCAAAAGTAGATTTAACAGTACGGGTGACAGAAGTAATAGTGGAAGCGGATGAAAATAAGATTTTGCGCGTTTTACAAAATTTAGTTGGGAATGCTGTTGAGGCTTTTGGCGGAAGAGGGGGTCGGGTGGAGATTGCGGTGACACAAAGTGAGGAGTGGGCCGAAATTAGCATTTACGATAACGGCCCAGGCATTCCACAGACAATTAAGGAAAAGTTATTTGAACCGTTTGTGACTTATGGCAAGCGGACTGGTACTGGGTTGGGAACGGCAATTGTTAAGTCGATCGTTGAGGCTCACAAAGGGAAAATTACTTATGAGTCAGAGGACGGAAAAGGCACAAATTTTTACATCAGCTTGCCGAAAAGCATGGCTTTAGCAAATAAAAATTAAGTAGGTAGGAAGATATATATTTAGGACTTTCTCACTAAGCCTCTGAGACTTGGTTGATGAATAGATATCTTGTTATAAAAAAATATTTTTCTAATAAACCGGGTTGAAGAGCGTAAGTCCTAATACTGTGTAGCGACTTGCAGAATCAAGTAGAATTGAATTAACGCAGTGCTAAAAATCTGATGCCAGTTACTATTCAAACGTTACCCGCAGAAGTTATCAACTTAATTGCCGCCGGCGAAGTGATTGACTCGATCGCCGCTGCGGTACGAGAATTAGTTGAAAATTCTCTGGATGCTGGCGCAACTCGTATCGTTGTGTCTGTTTGGCCCGAACAGTGGCGGGTGCAAGTTGCAGATAATGGTACGGGAATGGATCTGGAAAATTTGCGGCAGGCGGCTTCGCCCCACAGTACGAGCAAAATTACCACTGAAGCTGACCTTTACAAAATTGATACTTTGGGATTTCGTGGGGAAGCTTTGCACAGTTTAGCTCAGTTGGGCTGTTTGGAGGTTTTGAGCCGATCGAATGATTTAGGATTGAGGGATTTTTCGGAAAATCGAGAATCGGCGCAAACCCCCGCCAAATCATCCTTTAACAAGGGGGGAGTTGAAAATGATCGATCGGGGTGGCGGGTGGTTTACAACAACGCAGGCGAAGCTGTGGATGTGGAAACAGCGGCGATCGCTCCGGGTACGGTGGTGACTGTTGATAATTTGTTTGGCAATTGGCCTGTGCGCCGCAGTTTTTTGTCGCCGGCACAGCAAATGCGATCGATCCAATTAACCCTTCAGCAAATTGCTATTTGTCACCCGCACGTTAATTGGCAGTTGCGTCAAGGAAATACGCCTTGTTTGCACGTAACTCCTGGTAGCACAGCGGAACAACTTTTACCTCAATTCGTGCGCGGTGTGCGATCGAGCGATTTGCAGTATTTAAAGTTAGATTTGCCTGCGAGTCCTCAAAATCAGAAAGCAGCAAATTTATTGCTAGAAACTCAACTTGTTGGCGCTACAGTTAAACCTAATTACCAATTCCCAGTTGCTACTTCCCAATTCCAAATGCCCAATTCCCAGTTTTTAGAATTAGTAATTGGTTTGCCCGATCGCTGTCACCGCAGGCGGCCGGATTGGGTGAAAGTTGGGGTAAATCGGCGAGTTGTGCGATCGCCCGAATTAGAGCAAACTATTCTCAGCGCCTTTGCCCGCACTTGTCCGCGCGATCGCTATCCTGTGTGTTTTGTCCACCTGCAAATCTCCCCCTCGGAAATCGACTGGAACCGCCACCCGGCTAAGGTGGAAATTTATCTGCATGATCCGAGTTTTTGGCAAGCACAAGTTAGCGCAGCAATCGATCGGGCTTTGCACCTGAATGATGAGGTTTTGCCTGCTGCCCCAATTCCCGATCGCGTGGGACAATTGCTGAAGGCATCGGAACAAAAAAGTGCTTACAGTGTCGGGATTTCGGCTCGGCAGAATGATGACGGCGGCGAAGATGCAAAAGGTAATAAAATAGGATTGATGGAATTGAGGGCGATCGCTCAAGTTCACAATACTTACATTGTTGCGGAACATCCGAGCGGAATGTGGTTAGTCGAACAACACATCGCTCACGAGCGCGTTTTATACGAGCAATTGTGCGCGGATTGGCAGCTAAAATGTTTAGAAAAACCAGTAATTCTCAGTCAATTATCTGCACTGCAAATTGAGAATTTATCCCGCTTGGGTCTGGAAGTAGAAAGTTTTGGCGAACAGCTATGGGCTGCCCGCGAAGTTCCTGAATTGTTAGCCGATCGAGATGACTGTGCAGATGCGCTTTTTGAACTCAGTAAAGTCGCAGATTTACAAGCGGCTCAAGTTGCAACTGCTTGCCGTAGTGCTATGCGAAACGGTACTCCTTTGAGTCTTTCCCAAATGCAAAATTTGTTGGATGAATGGCAGCAAACTCGCAATCCGCGCACTTGTCCTCACGGCCGCCCTATCTATTTTGCTTTGGAAGAATCGACTCTGGCTCGGATTTTTCGCCGCAGTTGGGTGATTGGTAAAAGTCACGGGATTTGAAAGTTGATTTGACATCCGATGGCGTTCACCTCAATCTCGATGGGAAATATATCGTGAAGCTTTATTAAAAATAGTGGGTGATTTAGATCAAAAAAACTTAGAATATATTATTATGTAAATAATGCACTGTTTTTAAGATCTTTTTTGCAACAGGTAAGATGCCTGTTCCACCAGGAAAAATGCGGCAACAGGCAAGATGCCTGTTCCACTAGAAAAAATGCCTGTTTTACCATAAAAAAGGTTAATTATACCAGAAAAAACGGTGGAACAGGCAAGATGCCTGTTCATGATATTGGTACAAAATATTAATTAAAAATAAATCAATAATCAATATGGATTTTCCGATCGCCCGACAACTCTTTTATCGAGAAATAAATCAGCCTGATGGCTCGATCGACCTGGCGAAAGCTGCTCTTTACATGGCTTTGGAAGAATACCCAAATTTAGAACCCGATGAGTATCTCAACGCTCTCGACACGATCGCAGATGAAGTGCGCTCACGCCTGCCTGCACAGAATTATCCGCTGCGGATCATTCAAACTATTAACAGCTATTTATACGGGGAGTTGAAGTTTTCGGGCAATGATGCTGATTATTACGACCCCCGTAATAGCTTTTTGAATGAAGTGATCGATCGCCGTACTGGCATTCCGATCTCTTTATCTTTGGTTTATTTGGAGGTTGCTAAGCGGATTGATTTTCCGATGGTGGGAATTGGGATGCCGGGACATTTTTTAATTAGACCGGATTTTGAAGATGCTGGCATTTTTGTTGATGCGTTTAACGGCGGCGAAATCTTGTTTCCTGAAGATTGTCAAGCCCGACTTTCTCAAATTTATGGTCAACCTATGGAGTTGCATCCGACTTTTCTCGCTCCGGTAAGTCGCCGACATTTGTTGGGGCGAATGCTGGGAAATCTGAAGGCGATTTACTTGCAACAGGGAGATGCTGTGAGGGTGCTTTTGGCGATAGAACGGATTTTGCTGCTGTTTCCCGATGCGCTGGGGGAACGGCGCGATCGCGGAATTCTCTATTATCAACTGGGACGCTTGGTGGAAGCGCGCCACGATTTGGAACTATACCTGAGAAATGCTCCGAATGCTCCTGATGCTGCTAGAATTCGCCAATTGGTCGATCGGCTCGATCGGGATCTTTGAACTTAAATTCGCTATATGTCGCACAGCACACTCTAAGACATAAAAGTGACACTCAATAAACTGCTGCCCGACGACCAAATTTCGCTTTTATCATTTTTGCAAAGGTATCTAAAATTGTCAAAATGGTAACTATAACATATTAATCGCCAATTAACACCTATCTTTTGATAGGTTGAATTTGCTTGACTTGACTGTAAAATCATAGGTCATTTACGGAAATCCCGATTCGACTTTCCCGACTGATACCCGCACTGATACTCGCACAGACGAGCGATCTAAAAAGTATTTTGACGTAAAGAGGCACAAACTCATGAACTTTCAGTTTCAACAAGGTTATCTCAACGGAATGCAACCGCTGTCAGCCCATTTAACCAAAAGAATGTCAAAGTCTTTATCTTTAGGTTTGGCGCTTTTGCTGGGAACAAGTGCAGTATTCCTAAGCAGTGGCAAAGCCTTTGCATTAGATAATGTTACCGTAAAATACGGTGCTGTTGACGTAACATTACCGATGAGCGACTTGCAAAGCTTTGCACAAACCGGCCAAGCATCATCTCAACTGCAAAGCGTTCTGAATCTTGCGAAACAAACTCCCGAGTCGGTGCGCGAAATATTAACGCGAGAAGTGCCTTTAGATTCCCAATTGGTAGCGCGGCTAGCAAGCACTTATTTTGGGGAAATTGTTTTCAAAGAATTGGGCGAGGTTGCTTATGCGCCGAATGCTCGGCTTCAAAGCGTGCCCGCACTGCGCGATGCTTTAGTCGCAGCTTCCAAAGATGGCAAAATATCGCTGATTGAAGTGATGCAAAATTACAGCCATGCTGCCTTAGAAGTTAACGGCAATCAAGCGATGGCTATCTACGAGCGAGTGATTAAAGACGTGCAAGATTTGCAAGCTTTGTATCAGAATTCCCCGGCTTTGCAAAATACGGCTAACCAAGCCGTGAATTCGGCAAGAGAAATGATTTGTCAGCCCAATCCATCGGGAAGTGCGAAGTAAATAACTGAAGTTGCAGGGAATTGGGAATTGGGGATTGGAAATAGGGAACAGGTGCTTTTTTTCCCTATTAGCTCTCGTTTTCAGCTATTGCCAATTACCCATTACCAATTACCCATTACCCATTATACATTACCCATTTTTTGAGATAGTTGCTCGGCTACCCGCTTAAGTCGGCGCAGTTGGTCTTTCATATCTTTCTGCGTCCAAGGGGCTGCAAAGCGATTGAAACCAAATCTAATTAAAGGATTGGGAATTTGAAATTCAAAGCGGTTAATCAAGAGAGTTCCTTGGATTTGAGGCTGGCATTCCCAACGATCGCATCCTTTGAAAAATCCGTCAAACCCCCAAACAATTAAACCTGGTTGTCGCTCCAACACAACACTCTCTAAAGTGGGTTGCAAAACCGGAATTTTTATGATAAATAAGCTGCGACTTCCTACAGCCGTATCCCATTCGCCCTGGGGATCGCAGCGCAGCAGGGGATTGAGCCACTTGTGCATTAAAGTGCGATCGACTATACAACGCTCCACCAGAGTAGCAGCAGCGCGAATTTCAATGGATTGCTCGAAAACTTGACGAATTGACATGAGAACCTGCAACAAGGAGGGTATTACAAAACTTTGCTTACTTTATAGTCCTTTATTTACTTGTACCGTCAATTTTTCCAGAAATTAAAAGATTGACACACTCATAAATACAGTGTATCATCTTGAATTAAAGTATATATACCGATTATGCAGTTAGTCGAAAGGCACGTCATTAAACCAAATCATAGGTTTTATCGAGAAGCCGATCGACTATCTTGGCTATGCAAAAATTTTTACAACAGCGCTAACTACATCTACCGTCAAAACTTTTTCGCCAGCCAACAAACAAACGCTCTGGCTGTTTATCGCGCGCTCAAAACAAGTCCTGATTACAAAGCACTGCCCGCAAAAGTAGCACAAAGCACGCTCGGCTTAGTCCTCAAAGCATGGACTAGCTATTATCTGGCGGTGCGAAACTATCAGGAAGACACCACTAAATTTAAAACCGCACCGAAAATCCCTCATTATAAAGGTTCAAGAGAGCGAAAAAGAGAGGAAGGGCGCTATGTAGTTGTATTTAATTGTCAAGCTGTCAGCAAAAGATCCTTAAAAAAAGGATATGTTCGCCCCTCTGGGACTAATATTTCGTTGCCATCAAAAGTCACCTCCATTCTGGAAATCCGGATTGTTCCCAAAGTAGGTTGTTATGTTGTCGAGGTGCTCTATAAGAAGTTAGAACAGCCTTTACAAGTTAATCAGAGATTAGCTGCCATAGATTTAGGATTAAACAATCTGGCAACATTAACCTACAATGTTCTTGGGTTAGTACCGACAATCTACGACGGACGGGCTGTTAAGTCAACCAATCAATACTGCAATCAAGTTTCATCGCCATTGAAATCATTGCTGCCCGCCGCAAAAACCACTAAAAAACTCGCCAGATTGTGGCACAAGCGTAACTGTAAAGTGGATTACTACCTCCACACGACGAGTTCCGCAATTATTAAAGAACTCGTCAATCATCAAATGGGCTTGCTGGCTATAGGCTGGAACCATGATTTTAAAGATGGGATTAATACTGGTAAGGTTAATAATCAAAATTTTGCCTGTATTCCCCATCGCCGATTTCGGCAAATATTGCAGTACAAAGGACAACTTGCGGGAATTCAAGTTGTGTTAGTTGAGGAGAGTTACACATCCAAATGTTCAGCTTTGGATTTGGAACCAATTCAACAACATTCCGACTACATTGGCAGTAGGGTAAAAAGAGGATTGTTCAGAACAAAAACTGGACAACTAATAAATGCCGATGTAAACGGTTCTTTGAATATTGGCCCAAAAGCAGTCGGAGATGGGTTGATCCCAAATTCGATAGAGGGTTTTGTAGTTAACCCAGTACGATTAAAAGTGTACAAACATTAAATTTAGGCGATGTCTAGATTTTTTGGAACTATTCTTAAAGTTTCGTCTTCTCCTAGTCAAATCTGACGTTAACCTGAGAAAAAAATGAATGAAACTTGGCAAGAAATAACTCAACCGATATCGGGCCCCATAGCGGCTTTGTCCGATCGCATTTTGGCCCAGGCCCAGCCCGGGAATGCCCTGACAGATGCAGAACGCGGAATTAACAATTTCCTTCAGGGCTCAAACATTGAAAATCTCCTCTGGGCCGTCGGTATCCTGCTCATTGGCTTGATAGTATCAGCCCTCGTCTCATCTGTAGTGGGGGGATTGCTCAAGAAGACTACGCTGGACAATCGGCTGGCTGCTTGGATTACAGGCCGCCCAGAAGGAGCTGGAGCCCCGCAAGTGGAAAAATGGATTTCCGCAGCGGTGTTCTGGATCATTTTTGTCTTTTTCCTAATTGCCTTTTTCAATCGGCTGAATCTAACGGCTGTCTCGCAACCCCTCAATACTTTTCTGAATCAAATTACCGGTTTCTTGCCGAAGTTAGCCGGGGCGCTAATTTGGTTGGGGATTGCTTGGGTGTTGGCAACTGTCGCCAAAATGGCCGTATCGCGGGCGATGCGGGCTTTTAGCGTGGACGAGCGCTTGAATCAGGAGGTGGGAACTGTGCCCAGCGAGCGCCCTTTGCTGCTGAGCGATACTGTGGCGAATGCGCTGTACTGGTTCATTTTTCTGCTGTTTTTGCCGCTGATTCTCGACTCGCTGGAAATGCAGCAGGCTCTGCTGCCAGTTAATAATTTACTCAACCAAATTCTGGCGGCCATTCCAAAAATTCTGGAAGCTGTGCTGATTGGGTTTGTCGGCTGGCTGCTGGCTATGGTGGTGCGGCGGATTGTCACAAATCTGTTGGCTGCTGCTGGGGCGGACAATTTGGGCGCTCGGTTTGGAATTTCGCGGACTTCGGGCGGACAATCGCTGTCGTGGATTGTCGGGACGATCGTCTATGTTTTGATTTTGATTCCAACGGCGATCGCAGCTCTGAACGCTTTGGACATTCAAGCGATTTCGCAGCCTGCAATCGGGATGCTCAACGACATTTTGGGTGCGGTTCCCAAAATCTTCACGGCGGCGCTGATTCTGGCGCTTGCTTACATTTTGGGGCGCTGGGTAGGCGATTTAGTTACTAATATCCTGACCGGAATTGGCTTTAACAATGTCTTTTCTTGGTTGGGAGTGCAGCCACCGAAACAGTCGCTGAGGCTACCGCCAAGTTCGATCAATCCGGAGGCAACGATTCTTCAGGAACCCGAACTTCCAGCCCGCACGCCTTCTGAGTTTGTCGGCATTGTGGTGCAGGTGGGCATCCTGCTGTTTGCAGTGGTGGCGGCTACCGACGTGCTGCAAATTCCAGCGCTGACGGCGATTGTTAGCGGTATTGTCCTAGTTGCAGGCCGGGTGCTAGCCGGTTTGGTGGTATTTGCGATCGGCTTGTACTTGGCGAATCTGGCGTTTAGTTTGATTGCCAGTTCTGGAACTCGCCAAGCGCGGCTTTTGGGCCAAGCGGCTCGGATTGCGATTATTGCCTTTGTTTCGGCCTTGGCGCTGCAACAGATGGGCATTGGCAGCGATATTGTGAATTTGGCTTTCGGGCTGCTGCTTGGGGCGATCGCAGTTGGCATTGCTCTAGCTTTTGGTTTGGGCGGGCGCGAGATTGCGGCAGACCAAATTCGCGAATTGTTAGCGTCTTTTAAACAAGATAAGACGCCACGTTTGTAATTCTATAAAATGGCGTTTGTCAAGTACAAACGCCATTTTTTTTTGATTAATTTCATTGTGAGGGTCGCGAAGCAATCGCAAAGCCTTTGAATTTGATTTGAATTTGAGGATACATCTATAGAACCCATTTGACATCTAAGAAGAGGGTGCAAGCCTTTTAAGCATCAGTCGAATAAAACAAAGGTTGAGCTTGGCAGTCGCATTATCCAAAGTTCTCTCAAAGTTCTTGACTAAAATTTTGCATCTTTCCACCCAAGCATTTGACCGTTCTCTTCCCCCACCTGGCTCTAACCGGTACAAATCCGGATTTTCCCTGTACTTTTTTGTCTGGTTTTGATGGTTTTTTCGAGAGTTCAAACTTGATTTTCGTCATAATTTGTGGATAAATCTTTTTTAATTCTTCTGTGAGATGTTCAGGGTGATAGCCGCGATCAAGTAGGAACGTAATCTTGGGAATATTTACAGGTTTAGACTTGAAATAATCGATGTTTTTACTCAACATCTCAATCAAACCAGCATCATCTGATACGCTAGGTTTTGTGCAGTGGGTAAAGAAGGGAAACCCAAGCGTATCAACCGCTAAAAATACATATCCTGATTAAGCAACTCGCTGATAGTTTGGCTCCAAACTCTACTTTTTTCCCTGCTTTTCCTCTGACAATGGGACGGATATGGGGTTGGCTTAAACTTACTATTCTCTGCTCAATACTTTGTTTGTTATTTTCAAATAACCACTGCTGTTGGCGATAGACTTCTGTGAGGACTAGCAAGGTTTTAGATCAATACGGTTTACTTAAGGCTTGGGAGGCTTTAAGATATTAAAAACAGGAGCATTCATTTTTATTCCAGTACCTCTGTGTTTAACTTTTTTAGATTTAAATTTTGAAACAGGTTTTTTGACAACTCTTGGGTTGTTTCTCTGAACTCTTGGCGGTAAAATTGTATCAAGTATCTCTAAA
>Ga0163148_10006817_pt1 | contig 10936 bp, 12 predicted proteins | sample OliLakLV19MP7P2_FD_148606 | JGI IMG/M metagenome (GOLD analysis project Ga0163148, IMG submission 148606) | Freshwater microbial mat bacterial communities from Lake Vanda, McMurdo Dry Valleys, Antarctica- Oligotrophic Lake LV.19.MP7.P2 | ecosystem: Environmental > Aquatic > Freshwater > Lake >... | reverse complement strand
CTCAACCTTTAGTATCGTATTCGATACCACTCTTAAAACTTCAAGCGCTTAACATTTAGCACAAGGCTAAAAAGGGAACAGGTGCTAGCTCTTGGCCCCCTGAATAATTATGGGACAAGCTCCTAGCTTTTTGTGGTTCGGCGAAGGGTATAAGGCTCAGGCGGGATACTAGAAGCACTTTGCGTATCCGCTTAAATCTGGCTGGCTAAAACATTCTGACTGCTACTCCTTACGATTTAGCTACGAGATAGCCGGTTTTCCTTTCTGTCGACGATGCTTATAACGACTTTCTTGCCCAGGGAGACAGCAATTCGTTCGAGCATCTTAAGCGAATGCCCGTCATATTCAGCACTTTCAAGCCGGGAGATAACCGAGCCGGTGGTACCAACCATGTCGGCCAATTCGTCTTGAGTTAGATTTGCTTCTTTGCGGAGGTCGTAGATTTGTTGTCCGATCTGAAGCTTTTCGAATTCTTCGTCGACCATTTTCTTCATCTCCGAATCGTTGCGGATATAGCGCCGGTCGAGTATTTCGACACCATCAGCAATTTTTCTTGTTTTAAGTTCTTTCTTCATAGTACTGCTCTGTTTCGCCGTAGGTATACTTTTCAGGATCGGATTTATAAAGCTCTTTATTTGCAATCGCGGCATTAATTTCTTTATCTGGTATTTCGTTTTCCTTTGTAATGCCGTGACTTATCACCACACAATTTTGACCATGAAAAAAATACAGCAAACGGTAATTTACGTTATCAATTTCAGTCCGTAATTCTCGTATGCCATCTCTAAGAGTGTCAGTGCGAGGACGTTTCAACTCATAACCTTCTTGCGCTAATAGTTTGATTAGAGCGATGCATTTTGCTTTCGCTCTTTTCGGGCGCAACGCTTCCAAAAAATCAATCACCGGAACTGTGTTATCTATCTCCTTGAAAAATGTGATTTGCGCTTTTGGCATCTTTCCTCATTATTTCGCAAATTTGCTAAGTTGGCAAGCTAATTGCCCAATTTCCTTATAGCTGGCTGTATGTGGGTCAAAGGATCGCCTTCGAGTTTGATCGTGTCCCCACGCTTTGCACTGTTTACTTATAGACGCAAAAACCGAGATTGAAGTTCAAGCTGCAAATCGCAAGGCGACACCATCTTAACGTCGAATGTGGAATGGCCTGAGGCAACCCGGACGGTCTCTAAGTCGGCGGCGTGTTGATTCTGTAAAAGGGTCAAAGCGCATGAAAGATCTCAATAATTATCTCCAAAAGTTGGCTCCAGACAGGCGCAAGAAAATCGATGCGCGTGCTGCAGAAATACTGGCCGAGGAGATGGGTTTGCAGGAATTACGTAAAGCACTGCAGTATTCACAACAAGCTTTAGCGGAAAAGTTGCACGTCAAACAGGGTGAAATTTCTAAAATAGAGCATCGCACTGATATGTACGTCAGCACCTTGAGAGATTACATCGAAAAGTTAGGTGGTTCGCTAGAAATAACCGCCCACTTCCCGAATAGACCGCCGGTGAAAATCAGTCAGTTTAAAGCTGATACTTCCGTCTTCAGTGAATTAGAAAGTGGCTAAGTAACCGTCACTCAATGATCTGTCGAACCGAATAAACGATCCTGTCCAAGGTGCCCTGTGACAGCTTGCCGAGCTGTTTCGTAAACCGACTGTGGTCGACTGTCCTTACTTGGTGAGCCATCGAATAGCTAGGCTTTCTACAACCACCTTCTGGCGGCAGAATCTCAACCATTGCGGGAGAGAGTCGCCCCGATTTCAAATAATGAGCCGTGCCCGTCAAAGGTACAATGATACTCAGGCCCATTCGCGTGTTCATCACGTCATTACTAAGCACGACACAAGGGCGCTCTTTTGCTTGTTCGTGCCCCTGTGTGGGATTTAAATTGATCGTCCAGACTTCGCCTCTAAGTGGCATCGTTTAGTCCATCTGAAAGGGTTGCATCCCAGTCTTCGTTTTCCGCCCGCAGTGCGGCCATGAGCTCGGGCTGCTGGCTCAGTGCGTCGAATGACTCGCTTAGGTCTTGCAGATATCTCTGGCGGCGAGCCTGTTCGCACAAGTCGTGGATAACTTCCGCTGCTACACAGCCTCGAAGTTTCGCCTCTTCATTGATCCAGGCGATATCTACATCAAAAGCTTTGACAGTCTTTTGTTCTACTTTTGTTTTTGTTGCAATAACCATCATTCACCCTCCTTTTGATGCGCGTATACCGGATTGTATACCGAATCGGCTACCGTTGTCAATTGAACGCTGTATACAGACTGTCTTTGTTGGCAATGAGACTCGACAGCAGAAGGCCTTCGCATTCGGCTGCACTTCTGAACTTTAATCTCCGAATTGACGTCTAAAAGAAGAAGCCAATACTTTCAATGCGGCCGGCCTGTCCGCGTTGCCGACTGGTGATAGCGCTTGCTATCGGCGTATATATGGAGAGTTGACTAGGATGGCGAAAATGACACCAGGGGAGCTTTTAAAACGAAAGAGGGAGACGCTTCTACAGGCTCGAGCAGAGGTCGTGGACGCCACTGCAGCATTGGTACCTGATTGGTCACTGGATTTTCAATCTTGGCGGCAACAAATTTAGACTTGCTGTTTCAATTAGATTTCAAGTTGACACATTCGCACTCAGTTGCACTGGATTGCACTCAGTTGCGTTCGCGGAACCGCTGCTAGCATTATTAGTCCGGCAGTTGGTATGGTTGAAGATAGTGAAGCAGATGCAAATTCCGCCATGCCGAGGCTGGTGGCAAGGCGGCCGCTCTCTTTTTAGGTCAGTCTTTTGCTGGCATTATTACGCAAGAAACTGGCAGAATTTGACGCCAAAGGCGGCGAGACTCGGCTTATCTTAAGTGGAGAAGAAATCGTAGAGTTGATTAGAATTTTTGTGCCGGCCGGGAGCAATGAGGCCAAACTAGTTGATCAGGTCGATACCAATATCAAAAAAATAATTGATCTTGGATTTCTTCGGCAGATCAAGACATCTGCTGGGAGGCAAAATTTATACGAAGTCAGGCGAATTTTGAAGGCATTTGTAGACGCTCAGTGGCTCTCAGATTTCGATGGCCAACTGGCGCAGTATCAAGTAAAACTGACTGAGTCTGGCGTGGAGGCGGGTGATGAGTGATGAAACGCTCATAGAAGATCCTGAAGCAGATTTTTCTGAGGCCGAAGAAATACCTGCGCAGATGGCTCTTGATCTTTAATCGCTTGTCGATCAAAAGCTGCCTGGTTACAGGCTTAAGCAAGTGGAAATTTATAATTGGGGAACATTCGATAAACAAGTCTGGACCTTCACTCTAAATGGCCAGAATGCTTTGCTTACAGGCGACATCGGCTCAGGTAAATCAACTCTGGTTGATGCAATTACAACTTTGTTGGTGCCGGCCAATCGTGCAGCCTGTAACAAAGCGGCCGGCGCTGATAATAAAGAGCGATCAGCAAAATCATATGTGCTTGGCTATCACAAGTCTGAACGACATGAAAGTGGCGCGGCTAAACCAGTGCCTTTGAGAGGCAATAGTACTTACTCTGTAATCTTAGGTGTTTTCTATAATGCCGGTTACGGTCAAACAGTAACGCTGGCCCAGGTTTTTTGGATGAAAGATCTGCAGGGACAACCGGCCAGATTTTTTGTTGGTGCTGAAGAGCAATTGTCCATTGCCGAAAATTTTTCAGGGTTCGGCAAAGAGATGAGCAATTTAAAAAGACGACTGAAAGTTCAAGGGGCCGATTTGTTCGACACCTTTCCACCATATGGGCTCTGGGATAGCGAAGCTGTTACCAGATGCAAAGTCATCAACATGCCTTTAAGCGCCACAGGGCTAATGGTTCCGCCATTAGTAATAGCGTAGATGCACTGTTTTAGCCATAAGTAATAAAGTTCCGATTGTTGTCCAGAGTAGGAAAACGAGGATATTTGAGAACGAACTTTGGGCGTTTCAAGACTTTTTCGGTGTCTTTGCTTCGACTTTAGTACCGACGCTGCTAGAAGTAGGAACTAAAGAAATGACCTGTGGTGTATACCGGAGAATCGCATTGCATCAAAGTTTAGCCTAAACTGGAGGACGTAGAATGGCTCCGATAGGTCAATCACAAGCAGCACTAAAATTCACTCGTTTTTGAAAGGCTCTACTGGCTTGGGTTTCCAGGCACCCATTGCACCTGGTGACAGCTTCGCTATCCCCATGCCTAATTGTATAAGTCGTCAAAGCCTTCTGTAGTAGTAACTTCTTCAGTAATCTGCCCAACAAGTTTCATCAGCCTGTCATTCTCCTGTAAACCTTGTGAGAATGACAGGCGCAGCATTTCGTGTCAATTAGACCATCTGTATATACTGAAAGTCGTAAACTGATTTTTGGGTGACGTAGGAGGAACCCCCGAATAACGTAGGAGGAACCCCCCAAATAACGTAGGAGGAACCCCCCAAATAACGTAGGAGGAACCCCGCTTGACAGGGGTCTATTCAAGTCATAGCAAGGTTTTCGGGCTGCCTAGAGCAGTATTAGAGCAACTTAGAGCAACAGAAACGGTACGCTTGACTTCGTCAACCGAGGTCTTCTTTTTGAAACTTGACTCCCTTCGCTTAAACATCTTCGGGCGACGGCGGAACGACAAACGGCAGAAATCTCTAAATTCTTCCCGCCGTCGTTCCCTTCGAGTTTAGCTACGGGGTCAAGTTTTGGCGCAAACTTCGTTTGCATGTTCGAACCAAAAAGGAACACCTGCGGCATATCCTCACTCCCTTCGGTCGCTCCGGTATTCCTCGGTGAAATTTTTTATGGGCTCAGAACGGTTTCGCCGCCGGCAGGTTTTGAAGCCGCCACCGTATTTGGTGCTCGCTGGAAAAGGTTTTTTGATTTTGCTGAAATCTGAGATCGGAGCAAATCACCAGCCGAAACATCCGGGGTCTTGCCAAGAACTTAGTTTGAGGTTTCAAAACAAGCTCGCCGGTAAACAGGCGTAAATTGCAATTTTCCGCCGCGCTGGCATTTTTTGAACAAGGCTTTAACGGGTTCGGCGGGTGATTGGTCGCGAGAACCTCAAAAGGAGCCTTAAAAGCCCACAGAAGCCCTTGCAATTCCGCCGCTGATAGCTCAAGCTATTAGTAACAGGGCAGAAGGGCGCTAGCTGGCGCTTTCCGCCCTTTTTATTTAAAAAATAACGTAACATAACATAACGTAAAATAAAGTAGTGTTACGGTATGTTATCTGCTATAATGGTGGAGTAAAACAGCCGGGAGGGCGAAACCATGGGGCGTAAGGCATTTTTCACACGGGATGAGATTTTCAAGGCAGCGGACGAGCTGGCAGCGCAAGGGGAAGACGTGGCAGTGCGAACACTTCATGCTTATTTAGGCGGTGGTAGCTTCAGTTCGATCGTGAAATACCTGACTGTCTGGAAGGATGAGCGCCCAGCGGAAAGCAGCACTAGCGCAAGAACCGACATGCCAGTGTCAATGGTCAACGCTTTTGATGCGGTATGGAAATCGGCTATGGCACAGGCGTCTAAAGAGCTTGCTGGTGAACGTGAGAAAGCAGCGCAATCGATCCAGGAAGCCGAGATGCGAGCAGCCGAGACACTATCAGCAATTGAAGAATTAGAGAACACGAATAACGAACAAGCAGAGAAGCTAGACGAACTCACAAGAAAGCTAGATGCAACCGAAAGCAAGTTAAATACAGCGATGAGTGAAAAGAGCGCCCTGACAGCAGTTAACGAGCAGTTGAAGAGCCAGGCGCAAAAGTTAGAGAGAAGTTTGGAGAGCGTCCAGGGCGTCCAAGAGCAGCAGCAGTTGAGGCATAGCGAAGAACAGGCTGCGCAGGTGAAGCAGCACGCCGATGAGATGAACAAGCTCAAAGTGGAGATCGCCAGGCTAGAAGCAGCCCGTGATGCAGCTAAAGAAGAGGCTAGCAAGAATCAGGAGCGAGTAATCGTAGTAGCGGAAGAAGCGCGATCAGCAGTAACTAAACTGGAAGTAAAGCTAGAGAGTGCAGCGAAAGAAAGGGACACAGCCATTAAAGAAGCAGCAGAACTGAAAGGGCGTACCGATTCACTAAGCAGTCAAAACGATAAATTATTGGCAAAACTGTCTGATCGTGACGAGAAAAAAGGAAAGGGTTAATACCTCGTAGAACAAGAACCCGCCTGCGCTTCGCTCCGTCTGAGGCTCCCCCCTGCCCACCCCTCGCAGCCGCGAATTGTGCGCACGTTGCCTACGTGCTGAGAATAGCGCGGTTTTCGAGGACCGCTTAGAACCCGCACCTGGCGGCGCTGACATTCACAATTACAGATCGCGACTCCCGTAGGGCGGAAGAACCTGGCGCGGCGAGTGGGAAACGAGACGCAAAAGAGCAACGGCGCCAGCCGCCCTTACGACAGTAAGGCAGGATGAAGGCGTACCACTACAAATCGTAAACAGTCCAGTCTATAGGCTATAGCAATATCAACTACATTAGCGGAGCCATCTGCCTAAACAACTACCGACCGCAAGTATAGACAGAGGCAGAGAAAAGGGCAAACCACGACGGGCGTACTAACCTGCCTGTCGAAATGCCATAACTTTGCCAATCGGTAAGCATAGCCTAGTAATGAGCTGAGGTTTAGATCTCGCCTGTAATACACAGCCAGCCCACTTACCAGGTTCTATATGCCAAGTCACGAAGTTGAAGAAAGAACAAGTAACCGCTGCGCTGATAGATTGGAGGTTGGCAGCTACGCTAACATAGCCGCAGGAGCTTGGAACCAAAATGACATGCGATCGCTAACAGCAGCACAAGCAGCAAAGATAGACACTACGGGCATCTTGGGAGACTTCCAGCTATTCGATGACATGACAGGCAGCGAAAAAGGGTATATGAAAGTCTACATGCCCGGAGCTGCCCAAATGACTGACAAAGCAGACGAGACAAACGAAGTAGCTAAGTTAAGAGACGGGCAAACAGCACCCGAGAAAGTTTTGCATGGTGGTGTGATCAAGAACGAAGTACAACAAGCAGATTGGCGAACAGCCCAACAGGCACACATGTTGGGACAAGATCAATCAGCTACCGATCTGTACCATGATCTGAACAAGAGCAAAGCTACGCCAAAGTTTCAACTGTTCGACAGTACAGAGAACCAGGGTAAGACGCACCCAGCGCTCCATCAAACAAGCTTGATGGAGCGCCTGGGGGCTTTAAGTTGGGACAAGCAAGCACAGGTGATCAGAGCCGGTCTAGCTGCTTTTGGTCAGGAACTGAACCATCAGCAAGTGAGAATAGCAATCGGAGCAGTTGCCGGGTTTGGTGATGGCGTCGTGGATATGGCTAAGGGAGCTGAAAGTCTAGGTAAGTCGCTTTGTCAGGTTGGGCAGTTCAGCAAAGAAATAGCCCAAAATGATCCACATGCCCAGGTAATGGCAGGACAAGCGTTTGGTAAGCTCCTAGTGAGTGGCGTAAAGCTCTGGGATGTTGCAGACAACTACCTTGGCAGTATAGGCGCAGCTTCTTACAACGGTGATGATACCAAGGTTTTCAGAGATATAGCTGGACTCGGACAGAGAATGAACGCAGCCTGGGAGGCAATGAGCCCAGAAGAGAAAACCCGCTTGGTCAGCAAGCTGGCAACGGAAAACATGGGCGCCTATGCCACCGGTGTTGGTGTGCAAAAGCTAGCTAAAAGTATGGATGTAGTCGGAGCTTTGCAAGAGCTAGGCAGCCAAGGCAGCCAGTTTGGAGCCTCTGGGCGCGAAGCTTACGAGAGAATGGCAGGAAAGTTGATCGAACACATGGCAGTTACACCCGAAGGGCTTGCAGTAAAGGTTTCAGGAGATGACAAACTTCTGGATTCTGTAGCTAAGATGGTCGGTCGCTCCGGGGAGTACATCCCAGAGCGCAAACCAATGTTCTTGGCTCCTGGTCAGAACAAGGTTTTAAACGAACGAGAAATAGAAGCTTTTGGTGGGCTTAAAAAGCTTGAGAATATGACAGATGGGGAGTTGGCAGGTGTTGCTCTTAAGCGGTTTGAGATGCCTAAACTCAAGCTTGGGACCGATGAATTTTCTATCAAGGCAACTATTCCAGGTGATAGCATGGCCTGGTTTCAGGCCTCCGTGCAGAACGAAGGCACTGTAGTCCTCCAGTATATAAACAGGGGCTCGATGCCTAAGGGTGCTGGTGGTCATTTGCTTGCAGAGTGTCTCAAAGCACACGCTGCAATACCAACAGAACACTTTATTCTGGAGAACATAACAAATCGGAAAACACTTGAAGCCTTCAAAGCAGGAGCTTTGCCAGAGGATACTTTGGTTGCAAAATTAGCTTCTAAATCACTGAAACAACTTGGAATACAACCAAAAAGCTTTCGGTATGAATGGGATCAGTATCTTGAAAAACTAAACATAGTAATCGAAACCAGCAGGTAAGGTAATGAATCAGACCCACCAATTGTTCGCAGAACGAGACAGAAAAATAATCGATAGTTCGGTCTATGACCCATCTCTTGAGCCCAGGTATAATGCACTAGGCTCCTATCTGTTTTGGGAAGATGAGGTACCATGGCACATCACACCAGATGCCATTAGTCTACTTGGTAGTCTCTCGGTTGCTCGTGCCTTTATTTACCACGGTTTTGAGTTGCCAGACTTATTTAATCCAACCACTTTCAATAATCTCTGGCAGCGGGCGCTTCCAGAAATACCTAACTGGCCTGGGTTTCAGCGTCTTGAGCTGAGCGAAAAAGACAAAGCGTTATATGCAGAGTGCCTAGCAGAAGAGAATCCATTTGATTGAAACAGGCGAGATCGGAGCAGATCGAGTACCCCAAAAGGGGTAAGTAAAATCACTAACCTCTCGAAACCCGCGCCAATACTCATTTTAAATAATCATCGAATGAAACATAACAGATGGTATCAGACACTCACTGTTTTAACGGGCGGTGACTGGTTGCTGAAAATACAGTGTTCATCAGCTTCTTGATGGGTTTGGAGAAAATAGAGAAAATAAATGCCTGAAAATTCACAAGCAGAAGCTCAATTAATCGAACCAAAAATAGTGAAAAGTCCATACAAGCGGCTTGATGGCTCACTTCTAGCCGTAGGTGATAAAATTACTCACGAGAGACAGGGAACTGGAAAAGTCGTAGGACTGGCTGATTATGAGACTATCGGCGTCTGTGCCTGCATACTGTTTGACAGTGGCACAGAAGGAATTATAAGCATTGAGTCAGTGAAGAAGTGTTAAAGGTAAGGATTTCGTGACAGAAGTAGAAATAGTATTTCAGATTGGTGACGTGGTGAAAGTAATAACAGACATCACCGCCAAAGATTTTGAAGGCAACGAAATCCAGCTACCCAAGGACATTAACGGCACAGTAGTCGAACTGGCTGAAAGTGAGTTTCAGTTAGAAATAGAGTGTGTGGTAGAAAATGATCTAGTCGTTGCTACCGTCTACGACGACCAGGTAGAGCTAGTTTGGCGAGACAGAGAAGCCTAACACGCTGGCTGCAGTTTTTCTGGTCAGCTCTTTAGCGCTTGCCAAAAACGTCGCCACCATGTCATTTTAGACCGATCCTCTAGTAGCTTGGTCTTTTCAAAATTGGCTTGCAGCTGCGCTTTGAGCGATCCAATCTCAAGCATGGCAGCCTCAAGACGCTCTGTCTTACGGTCAAGAAGGGCAATCAGCTCATTATCTTGATAACTAGGTGAGGGGGTTGTTACCAGGCTATTAACGGGCTGGTAATGACCTGTTAATGACCCCTCTGGAAAAATCCGCCATTGCTCACCAGTTGGGGTTTTAGCCTTGGTAGCCAAGATCTCGCCCCGCTTCAGGCGTCCTCTGATGGTAGATTCAGAGACTTTGTAAAACTGGCACGCTTCCTTGATTGTAAGACCTGAAGGGGGGTCATTAACAGGCTGGTAATGACCTGTTACTAGGTCATCAGAAAGGCTCTCTGAGCCAAAAATCTCAATTCCTTCAATTTCGACCGCTGATTCATGGTCGGCTCTGGCGTCATCATCGTGCCGCCTATGCCTCATGTAGTGACCTTCTGGGTGGCTGCAAAGGTAAAGACCTCTTGCTCAGACAGTTCAAACATGGCTAGGCGATCAAGCGAAATAGGTTTACCAAGATTGACTCTAGCGGCTTGTCTTGCAAGTTCGCTTTGTCTGGCATCCACTTCTTGAGTCAGGGGTTCAAGTGAAGGAATGACTAATTGCCTAGCTGTTGGAGGTTTAACAGTAGCCGCACGCTTACGCTTCTTTTGAGTCAATATTTCAGAACTAGCTCTGAGCCCAGGATAGTAGCGTATGCGATCCTCAAACCATTCGGACTTAGCGAGATAGCATTTAGCGACAAGCTCATTATGGGCTGGTTTTAGTTGTTTCTTTGCTTCTTTCAGTTCATCCCAAACCTTAATACCAAGGCGTTGAGCAAGCCAGGCGTAACTAAGTTCGATGTACTGCTGGTCTCGTCTCATGCCATGGAACACACACGACAAATGCGGATACAAGAGTGCGGATATTTCACCTTCGAAGGACTTCAATAAAGTCCAATCAATGCTCTTGACGTAGAAGGCATCAAGGTTTTGGCGTACATACGGGTGGAGAGAGACATAGTTACTCTCTAATGTCTCTCCATTATATTGTTCGCCTTTGAAGCCCCAACGACATAGAAAGGTAAAGACCTCACCTGACTCAACATATCCACGGGTTGCCTTGTTATAGAAAGCACCTTTACTAACACAGTTTGTTGAACCAAGCTTTTCGATAGCAACTTTGATTCGTCGAAAATTCTCGCCACTCTTATTTAAGTCCAGCTCTTCGCAAATAGAGTAAATACTTCCAATATCAAAACCGTCTGGAATTGGTGCATTTGGGCTAGTTCTAAACATGTCTGCTTTCTTGAGAATATAGAGCATTACATTTCGCTCTAACAGTCCAGGCAGTCCTAGTCT
>Ga0163148_10006808_pt1 | contig 10942 bp, 6 predicted proteins | sample OliLakLV19MP7P2_FD_148606 | JGI IMG/M metagenome (GOLD analysis project Ga0163148, IMG submission 148606) | Freshwater microbial mat bacterial communities from Lake Vanda, McMurdo Dry Valleys, Antarctica- Oligotrophic Lake LV.19.MP7.P2 | ecosystem: Environmental > Aquatic > Freshwater > Lake >... | reverse complement strand
GAATTTGTCGGGCTGGCGTGCCGGTACGGACGGGGGTTGAAATATTTTATCTACTACTTTTTGAGGGATTTTTAGCATGATTGTTAGTTTACTTCTTTTTTATTTTTATTGTTTCTTTCAATAGTTTTTTGTCTTCTGACTTTACTTTTCTTTCTATCTTTTTTAAGTCTTCCTCTGCCGGTAAGTTTTCAGGTTTGATATTGCTCTTGAGCAGTAATCCTCTTACGTCTTTATTATTTTTACATGCTCATTCGCAATGGCAACTTCTGTTTTCAAATCGGCTTTACGGATATTTACATTGGTAAGTTCGTTAGCGAAGTCTTTAGCTTTGATGGTAATGGTGGGAAGAAAATCTGCCAGTGGCCTGTTGCCGGGAATGCCAAGCCTTACTTTCATGTCCAAAGTTTTTTTGCCCCCAAATAATGCCTGGTCCCTTACTTCTTATTCTTGCAAATCCTGCATTGTCTATCCCTTTTCGAAAAATTAACCCTGACAATTCCTTTTCTGAAATACTCAGTTTTTCTCTGGCTTGCAGTTGTTCCCATTCTTTAAGCCTTTTTTCAAGCAGTTCCTGTTTTCTTGTCTGAACCGCAAAGTAGTTCATTGCAAAAGCAATCTCATCCTTGCGGGGGTCTCCATTTTGTGCAACTAGGTAACAGGCATACCTTGTAAGAATCACGTCATCAATTTCTCTTTTTGCACCTGAACCCACATCCACCATTTTGCTGATGTCAGCAAAATGGTCGGCTGCATTTTGTTTGGCATTTATACAGGCAGTTTTTGCTTTATCAATTACCTGTAAGAAATTTCTCCATTGGGTGTAACCAAGCAGTTCCAGAAGGTCTCTTGCAAACCAAAATTTCACATCGTCTGTTTTCTGAACAGCCAATTCAAAACTGCTGTGAAGCTTTGATGTAATTTCTTTTTTCATCTTTTTAAAAGCTTTTTCCTATTGTAATGGTAACTGAATAGTAAATGTTGTCCCTTCACCTTCCCCGTCCGTACCGGGCCGGGCGGGCTTCGTCTCCACCTTCAACTCCCCACCATGTGATTTCACAATATCATAACTCAAACTCAACCCCAACCCCGTTCCTTGTCCGGTGGGTTTAGTAGTAAAAAATGGTTGAAAGATTTTATCCAATACTTTTTCGGGAATACCATTGCCGTTGTCGGTGACGCGGATCAAAACCTCACCCCGGCCCTCTCCAGAGGAGAGGGAGTGGATGGTGCTTATTGTTACCGTTGGTTCATAACCTGAGGGATTCATTTTTGATTTTTCATTGACTGCATAAAAGGCATTGGTCAATAAATTCAAAACTACTCGGCCAACATCTTGGGGAATGACGTTGACTTTTGGAAGCGAGGTATCAAAATCAGTTTTCATCTCGGCATTGAACGATTTGTCTTTTGCCCTTAAACCATGATAACTCAATCGTAAGTATTCATCACACAAAACATTAATATCGGTTGGTTCTTTTACACCGCTGCTGCTGCGGCTATGTTGTAGCATTCCTTTCACGATATCGGCTGCGCGCTTACCATGATGATTTATTTTTTCAAGGTTATTCGAAATATCCGTTAGTAATTCATCTTCCAGTTTTTCATCGCGCTTGTCTTGCGTCTTACGTCTTTCGTCTTGAATCTCTTTGATTAACTCGTTGCTTACCTCCGAAAAATTATTTACAAAGTTTAGTGGATTTTGAATTTCGTGGGCTATGCCGGCCGTAAGCTCTCCCAACGATGCCATCTTCTCGGATTGTATCAACTGCTTTTGCGTTTGCTTTAAATCGGTTAGGGTTTTATCTACTTGTTGCTTGGCTAGCTCCAGTTTATTGAAATCTTCGTAGCGTGCGTAAGCGGTAGAGAATGCATCGGCCACCGAGTGTACTAAATTCAAATCATCGGTATGCAACGCGGTTGTATTGCCTACATATAACATCCCTTGCATAAAGGGAAGAAAGTGCAGGTAAATGTCTTCTTTTGGAAGCGTGCTTAAATATTGCTCGCGCGAGGTAATAGCGCCTTGTTGCATCAACGCATCGGCCTGCAACTGAAAATCTTTATCCACCCAACGGGTAACATAAATTTTATGATCGCGCCAGGCGGAAATCGCTTCGCTTAAGCTAGTCGCAGCCTCAAAAGATTGATGCGAGGCGGCAATGGCCTTGCCGTCTGGTGTGGAAAGAAATGTATGAATCTGTTGCTGGTCATCGTCAATAATAAACACGCCACAGCGAACGAATGGAATGTCCAATCTGGTTAGCTCTCTCCATATTAAGGGTGTGATTCTTTCTAAATCTTTTACCGTGCGCATGCTGGCAATCTCTGCACGAACTCTATCTAAGGACGCTTGACGAATGGCATCTTTCTCCCGAGCTTCGGCATCTTTCAAGTCTTTGTAACGCTTGTAAGTAAGGCTGAGTACAGAGGTGAATCTTCGGTAGGTTTTTAGCTCATCCTCTTTCAATTCTTTTTCTGTCCAGGCATACACGCCACCTTCGGAGAAAAAAAAGAAATAACCATAATGCGCTGCATCATTGGAATATTCCGGAAATGCAACTTGTGGCTGAGTTACCTGATAATACTCTTTGATTTCATTGCCTCGCAAAACAGGATGATACTCTTTTTGCAAAATCCAGTTGTCATAAATCCCTTTCAACACCGGGTGGCCAAACAATTTCATTATTCCGGTGAGTTCAATGGTTCCACCTCCTACCTTGGTGTTCATAGTAGAAAGTTCTGCGGTGCGGTTTTCCTTGTCTATCAGCCCTACGCCACATCTTCTCGGTGTAATACTCAGCGTTTCAAGTTCGTGATAGAACACGCCAATGGTAGCTGCAAGGTCTTCTGAACTGTGCATGGCCATGGCTTTGCCGCGCACTCGTTCGAGCGAGGCTTCAATCTGGGCTTCTATTGCCTGTGCTTCTGCTTTCTTAAGATCAAGATATCTTCTATAGGTTTGTCCGAAAACATGCGCAAATCTTTCAAACACCTTAGTCGCTTCTTCTGACATCGGGTTTGTTGAAAAAGCAAAAATGATACCTTCACGAAAGGCGAAACTGTTATGGAATTCTTTTTCTGGTATTAAATTTAGGTCTGCATTAAATGGATACCCTTTGTCATTGTTGAGTGCGGTGTAATATCCAAGTACTTCTTTACCGGATAGTTGATCTGTGTAATTAGCATTGCCCCTTTTCCATGAATTTTTAATTTTCACCAACAAGGGATGTATCGACATATCTAACATTCCCATCCTTAAATCAACCTCACCATTTGAAAGAGAATTTACAGACCATGTTTCCATAAGGTCAGTGCCTTCAAGAATTCCTATTCCACATCGAATAGAATTATCAAGCCCTAACTTTAACACTTCATCAAATAAGGTAATCGCTGTAGCGCTTACATCTTGACTATTGTGCATGGCCATGGTTCTTGCTCTCACTCTTTCGAGGGCTAATTGAATTTCAGCTTCTCTTGCCTGTGCTTCTGCTTTTTGCAGATCATTAAAACGGGTGTAGGTGAGATCGAATACTTTTCCGAACCGATTTAATATTTCCAGACTACTGTCAGACAGTACTTCTTCGCTTATTGTTTGTAAGCCACCGAAATTGCTGAATGTAAATGAACCAACATATTGTTTTGTACTCCGCATTTGGTTTTGAACAGCCTCCGGTACTCTTCGGAATTCAGTTTGGTTAAACAGGTATTCATCATAAATTTCCTTCTCTGTTTCTTTCAATACGAACACCCATTTTGGATTTCTTGCCTTCCACTCTCGCATCATTTCATGATGAAAACGATAATCTTCAAATAGCATGTAGTAAGATTCAGGAGCCTTACCTATTTCCGGGTTGGCTCCCCAAACTGTATTTGACAAAGAAGGTTCATCAATGATATTGATCATACACCAGGAAAGGGCGAAATCAAGTTTTGTCAATTCTTTAAAAACAGTATCTACCAATTCGGCTAACTCATTTGAGTTCTGCATGCCCATTGCCCTTGCTCTCACTCTTTCCAATCCCAATTCTATTTGTGATTCTCTTGCCTGTGCTTCGGCTTTTTGGATATCAAGAAAGCGGATATAGGCTTGCTCGAAGGCATTTGCAAATCGCTTTAAAATTTGGTTCTGCTCATCAGAATAAGGAATCGCCTGATAATTGCTGATGGTGAGGGTTATGCTTTTCATAAACACCACTGATCTTGCCATCCCTATTCCTTTAGCAACATAATTTTTTCGTTGGGGGTCATCCCATTGGTCAAGTTTTGAGGATTGGTAGAAGTGCGCATAGGCGGATTTGAATTCTTCTGCGGTCAAAATATCAGACATAAAATCTTGTCCCTGCTTGTAGGCTTCAAGTGGCCTGTTAAATAAGGGGTGACGGATTGCAGGAATTCTCAACAATTCCGGATAGGTAAAATCCGGTGTAGCCATCCAGAGCAGCCACTCTTTTGGAGACCCGTGATAATTGAAATTAGCAAGGTCTAATTTAAACCCTAGTCCAATTAATTGTTTGATCACCAGCGAAACCAGGTCTTTCATTTCCTCTGAGGTATGCATGGCCATTGTTCGTGAGCGCACTCTTTCCAAGGCGGCTTCTATCTGTGCTTCTCTTGCCTGTGCTTCTGCTTTTTGCAGATCGAGGAAGCGGGTATAGGTCTGCTCAAATACTTTTCCAAAACGGATGAGTGTATTATTCTCTTCATGAGTATAGGGAGTTCCAGAAAAATTCTCGATGTATAGGCCAACGTTATCCAATAACACAGTGGATATAGCAAGACCGGGGCAACTCAAATAATATTTGATTATTTCTTCCGACACTCCGGGAATTAACTTAAAGAGACTTCGGTAAAATTTATTTTTCTCTTTAAAGTTTAGCTGATTGGTAAAGAAATTCTTTGCTTTTGTTTTGGCTTCGTTAAAACTATTCCAATGGGGAGAATCAAAATAGGGGATGGTAATCTGGGCCGGAACCTTGTGCAGATCAGCGAGCCAGATGTGCATATCATCTCTTGTTTTATAATCGATTATAAAGCCAGTATGTTCAACAGCGATTTTTAATTGAACGAATTGATCATATACAACCTGAATAACCTCTTTGAGTTCATAGCTTTTATGCATGGCCAACGAACGAGCGCGGACTCTTTCAAGTGCCGCTTCAATTTCTAGTTCTCTATTTTTTTCTTCAAGTTCAATGGTGCGCCTTTTAATAGCATCTTTCAACTGCAGATTTTCAGCAGCAACTTTTTCGGTAGCAACATTTTCACCCTCGCCAGTGCGAATGTCGGGAACGGAAGAATGTTGATGAATGAATTTCCATTTTCCCCGAATCTCTTTCATCAAGGTAGAGGCTCGAAAGTTGGAGTAGAAAATCCAATCGCTTTCTGCCAGCATATATAGATCAAACAGATCATGAACTAAAACACCATCGCTAAGAACTTCAAGTTTGATTTTCTGGTTTTTTATTTTTCCCTTTCCGGCAATCTGATCAATGGTGTCTTTCAGAAATTTGAGTACCTTCTGCCTGGTATAAAATACTTCAGCATCAGCGCTACCCACCTGGGTATAATTGGCATCGAGCAGCGCAGCCATACTTTTAACATCACCTGTCAGGTAGCTATCCCAGTAGGATTTATATACTTTTAGAATTTCCGCTTCCTTTTTTTTACCGAGTTTCATAAGCTAGGGATTCTAATACGTAATGATGGAGACTTAGCCTTTATTTTTCAAGTTGGCCATAATCTCTTTTAATCTTTCTTGCTTGCGTGGCTCCCGCGTTGACTGACTATACTGCGTGTGATAGTGGTGCGATTGAAGAAAAGTTCGCTGTACCAGATTCCACTCTCGCTCAGTCTCAACCACTCCCTGTTCTAATAATTCTTTAAATAATTTCTGCCCGGTTGTGTAAAAATCTTCGCGCCCCAGATAATCCAGATCGGCATCACATACTATTTTTTCAAGCTTCGTGGCTGGTGATTGAGGTAGCCGAGTGGCCATGATTATGTTTTCTATTACTTTGATCTGTTCCTCAGCGAAATCAAAACCCGGTAGCATTTCTTTAGCCATGGCAACCCCATGAACTTCATGGGTTACTGAAGAATCTTTAACCGATCGGATAAATCCTATATCATGAAGGAGCACCGCTAACCGAATTATTTTTAACTCATCGGGTGTTACCTGCTCTTGTTCGGCAATTACTAAGGAAGCAGCAAGAACATCCTTAACGTGATCAATGTTGTGATAGGGGAGATTGGGCATCTCGCTTTCCAGCATTTCGCTCACATGTTTTTCTGCAGCGTAATAGTCAGTATCTCTATGTTTAGCGCCTTCTATAATTGCGTCCCGAATGCCTTCCAATAATGGATCTACGCCAACCCAGATAAGATCAACGTCATTTGTTTTTCTCGCGTTGCTTGCCCACTCAAGCGCAGTTTTATTTTCACCAAGTACATGATAAACATATACTAAGTAAATATTTACACCTTTTTCTTTTTCTTCACTTCGTTGAATTAACTCATTCAATAATTCCTGGCACTTTTCGGCCAACCCCAAACCGTTAAATGCAATTGCCTGATAGGCTACCATGCTCGGAGGTCTGAGTTTCGATAATCGAAATCCTGTTTGTATTGCTTCATTAGCTCCGCTCCAATTTTGTGCAGTTAATTGAATTCGCGCCATGAAATCATAAAGACGCAAGACTGATGGATACAATTGCAAGGCTTCTCGAGTTGTTTGTAAGGCTTCCTCATACCGATCGTTGAAATACAAACAAAGAATTTGAAAATTGAAATAGGCAACCGTAAGCGGATCTATTGTCTTAGCCTTTTTTACCCACTGCTGTGCTTCATCAAAGCGACCCATCATATTCAACAAGTAGCTATACGTGTACATGGCACTCGCATTGTTCGGGCTTAGTTCTATTGCTTTTACCAATGAACTTTCGGCAACCGGAAAATCTTTATTGATGAAAAAGTCAACGAAGGCTCGCGTATGATAATCGTTTTCAGAAGGTCCACGTTTCCAGACTTCTGCTAAAAATTTTTCGATGAAGGGTTGAGCAGCTTGTGGTGAAAGATCTCCATTCCACGACATACGCGCAGAGAAAGAACTTGCTAAGCCAGAATAAGCTTGCTTAAACTCAGGATCTAGTTCGAGTGCTTTTTGATAGAACTCGGTGGCGATGCGATACCCTTCTACTCCCCATTGATTGAATGCATGGCGACCTTTCAAAAATAGATTGTAGGCTTCTAAATTTTTAGTAGGTACCTCTGCCAGCTCAGTCTTATTGTTTCCAATCGATGCCTGTAACTCTTTAGCAACTACTTCGGCTACATTACTTTGGATTTCAAAAATATCATCGATGGCTTCAACAAAAACTTTCGACCAGGTGAGGTCGTCTTTCTCGGCATCCACTAGCTGCACATTAATCCGAACCTTTTTGCCATGCACTTGCACACCACCTTCCAAAATATATTTTACGTCCAGTTCGGTAGCAATCTCCGGTGCCGATTTTGTTGTTTTCTTATAGCGCATCACGGAAGTGCGCGAAATTATTTTCAGACTCTTATTGGCAGCTAGTTCACTAATAATATTTTCAGTAATGCCATCGGCAAAATATTCCTGATCGGCCTGGCTCATATTGGTGAACGGCAATACGGCAATTGATGGGCGCGATTCTATAATATCAGGCCGAATTGTTGAAGTAGGTGTATTGGCATTTGCCGATACAGGTTTAGTGATACTATAAACAATTTCCTTTATCGCATTGGCCAGTTTATTTACTTGATTGCGATAATCTGTTTTGTGTTGATTATCATTTTTATTGTCAGAAACAATTAGAGGTCGGTTAACGCCCGGCTCTTTATAGATAAACTCAATGGCTCTTAATACTCCGCCAATTTCTGTTTCAAGGGTGGATAAATCTTCACCGTCTATAGTATGAATTTTAATAGGTAGAATGCGGCTGGCCACATTGCCGTTGCTCAGCGTTACATCACGGCCAAACTGATCGGCTTGCGATTGTCTATTGAAAATACAAAACTCTTGCTTCCACGCGAAGCTTTTAGTGTCGCAATAAGTTTGGGAAATTATGGGTATGAAGACCAGACTGTTTAACTTAAGTTCCAGTGTTTTATCGACATGGTGAGTTTCAAGTAGGCCATCATAAGAATTGCTATCAAAGTAAACAGAAATAGGTTCCTTAATAGTAGCTGCAATTTCTTCGCGTAAGCTTTTAACAAACTCGCTTACCCACCCGGTGCGATTATCATTGTGCCGATAAGAGATGAAGATATCGTATTGGTAGTCTGGGTGAATTGACATTTTGCTAAGATATTAAATCATTGCCTGCTTGCCTACGCGAAGGCAGGTGTTCGAATCGGGAAAGGATGGAGTTCATTATTAAATAGTAGATGAATGGAATACTAAGACTCAATTAGAATCACGCTACGGTTCGGCTTCCTCTTTGCTTTAAAGGATTTCTAAATACTTTTCGAGCTTGCTCCAGATCAAAACCAGACTGCACACGAAGCCAAAACTCTGCATCAATACCCAGCAACTGTTCAAGTTTTAAGGCCATTTCTGCACTAATGTGTCTTTTATGGCGAAGCAATTCGCTCAAATGGCCCGGTTTAATTCCAAGTTGCTCTGCTACGTTAATTTTTTTCAACCCACGTGCCGACAATTCTATTTCCAACACATCGCCCGGGTGTAGGACAACCTTAGACGAAATTTCATTTCCTTTCTTTCCAAGTATTTTATAATTCATAGTTAAATAATGTTCTTGTAATGATCAGTCAGGTCTTCAATTACTAAAATTTCTTCAATAAACACTTTACTCTTTTCGTTGCGGAGGATGACCCGGCACCGCTGATCTACCCGCACTGATAGCTTTCCTTTGTAAGCTCCTTTTAGCGATTCGAAATTAAGTCCAACATGCTGGCTTAGCTTCGAAGTATTTTCGATGTATCTCAACAACTTCACAGTTTTAATAAAACGCTTTATTGTAACGTCATTAAATTTTGGTTTTCCCTTAGGTTTAAATCCTTGATAAATGTCTTCCAGATATTTATTATCAAACTGAACAATCATTCATTTCAAAGTTAATCAATCTTGACATTTTACCAAATTATGGTAAATTGGTATTTATAAAGCGATATGGAGTAAAGATGTTATCCGAGTGCAAAGTGGCAAGGTTTGGTAAGCAGTTACCAAATCAATGTGAATTGAAGGCATTAAAATTAGGAATTAATCCAAGCCCTATTCCGCTTTCTTTGAATTTAATGACTAACTGGCAATCTCAATTTTCACTTTGGTGTTTTTGAGTTTTTCAGTTTTAATATTTGCAAGTGTCTTAGTAGCGAGTGATCTTTTGATTGAAACATAGGAAGCAAAGTCGAGGATGGTTATCAACCCGATTTCATCATTTTGCAAACCACCTTTTTTTGTGAGTAGTCCTACAATATCGCCTTTACTGATTTTGTTTTTTTTGCCGGCACTAATATATAAGCATACAAAGTGGGGTGGGGGTGGCAAATGAAGTTTACTACTAACTTTTAGTTCAGGAACTGTCTTGTCAATATAGACTGGCAAAGCTTCGTCACTGGCTAAAATTAAATAGGCCTGACCTTCGGCATGCATGCGCGCGGTGCGTCCATTGCGATGAATAAATGATTCTTGCTGCGGGGGTAGTTGATAATGAACTACATGTTTGATTTCTGGAATGTCTAACCCGCGCGAGGCGAGATCGGTAGCAATAAGAATATTGTGAGCTCCGCCTCTAAATTTTATAAGATTCTTTTCCCGATCTATTTGTTCCATGGCTCCATGCAAAGTTCCGCTATCGATCTTGTGATGAGATAGAACCGAGTTTATCCGATCAACGGCTTCGCGATGGTTACAAAACACAAGACAAACTTCCTGATTAAATCCGGCAACCAGGCGCATCAGGGTTTCAACCTTATCAGTACTTTTTGTGTTGACAAGACTTAATTTCAACTTAGAGTCTTCTTGATCTTTTAAGTAGTTAAGCGTTTCAGGATTTTTAAAGGGTAAAAATTTAGGCCAAACATCAAGTTTAGTAGCGGATGTTAAAAGGTGTTTTTGCTTACCTGTTAAGGCATTAAATATCTGTCGCAATTCTTCATGAAAGCCAAGTTGTAATGATTTATCAAACTCGTCTAGTACAACAATCTTTATGTTATGCGACTCAAACGATTTTTTCAAAATATGATCTGCCAATCTTCCCGGAGTTCCAATAACAACAGCCGGAGTTTCGCTCAAACTATTTTGTTCAACCCTCATGGAATGCCCACCGTAACAACACGTTACTTTGAAACTGGTCTTCATGGCTTTGAAAACCTGTTCAATTTGCAGCGAAAGTTCGCGCGATGGAGCAACGATTAATACCTGTACGCCAGCGGCATCCGCTCTTAACATGTTAACAATTGGAACTAAGAACGCAAGTGTTTTGCCTGAGCCAGTAGGAGCCAACAACATGAGGTTGTGAGCAGTACCTGCCTTATCAAATGTTTCTAACTGCATTTCATTGAATGCGGTTATGGAAAGATTTTTTAAAATGTCGGAGTTAACCACGGTGGAATTTGGATTGAGTTTGCAAAGGTAATCTTATAAGGTGTCATTCAAATTCTCTTTTCAATTGTAGGTGGAAAAGTTGTTCATTAGCCTATATTTGAAGATATGATTTGTTGAAATTGTGATTCCTGGTATGAAGACTAAGTATATATTAAATAGTTTGAAACTTGTCTGATTCTTTAGCAGTAATAGAGGATTTAATCAATCACGGTCGCTTTCTGGAAGCTCGCTCTAAAGGACAAGCATTTGCTGATTCTGATAACCTGAGAGTGAAGCAATTATATGCGCTAGCGCTTTCCAAATCAGGGGCACCCGAGGCGGCACGCGACTATCTAGAACCCGTTTATAAAG
>Ga0163148_10006805_pt1 | contig 10950 bp, 10 predicted proteins | sample OliLakLV19MP7P2_FD_148606 | JGI IMG/M metagenome (GOLD analysis project Ga0163148, IMG submission 148606) | Freshwater microbial mat bacterial communities from Lake Vanda, McMurdo Dry Valleys, Antarctica- Oligotrophic Lake LV.19.MP7.P2 | ecosystem: Environmental > Aquatic > Freshwater > Lake >... | reverse complement strand
CTAAACCACCCGACTTTTGCCTCTTTTTGACGGAAAATTAACAAAATGTTTACCAATCCTTACAGAAAAAACTATTAATTTGCACATGTCATTTGCCTGCTAATGCAAAGAAAGGGCAAATTTGACCACAACTTGTTCTAAAACATAACCGGTGCACTAGCAATTAGAAGATAAAAAACTATCAACGCGACATGGTTTTGATCTAACAGGGCATTGTTGTTGCATTTAAGTTGATGTGTTGGATTGTTCAACCCATTAAAAAACATGTTGGGCATAAAAACAGCAGGTCATTCCACAAATTTGAATGGCCGTTGGACATAAAAAGCATTTGATCAGCCGCCATGCAATTGTAAAAATGTCATCAAGTCATGGGGTAACACAACACATTGCAAGGGCATTCAATGCTCAAAACAAGGGGCAAAGCAGAGCCACATGAAGGGCAAAACAACCACATAAAATGTCCTAGCAGTTCAATTTGTCATCCTCCTCCTTCTCCTAAGGCTCAACATTATCCCATTCTAACTCCTCTTTTGTGTCTTGTGTGATGCATTCTTTGGGATGCAAACAGTTTTTGCGCTTGAAATCATCATTGCAATTGGAGCACTGAATGTCCATTTGCGGCTTGAAAAGGTCCAAAGGGTTGTTCTCAAATTTGCACTTTGCACTGTCTTGATGGGTTATCTTCACTGCAGCCAGGCACTCCTTGTACTGCTCTTCTCCCTCATCAGTCAAACCAGTAAACCATTGCTGCCCACTTGTAGCATTGGTGTAGTCGTTCTTGAAGATGTCGCCGAACAGAGCAGCCCAATGTTTGGTCTTGTCGGGGGTTTTCTGTGCTTCAGAAAGCATGACCTGTTAAAATTTATTTCCAAAATGGTGTTAATAGAAAGGCAAAAGAATTGAAAATAGGGGAAAAGTTTAAAAAAAATACTCGGTTGTTGTTGCCTTCAGTTCTTTCCCATGCTAATTGCATGGGTGATGCCCATCCTTCAAGAAACTTGTCCGCTGCCGCCACGTTATTTTGTTCCCCTGCAGAGCTGCTCTTTGATGGCGCTACAGCACAGGCGTCAACGGCCTCTGCCTTGGGAGCCTTTTGGATGAGCTACTGCTTGCACAGGGGGAACTTATCATGTGTTTGGAACTGAGTCATCTACACATTGAAGTTGTCTTTGATGACAAGCAGAGCGTGGGCGTCGGTTGGTGGTGTGACACAATGGTCTAAGGCAGCGGAGCTGGATGGCTTGGCTCTGCTAGAATCTGACTTTTACACTCCACAACAAACATCAACAGAAGCATTGGCATTTTTCAGCTAAAAATCTACAGTCATCCAATGCCATGCTAATAGGAAAGCAGCAGACACCCCTGCTCGAGCAACCAATTTTATTCAGGTCGTTCGGTCGTCAACAAACCCAATCCAAACAGCCAATGGCTAGCTAGCACAACAATGATGACAAGTTTAGAAGCCGGCAAAATAGGAGCAAGTGTGGCACCAGGTAGGGATGGAGTTGATGGAGCCACTGTGCTGTAAAATTGTCTGAATTTATTGTGACAAAACCAATGAGGCAGCGGAGCTGGATGGCTCCGCTAGAATCTGACGTTGCACGCCACAGCAAACATCAACGGAAGCTTTAACATTTTTAGCTGAAAATCAATAGCTGTCTAATGTCATGCCAATTGGAAAGTAGCAGATGCCCCCCACTTGAGCAACCAATTTTTATTCAGCTTGTTCGGTCATCAACAAACCCAAGCCAAACAGCAAATGGCTACCCACAACAATGACAACAAGTTTAAAAGCGGACAAAACAGGAGCAAGTGTGGCACCAGGTAAAAAACACTACAGTGGGGTTAGAGTTGATGGAGCAACTGTGCTTCGGGATTGTCTGAATTTATTGTGACAAAACCAATAAGGCAGCGGAGCTGGATGACTCCGCTAGAATCTGACGTTGCACGCCACAACAAAAATCAACAGAAGCATTGATGTTTTCAGCTAAAAATAAAAAATCATCAGTTGTCTAATGCCATGCTGATGGGAAAGTAGCAGACACCCTCACTCGAGCAACCAATTTTTATTCAGCTTGTTCGGTTGTCAACAAACCCAATCCAAACAGCCAACAGCTACCACAAGGGTTGCAGGTTTAAAAGGGGATGAAACAGGAGCAAATGTGGCACCAGGCAAGAAACACTGCAGCAGGGTTAGAGTTCATAAGGGTAGGAAATAGGAGCAAGTGTGGTACCAGGCAAAAAACTACAGTAGGGTTAGAGTTGATGGAGCAAATGTGGTCTCCACTCCTTACTCTACTACTAGCTAGCTAGCAGTAGACTAGCTAGCTAGTAGTAACCTCACCTCAGAATCCGCAACATTCGTCTAGTAGAGCGAACCTGAACCTTGTTGGTCGCTGACATAATGGGATTCGGAGTTTCGGCCTATTTAACATGAGGCTATCGCGTGCAGGCTTATTTATTTTTAGCTCCACGAATGTCGAACATAAAACATTCTAGGCTGGCGCGTTGGATTCCTCTACTCAAGATCTTTCATTTAAGCTAATAACATTAGGTGTGACACGACTAGTGCATGCATGCGTGCATCTGAACGGATCCAGGATTTCTAAGATTCTGAATCCAAAAATGAATGTGCTTCTGGCATTAGCCGGTAAAAATAAGTATCTTCGTTTTTCTATCAAGAACACACTCATCGATCGACTCTCACTCTAGAGTATTCAATCGATCGATAATTAAAACAGTCTATTGGATCGTTTAGCAAGATGGTGACGACAGTATTATCTTTTAAAACTCGTAAGCAGAAGGCGGTCGCGAAGAAGGATGGGCGCATCGAGGGACATTTTGGGAAGATTGACGAAGGACGTCCCATGAAACCCAAGGTCCAGCCAATTCTCATGGGAGGCAATGCACCCATGAATAAAACAACAAAAGATGTCGTGCTAGCGAGCAAGAAGGGTGGCAAAGGATCCTACACCAACTGGAATTTGCCGGAGAATTTCTACGCTCTCAAAGCTCAAGTTGTCTCATACATCCGAGCCAAAGACGACAAGGACAATGATGAGAACACTGGGATTATTTCATCTTCAACAACAATAATTCCCAGGACAACACTTCAACGAATCTCTAAGCGATGGTTTGCTGCTTCTCAACAAAAGAATATTCCGTTGGAACAAGTGACGAGAGAAATGATCTTCCCAAAATGTCGGGGAGGTGGAAATGGCCTCTTGGATGACAATCATGTTGAACTGTTGGGCCAGACCATCATATACCGGGACGAATCATATACCGGGATGAAGCAAACAACGGGATGTCCCGGAATGAGGCCATTTCTCTTGTCATGGAACTAGCTCAAACAACACAGCGAAGATCGGCCGAGGGTCAATACGATTATTTGGTTCGACAGAAGCGTCCAAAAGGTGTCAAGAATTTTGGACGTTCTGTCAAGGCACAGGCCACTACGAGCAAGAGAGGCCAAATTATTGTCGAGCAGCAACTACGTTGGCATACCACAGTCGAGGAAGCGCTGGACTTTCAACGGAAGATGAATCAGCCTTCTGACGAATACTTGATGCTGGAAGATCACTTTTGGGCAATCTCGATGAGACTTGCTTGATGGCCAACGCTGATGGAAGTGTCCAAGTGATTGCTTCTTTATCAAAGAAGAAGACCGAAAAGAACACGGATGACAGCCGTGCATCCATTACAAGTCTACAAATTGGTTTGGCCTCCGGTGCACAAGGACCATTTATATTCCTAGCAAAGGGTATTCGCATGGACTGAAAGTCAATTGCCAAGGCACTTAAGGAACGTTGCCCGCCTGGATCACAAGTGCCCATGTCGCCCTCTGCTTACATGACAGACAAGACTTGGCTCAAGTTGGCACCAATCTTCGCGAAGGGAATTCGGTCCTTGGATGTAATCAAAGACCATCCGGATTGGTGGATGACTTTGACATGTGATGGCTTCAGTTCCCATACGATCCGTCAATAAAGCCAACAAGATCTTTTCCAAACACAAGATCCAAATTGTCAAGGAGGAAGGCGACACTTCTCAAGTGAACCAATCATACAATCAGAACGTTGCCAAGAAAGACAAGAGCCTGATGCGGATGAATCTTGAGGCTGTTCGCCGGCCGTTGGGAACCAAGAAGATCGATCAATGGACGCTCATTGCTTTGGCAATCGAAGCCCAAAGAATGATTGCTGTCAGCGACTGGCGCCAAACCCATATGTGGGTCAACACTTGCCCATCAATTTGTCTTGGATTTGAAGGATGGATCAGAGAGCTGGGCAGGCGTGGAGTTCTTCTTTCTGGAGAGAAGTTTTATACAAAAAGAACCTCTCTCTTTGACGCGATGCCGGCATGTTGGGTCAAGTTGTCAGTCGAACAGAGGCACGAGGTCTTAACCATCATCCAAAATGTCTACGACTTGGCTGAGATGTGTGAAGACAAGCCCGAGTGGACCAAGGAAGTAGTCGTTGCGCTGGCCCGTTATGTCAAGCTCGAAGAAGTGCAAAAGCTACGTGCTTGTTATTTGGTCTCGAAACAAGATCCAAGCGTCATTGTGCACAATGATGGAACAGTCAAGAGCAAGCCGGCTGCCGCTGCTATTGATTCGGATCAAGATCCAATGCTTGTAGATGTCGCCCAAAAAGCTCAAGCCGAAGCTAATGAATCGACTGCAAGGGATTTCTCCCACTGGCAACCAAAGAATCTAATGCAAGAGCACATGGTTGACAAGAAGAACCCTGAAGCACAATCGAAACTGTTCCACCACATGACAAACTGTGCAGCCTAACTGATGCGGGATTCCAAAAAGAAGCTCCAGCCATCAGCTTATTTGGACGCCAACATCTCAGAGGATCAAACCGAACTGTTGCAGCCATCTTACAAGAACACACTTCAAGGCTTCATTATGTGCGACGTCAAAGGCAAGGGAGCGCAGAACAAGCTAGCCAAGCGTCGATTGGATATGCTCTCTGGCAATGTCTCTTCCTACTTGCGTTGCTTGAACAATCCAAAGCATCTGAAACAAATCAAGGAAGTCAATCAGTTGGCTGCTACTGTTGCTTCTGTTACAGCTGAGATGGAAGAGGAGAAGAGAGCCCAAGTTGAGAAGACCGCCCAAAATGTCAAAGTTTCAAAGGAAAAGAAGGCCAAAAAGCAAGCGGAAGAAGAAGCTGAACGTGCAGTGGAGTTGCCAAAGCTCAAGCCCTTGATGGAAGACTTTGAAACAGGTCGCCGCAACATTGCTGCTTTGAATACAACCCTGTTTCCAAAGCCCTTTCTAATAAAGACATTGAAGTGCTACTGCAATGCCAAGCCTACCGGAGCTCAAAAGAAAACAAAAGAAGACATCTACAATGAGGCAATCAAGCAATTTGAAGCGGGTAAAGCTGTCATTCCTATCTAAGATAAGTGTTGCTGCTGTTGTGTGCTGGTGTTTGAATTCTTTTCAATTTTAACACCTGTTGTCTAGTGCCCAATATCCTCAGGTACATCCATATGGTCAACAGGATCTCGGATTTGGTTTTTGGCCCATCTTGTCATGGGAATCTATTTTATTTTGGTCGTCCCATAGAATAAAAGATACTACTAGTCAAGCCCATCATCATTAGCCTATCTAAAGTAGTTTTGGTCGCACACGGAAAAAGTTGTGAATTTTCGCAAATGACGTGGCTCAATTTGTCAAGTTCGCTCTAGCTAGCTAGCTAGTACGTCGTAGTAGTAGCGGAGTACAGTAAAGCATCCTCCACCAGAATTCGCAACTTCCGTCTAATAGCTAGCTAGCTAGCTAGTACTAGCTACCTAGCGGAGTAGAGCATCCATCCTCCTCCTTCACCTCCTCCAGAATCCGCAACTACTACTATTAAGTTGCATGTCTAGCTAGCGGAGTAAACGAAATTAATGCTATCTGCGGTTTTCTCTTCTTCCAATTTTCAGCGGCAACGAGGATTTGTGTGTGTGTGTGTGTGATAAGAAACGAGGAAGTCTACCTTCAGGGTGCTACAAGTAGCGATTTTTTTTAAATATTGGTGATAATCACGATGATAAGGAATAGAACGAACACGATGCTGGCAATATCCATCCTTGGAAACCTCGTGTTTTTCCTTCGAATTTTGTTGAGCGCCGATTCCTCCCCATCAACCACCAATCACGGTGGCGTTGTTGGAGAAGTCTTTGACGAAATTGGTTTTTATCAGAGTTTGAATACGACGACAAAATCTCCCTTATTTTCCTTGCAATCGGAATTTCAAAAAATTGAGATATTTCAATCAGGGCATTATGGGAAGATGCTGGTGTTGGTGCGTTATCTCTGAGGTGCCCCAGTAGTACAGTATGGTTACTACAATCAAAGGTTGACGCCTCCTGCACACTCTTTTCCTTTTCGCCATTCAACTCATGCAACCCTGTCTCGGGCAACTTGCAAACTTTGACTTTGGAAACCGCCAGGATGATGTACTGCAGCTAACAGAGAGGGATGCCGATGCTTACAACGAAATGATGGCAAATATACGTGAGTGTGAAGTGCACTTAGTGAACTTATTCCTCCTCGCATGCTGACTCTTTTCTTCTTCTTCTACCATCCGATTGTTCTGATAGCTCTTTTTCAGCATCCTTTGCCAAAACGGGTCTTGGTATTAGGTGGGGGTGATGGGTACGGGTATTAATTTTAAAGAAAGATTGGTTCATTTTCGTTTGTGCTTTTTCGTAGAAAGACACAATCGACAGGCTCAATGTTCGTGTTCTTGTGTCTTTTCTGGCAGATATGTCTTGAATGAAGTGCTCAAGCACGAGAGCGTGGAACATGTAGATCACGTCGATTTGGATAGAGATGTTATTGAAACATGCAAGAAGCATTTTGCCTGGGGAAAAGCGTGGTCGGTACGTATACCAATGTTCGCAATCATGAACCCCCAAAAATTCTCAACTTAAGGTTTGTCTGTGATGAAGGATGAAAGAGTGACGCTCTGGATTGCTGATGGCGCGGTGTTTGCTCGAAATGCGGCAAACGACAACTATGATGTCGTCATTCAAGACTCAAGTGATCCATGGAGTACAGATGGGGAACTGCTGCCATCGAGTGCACTCTATGAACGAGATCACTTTCGCCAGCTACATCGGATTTTGAAACCCAGGTAGGACAAGCATTTAAAAAAGTACTGAGCCCCTTGGGACGAATTGACGTGATGGATCATGACGATCCGCGTTGAAGTTTCTGACCAAATATCCTGTTCTTTTTACCTAACGTTTCAGTGGAATTTTGAATCTGCAAGGTAGGTAGACGGGTTTTGAATCTATTATGGGTATGGGATTGCTTTTGTCCGTGTAGAACGGTCAGTGCTCATAACTTGAAGGTAACTTTCTTGCAGCGGAAACATTTACAATCCCCAGTGACCTGGAGGGTATACTTAACTGGCGTCGTCAAGCCCTTCAAATTGGCTTCCAATCAGTAACGTATGGATCAATCTATATCAGCTCGTATCCCACTGGGCAGATTGGTTTCCTCCTGTGTGAGAAGGGCGGCCAGGCTTCAAACAAAGACGTGGAGAATCGCTATCAACAAATGCATGAAGCTGGCTACGCCACTTCGTATTATCACCCCCAACTGCAGAAAGGCTCTTTCATTCTACCAAAGTGGGTCCAAGAAAAGATTTACAGTGAGTCTGAGCCGATGAGTTCAGTTTGTTTTCAAGAAGGCAAAGAGGATGATACCCTGTCAAGGGAAGCACCGGACAGCCCAGCCTCCTGATGATTTTGATGATATGAACAGTATGCATAGAACATTGAAGATAAGCAATCTAATACGCCCTTCCAATGCCATTTCAACTTCTCGAATGATCAAGGGACCAGGAAATCCTTTATCACGGTGGCCTCTCATGTATCATTGATGGGTTGAAAATAATTTCATCCGAAATTAGTCTTCCAAGCGAGAAGATGAAAACGAATTGAGCGTTCATAACTTTGTCAATGAAAGAAAGAAATGGGTACTCGTACTTCCTACCATAATGTCCTGCTTCCATATTTTTGAAAGGACTGGAGGAGCACATGCGAATTATTGTCCCCACCCACCACTGAATTTGATGAACTGATTCTCACAAAGTGGTTTGCAAAGATTGAAATTGTTTGTTTGCTATGACATTTAATTTTTTGGGGTGTTCAGAATTTATGTTGTGTGTGTCGTACTGCATGCAATAGTACATTGAAGCTAAAATGTTACGGGTGGTCACATTGCATAGTAAGCACATGAATACTACTTACGTAAAAGATCAATGTGCAACGAGTGACGTCACTGTATCAGGAATAAGAGCTCTAGCTACTATTTATTAGTCATAATAATTATTTCATACTAAATTCCCAACTTTACAACGGTGGCTTTTTAGGTGCTATCAGCACCAAGATTCTACTACTTTGCTATGTGAAACAGCTAGTAACTAATAAATGCTTCATGCTAGCTAAACCGACCGTTGGAACGCAGCAGCACAGTCAATTTGTGCCTTTGGAAGCAAGCATGGATCGATTCACATGGATTGATTGCTTGATGCTACTGGTGCAGTCCTAGTAAAGGACCTTGAAGCAGTGTTCCTGACCCAGCTGTGTTTGCGGCCATGGCTCTAGCAGAGGCCAAGGAAAGGAAAGGCATGTTCATCCCAACTTGGTTGCCTTTAGCATTGGCACCAGTTGCAGTCCCACCTCCTCCCATCACCTTCTTAGAACTCTTCCTACCCTTTACCAGTGGGAGAGTGACCGCTTTGCCCGGTGCCAGTTTTTGGTCCCATATCAACAAGTGCTGCAGCTTTTGTGCACTGAATCCTTTTTGGTTGCCTGTGACGGTAGTGCAGCTAACCCCACGGCCTCCTTTGGCTGGGTTCTGAGCACCGTTCAGGGCCAAAGACTGCTTCATGTCACCGGGCCTGCTTATGGTGCCCATTCTAATTCTTACAGGGTGGAGGGATACGGAATTCTGTCTGTCATGCAATTTGTTTACCAAGTGCAAGGCTTCATGACTAGACAAGTGTTTGCATCGCGGCTGTGTTGTGACAACAAAAGCATGGTGGCATCAAGCCAACAAGTCCCGGAAGAGTGGAAGCAAACTCCGAACGCCACTTCGCCACTTCTGATTGTGATGTGTTGGCTGAGATTTGGGTCACGCATGCCTTGCTAGCTCCCATTGCATGTCTCACTGTGCTGCACATCAAGGGGCACACGGACAAGAAGACCGCTTATGAACTGCTGGCCCTTCCCGCACAGTTGAATGTGGATGCAGACAAACTGGCTTGGGACTACATGGCAGCCCACCCCAACAAAGATTATGCCGTGGTTCCCATCCTGCAAACCAGTGGCATCCAGCTGCATCTCCCAGCAGGGACCATCACCTACAACACAAAGAAGGAAGTCAGCATGGCCATGACCACTGAACCAATGAAGCAACACATGATTAAAAAGCACCACTGGGAGGAGGCAACCTTCCTGGACATTGAATGGGAAGCTCATAGAAGGGCTGCCAACAGGCACCACAAGCAAAGAACTACGTTGAACAAGCACCTGGGAAACTATCTGCCAGATAAAAAGTTGAGTAGAGATACGACCCTGTCAAGCACTGGTCCGACTGTCCAGCATGCAGCACTGGAGTTGGGACTTGCCAGGAGACTTGCTCCCATCTTTGTCGGTGCCCAACAAGGAGTGAGTGGAGGAAACAGTTCATGTCAGGTCTGCGCAAGAAGTTGGACTCATTGGGCACAGAGATAGGTCTGATGGACATGCTGCTTGCTAACGTTAAGTGTGCCCTGACTGGACAACCATTCAGACTGCCTCAACACATGAGGAACACAGCAAAGCAGCCCAAGAGGCCACATGTTGGATTCACTTGTTCAAAGGCCAGATCTCCAAGCAGTGGATAGAAAGACAGCGTGATTACATTTGAGACAAGGCTATGAAGAAGAACAATGCCCTGAATTGGGCAACCACAGTGAGGCACAATCGGATTGGACTCCACTCTTTACAATGCCCATTGCCTGTGCTTGTGCGTCCTTTTCTTCTTTACTAATGATCCCGTGGACACTCATCACTTATGCAAATTCATCGGTTTCTGGCTGCTTGCCTTTTGGGTAAGAGTCAGACCGACCAACAATCACATAGTCCCAATCGAAGGAATTAATCGTTTCCTCTGAAAAGGGGAAGGAAAATTGCAACTTGTCATACTTTAGGATGTCAGTTACAGCTGTGATGGCAAAATCGCACTTGTAAAATGCTGCAGGTTGGCTGGCCATAGCATCTTGGGCGCTTGCCATTGAATTCTTTGCTTTCCTCGAAACTTCCAGAGGCACCCCTCCCACATCGACTGCAATCACAATTTCATCTGGATCCAGCACATCTTCAAGTGATGTGGCTTTGTATTCCAATTCTGCCTCCTCAGAGTCGCTCATGGTCAAGCTTCAAATCAAAAGAAAACGTGGCAAACCAACTTTGATTGTTAAGCAACAATGAATTGATTTTGTGCATTGTCGGTGCAACACCCTACTAGTAATTTGCCTATAATTGGCTATACACAGAGCATCATCATACGGGACTCATTCATCCGGGATTCATTCACGGAAGATACGCTTCTCAGCGCATGGGACTAGTTGTAGTGAAGAAGCTTGCTCAGAGGAGTAACGAACCATCGTCAGAGACCCTGGTCTATGCATTGTAACGGCTACATCTCTTAGACCGTTATATCAAGACACATGTGATTTGAACACTTTTTGTTCTGGATCGTTTAACACGAAGCTATCGTTGTAAACAAAGTCATAATAAACTATACAACTGGCACGCCGATTCTTCACGTAGAAGAATCGTTCATCTCAGCAGAGAGAGGACTACGCCGAGGATCTCGAGCTGAACCTCTCTCAAATGTTACATTCATTTTAGCTTCATTCTAAAGCTTATAATTGTCATTTACAAACAGCT